>Ga0315315_10007458_pt1 | contig 10129 bp, 4 predicted proteins | sample M140m3416metaG_FD_203699 | JGI IMG/M metagenome (GOLD analysis project Ga0315315, IMG submission 203699) | Ammonia-oxidizing marine archaeal communities from Monterey Bay, California, United States - M1 40m 3416 | ecosystem: Environmental > Aquatic > Marine > Intertidal zone | place: USA... | reverse complement strand
AGATTCTAAATCAAATAATCATAAAAATAATAACAATACACACAATTCAAATAACATTATGCAACCACAAATAGCATATAAATCAAATAATAATTTTGTATTTGCTCCATCACTACTTAATGACCATAAACCATATCTATTGCATGAAAATCAATATGATACCTCAAGTAAATATAGTAAAACTAATGTGAAAGGAAATTTTAAATATTTATATGAAAAATCTACAAAATCCAAAAATGATATAGAAACATTTGACAATATGTATGGTATGTATAAGAATGAAAATGAATTTTATAATAAATATAGATGTAAAATCAATGAACGTGACTGTATCCATTATAAAACAGGATTAAACAAAGTTGATTTATATTACGAGTTGTTAAAAGATACATATTCTATTCAAAAAATTACATTATGGTGTATATTATTGGTTTTGTTGTATATTGCACTACGCAAAAGATTCTAGATTTACACTTTTGTTTTGTTTTACTTTTCTGAAAGTATGTTTATTTTATATTATATTTATATCATTAGTGATAACTAATAATATATTATGAAATCTCATGTATGTATAATTTTATCTATTGGTGTAATATTAACAATAGTAGCTTTATTTCAGAAAAGAGATTATGAAGGGTTTGAAACAACAGAAAATACAACAACAGAAAATACAACAACAGAAAATACAACAACAGAAAGTATATCAGAACCATTAAAATATTGTAATTCAGATTATACAACGTGTATAACATATTCAGTGGATGGTACCGAATTAAATATAACTACACTTAATGGTTCAATTTATATGGGTAATGCTGATACAAGTTCTACATTATCCGAATTAGGTCGTTTAACAATCCAATTTTCTACTGATGACTCATTATCATCATTATTACCATTCGATGATCCAGATGTTGCAGATGACCGATTGCAAAAATGGAAATATTTTGATTATGATGGTATTACATATAAATTAGTTGGATGGAATGAGGTGTCTGCGACTGATCAAACTTTATATAGACGATTACCTGTAAGTACAGCCATAGATGATGAATTATACAAATATCAGTATTTTTTTAAAACTGTTTATGGCGACAGTGTAAATATGCCTGATGAAATTTATTTATCTGAGATCACATTCAGAATTTCTGAATATAACGCTACAGATGTTTCTGAACTTGGCACTGAGTCTGGCACTTTAAGTGCAACTGATTTTACTGCAGAAGTTCGTACACTTGAGGACACATTAGCTGGAAGTGGATTGACTTTAGATGTTAATGGAGGTATTCCATGTGGGTGGCATTATGATCCTTCAACGGGACAAGCTGGAGGTTATTTTGCTGATACATTAAACAGTACAGATTTTCAAACTAATTATTCTGAAGATTACGGTATTTTAAAAAATTATGTATGTCCAGATTATTTACCAACTTGTACAGGACAAAGATCTACAGGCATAGTACTTGGTAAATGTATTTCTACGGAAGACGATTGCAATAATAGCGCTATTGATGAAATAATGGGTATTGAACAACCAACTTATACTAATGTAACAGTAGAAACAGAAACTGAAACGGATCCTGTTGTGACAACATTATACCAAAGAAACCAATATAATTCCCAAAATTTACAATATGGTATACAAACTATGTCTTCTATTTTACATGAAAATTTTGAAAACGCAAACAATAATTTTGCCACTAACGCAAATAATACCAACACTGTAGAAAATGCAAATGATACTTCTACATCAACAACTGTAACTACAACAAGTGTTGCAGATACAGATTCATGTAGTTACAGAATTGAAAATAAATGTTATGATCAATATGTAAATAGTGATAAACTTTATTATGAAACTGGTGCAGGCATATTTAAAAGTGTATTCCCAGGTGTAGGTTCCAATTATATGGATGATACATATAATGCATTTACAGATTGGTTAGCCGCTAATATGACGGCCATAATTATGTGGAAGGTATTTAGTGGATTAGCAGCATTTGCGTTACAATATTCTACAGATATGGGTGATTATAGAATAAAGATATTTCGTGGTTTCATAGCTTTTATATTTAGTGAATTGTATCTAATTTATTCTGTATATAAACATATAATTAAGCCACAAATACCATTAGCTGTTAGAACTATAAACGAACGGCCAATATATGCGTAATTGACTTTTAAATAAACATATTAACCGTTATCATAGGTTTTCATATCTTTTTGTTATAAAAGTAAATAAATATATTATATTATTAATAATTAACCAAGATAATCCGATATGTATATAGTTAATCCTTATACATTTGAAAAAAATCATATATTTTCAAAAGAAGGGCGAAAATTATTAAAAAAATATATTAAACATTTTCAAAAAGGAGGTACATCACCTGAAAATCCTATTTCTATAAATGTTGATGAAATCATCGCACGTGATTTTAAATCAATCATTGATGAAGAAGGTATTATATTAAAAGATAAAATAAATGCATTAGAATCCGGTACATTTGCATATTATCCACCTGAGATTTTTAAAATAAATACAAATGCCGATTTTAGAAAGTCAGATATATGGAGTCTTGGTGTAGTATTTATAGAATTATTTACATTATTCCAATTTTATATTATTTTAAATAAGATTAATGAAAATAACACTGAAATATTTAACAACCAATATATTACTGATGCAATAAAGGAAAACACAATATCACCAAATTATAAATATGGAGCTCCGAAGTTTACAAATGAAGATACCGTAAATAAATCACACGAATATTTAGATTATGTTAAAAATGATTACAAAAAATATTTATCATCAGAAAATCAAATTAAAATCGACAGTATTTTTGAATTAATAAAAGATATGATTAAATTTAAAATAGAAGATAGAGTTAATACAAATAATTTGGTAGCAAGATTACGTTCTATTACTAATATTGATACAAATGATGTTACAATTCCATTTGATAGGACAAATTATGTCCAAAAAGTAGAATCATCTAAGGTTCATTCTAATAATCCAGAAAATCTAAAAAAATTCTCAAGAGAAATTAAAAAAGGAGGTGCGTCACAAAAGATAGGTATTTTCAATATTGATACTAACGAAGTTTTCCGTATAGGAGACGTGAAACAAAAAAAATGTAAAAATTATTGTGTTGTTTCAAAAAAAGAAGGTGATAAAGGTAGTGGAATTGTAAACATCAATGAAGTATTAATACATAAGTATTTAAGTTTTAAGGATGAACAACATAAACATATAGTAGATTTTTATACATATAAAAGGTATAATAATGATATTATATTTACATACATGGAATATGTTGATAAATCTTTGAAAGAATATATGAAAAATAACTACAAGTATATTGATTTTGATAAAAAAATACAGAAATATTATTTTAAATCATTTAGACGTTTAGACCAAGTAAATCCTGAAATCGGACAAATTTATAACAAATATCTACAAGGTAGTGGGGTTGTAGAATTGGGTGGAGACAACTGTAGTATTACCAGACCTTGTAAATTTGGAGAAGGCATACGAAAAATTGGTGGAAAAATTGATTGTAAATCATTTGGTATGAAAAAGAAATGTAAGACTAATAACATAGAATTAGCAACAGAAGTCGCAAAAAAGGCTCTTAATGAACAGTTTGAAGAAAAATGTATTATAATGTTGAAAATAGCAGAAGCTTTGCAATTTATTCATACTAATAATATAATACATTCAGATATTAAGCCGCATAATATAGTTATCAAGAAAATTAAACATGATGGTATATCGAAATATTTAGTTAAATTTATAGATTTTGGCATATCATTCATAAATATTGACAATAATTTACGAATTTTTAAACAGTCTATATCAAATCTAGAACATAAATCAGAAACTACAACCACTAAACCTACAACTGATGATATTGACAATAATTTACGAATTTTTAAACAGTCTATATCAAATCGAGAACATAAATCAAAAACTAATACCCCTAAACTTACAACTGATGATATTGAATTTCTAAACAAAACAACGGATACAATTTCATCTGAAAAAATAGCAGATCCAGGAGGTATAGATCTTGGATCTGACGATGACTATTCAAAGTCGTTACCAGATACAGAATCAACATCTATTGACGATATGGACCCATCAAATTATATGCCATCCTGAATAAACTAGATTACCTAGAATGATAACCTATAATCCCATTTTTAAATTTAATTAAATCACGCTTATAACTGTATAGAATTTCATCTTATATTAGAAAATACTTTATTATTTATTATAGTTAGATATTATATCTTTGATATATTAATATTATTACTATTATTATTATTATTCTTATACTTTGTTAAAAGTATGGTAAAACAATTTCATTCTGTTGAAGGATTCGAAAATGATTGTACAACGCCTTGTTTAGTTGGAAGTATTAATCCATATGAAATAAGTAAGATGCTTTTCCGTGTTGGACAAACATATCGAAGCACTTATGATGTTGACACAACAACTTTGTCCGAAACAGTAGAATCTTTTAATAATAACGCTAATACAAATTCCGAGTCTCAAGTTCAGCAAGCAATTGAAGACAGTATGACTCTTTATAATATGGACCAATGTTATCAAAATGTTTACCTAAACACTAATCTACAAGCAAGTATTGAAAGTAGTAACGGAACTAAATATCAACTTAAAATATTAATAGATGAAGTAGGTGATTCTATGAATGAGACAAATGGTACCACCGTAGATAGCTCTCTATATCGCTTGCGTTGTAAAATAAACAAAGAAGGTTTATCTGAAGATCCTAAATTCTTTGTCTTATCAACTAGTACTAACACTGATGGGAATCAATATCTTCAAGTTACAAACGAAGAATATTATATTGCTAACGAGTCTTTAGATGTGTTATCATTTGGTGAAAATAATAACAATAACAATAAAAGTAATGCAGATGCTAAAGAAATGAATACGAATAATACACTATATTTTCATTTTTACCAAGCATACACAAATGCAATATATATTAAAGTATTTGATGATGAAAACGATTATGGATTTTTGACAAAAGATATGGCTTTAATATCAGAAGATTCCCTATATGATTCAAGTTCCTATTCAGGATTTAGAAATGATTTATTGAATGTAAATTATTATTTCATCAAACCATATCAGATTCCAGATTATTCTTTGAACACTTACCTAGAAAGTAATATACAAGTTTTGGGTAGTACTGATGAAACATATATTAATGCAAATATCAAAATTGAAGAATATTATGTTAGTCCAAACTCATTGGAATTTCAATATAAATTAACAGTTCAAAAACCAGACGGAAGTGACGAAAAATTATATGCATTTACGCAATCAACTGGTTCAAATAAAATAACTACAACAGAACAATGTTCATCATCCACCAATACATTAGATCGAAATGGGGCAATAGATAAATATCTTTTTACGTTCTGGCAAACACTTGACGATCAATTCATTATTTGTAAGATGTTTCAGAATGTTACTGATAATTGTGGTACAAGTCTAAGCACCAACAACAATACTGGAACTGAAAATTTTGAAAATAATTCCAATAATAATACGAATTATCCAGTGACTGATATAACATCATTTGATTTAGTTGGTGTATGTAGTAGTGTAAGTACCACGAATATTGATAGTGATGAAGATATGTGTACATCTAGTGTATTATATACTGTAAATAAAGGCACAAGTAGTGAAAGTTTCCGTAGCGGAGTTCATTGTAATTTATCCAATTCAATTTTTAATATAGAAGATTTAGAAACATTGATTGAAGTAGTTGAGCTAAATGCAAAAGCACTTTTAATTGAAGATTTACAAGAGTTAGATGTAGTATCTGTAGGAAGTGAAATTCCCCTAGACTCTGATTCAACATCATATAGAAATAACACTTTGAATATAATAATATTATTGAAGATCTTGTCTGTAGTCATTGCAGCATTCCTTTTCTTTGATCTAGACACTACACGTGAATTACCAGTTAAATTGTTTAAATTAGCATTTACTATGTTCTTTAGTGAATTTTATATTATTTACCAATTTTTACGATATGTTGTATGGGGACGTTAAACAAATGCCTATAAGATTGTAAACCAAACGATACTTTTATATTTACGCCCTTGAAGTTTTAAAAACCGCTTATACCAATGTGTGTAGTATTTTTAATTTTTTTATTAAGAATTTTAACAAGTATTTTACAATGTATAATTTTCTATGTTTTTATTAAGCAATTAGTCTTTTTATTTGATTGATTTATTATGAAATTTTCTTTTAGTAACTCTAAATTAAATCCTAATATGGTGGAACATTTCGATAGCTTTGGAATTGCTTTTGCAAATGATGATGTTCCTGATAACTGTTTCTTGTACACGTTACCAAGCCAAATTATAGAAGAAGGAAATGCAGGCATGTATTATAAAACTGGGTTTTATTCCAAAAATTTCAGAAATATATGGAATTTGTTAAGCATTCCCGTGTATATGAATGTTAGCGAAGCAACCTCGGGATCGGGGAATTATATTATTAATTTTAAAACAGAAGATAGTGATACAAGTTTCAAGAGCAAAGTAGTTACCGAAACTCCTACTGTTACAACCAATAATAATGATAATACAAATGGTAGTGGAATTACAAGTGGTAGCGGAATTACAAGTGGTAGTGGAATTACAAGTGGTAGCGGAATTACAAGTGGTAGCGGAATTACAAGTGGTAGCGGAATCACGAGTAATGATTGTAACAATTGTCATTATTTCAAATATAACGATAATTATAAAATATATTCATTTGTTCCAAATTCTAATAATTATTACAATGTATATTATGTAGAATCTATAACTACTGAACCTAACATACCCGAATTGACTGATGACATATTAAAAAATTATTTTAAATTACCAGAATCCACGGATAGCGATGTATCATCTACATCCATGGCTAGTATAGAAACTAAATATTATGTTCCAATTACTGATAAACTATCATTATACGACCATTATGCATTTTCAAATGACAAAATAACATACGAAGGACAAGGGTCTATTACTGACTATATATTGACACTTGATATTTTAAGAAACTATTTTAATGAATATCCTACTAATACAAATACATCAAATTCCAATGAAGCATTTACAAATGAATCATCTGAAACTGTCGTATATCTGGAAAAAATGCTCCCAGAAGACACTACGACAACAACAGTTACATATGATACAGTTGCAGATGATATTGATCCAGAACTAAGACTCTCAAACTTAGGAGATGTAACACTAACAGAGGCAGAATTTGCATTTTATGTAGATGCAACTTATTCACAACTTTATATTAAAGTTTATAATCCAAGTAGCGATACAAGCTTGAATGGATGGTTGTCGTTTGATACATACGATAAATTTATCATAGTTTCAGAAGTTACAAAAGCTACAAATATGATCAGTTATATATTCGACGAAGGCTTTTTACCAACTCTATACCCGTTTACACTTGATAATGAGTATATAGCAGTCGGAATACCAACAACTTTCAGTACTAGTCAATTTTACCAAATTAGTGAAATAAATGAAGAATTATCAGGTATAAATTTATGGTTCGAATCAGATACAAGTGGTAATTCAGTCTTTTGTGTATCTAATACATCTGGAAACACAGGTTACAATTGTAATAATACCAGTTATACGGCATCCTTCATTGGAGCCGATGGAACCAGTCAAAATTATCTTGATTTAGTTGTAAGAACAAGTCCCACTTCTGGAGAAGATTATTTATATGTGAAAGAAAAAACAGGCGAATCTGGCGATGAATCATATACTGATGGTACAGGTACAGCCATTTCATTTGTAATGTATGAAAAAAGTGATGATGAAGGTCTATATTTTGCGGTTAATCATAGTATTGATACCTATTTAGATAATGTATGGCTTGGTCTTAATGAAGATAATATGTTTGTATTAGTAAAAGATGTCAATACCGCAATAAATTTCTATGATTATATTAGAGATACTTCATTTAACAGTAACGATATGATATCTGTATCAGATGCAGTAACATTAGATTTTGGAACTGCAAATACAAATGGTGTACAATATACAGAAATGTCTCAAAGATTGTCAAATAACACAGGAAATACAGTAAATACTGGAAATACAGTTGATACAGTAGAGGGTTTTACAAATATGGCGCTTTTATCTCCTGCAGCTTATTTATATGATAAGGTTTCTACATTTTTCACTAATCTTTTCAATTTTGATACAAGTACTTTTGAGTCAAATACAGAAAACACTAATAATGAAAATGGAAGTGTGAATAATAGCACCATTCCATCTAATAATATTCTTCCAAAATATAGTATAGTCAGTAATCCGTCTAATTCACCATCTGCAAATTCTTTAGATGAATGTTATGCATCATGTAATGAAGACACAAACGTAATAGGGTTATATTACGACACTGAATCTGGAAATTGTCAATGTTATGATGAAGTAATTTTGGCAAATACAGGTGAAGAGACAGATGTATCAGTAATAAATTACGATAATAATGGCCAATTAGCCGGTTATAGAAATACACGTGATATAACAAAAACTGTAACTGTTGACTCAGCTGATGCATGTAATACAGCATGTCAATTAGATAGTGATGGTGGAATTTCAAGTACTAACTTAGGTTATACATATTCCGAGGGTCAAACAAGCGATAACTGTACATGTCATAATGGATATGATATACGTCCAAGTGATGGTGATACAACTGGTAAAACAAATTTGATAGATACAATTGAAGATGATTATGATCCATTAACAGAATATGTGGCAACTTCACATATAATTCGTCAATTAACAAGTCCAACTAATCGTATGGTGTATTGGATATTTAAGATAACATCTGTGATTGTCGCACTTGTATTGTATTCTTACTTTGCACATAGAGATACTCAGTCTTTCCAAATTATAAAAGCTATTTTGATTATATTATTTAGTGAACTATATTTAGTTTATCAAATTATAAATATAATGGTTCTAAAAAATCACCGATTAAGTCATACAGTTTAACTAAAAATATATTTATTGAACGGATTGTAGTGAATTCATGATATTTATATTTCTTATTTCTTTTTTTTCAATAGTTATTTTTAATTCAATTATTAGTGGTAATTCACTTATATCTTCATTTGCACTATCGTTTATATTGTCATATTCTTTATCATCTTCATCTTTGTCATCAGTTATATTAACATTTGACCATAATTCGCCGTTTGGTTTACGGATTTGTATAGATAGACTGTTTAAATTAATAGGTGATTTGTAGTTTTTAGATATTTTATGTATTCTATCAGTGTGAATATAAAAATTTCCTGATTTTTCTGTAAAATAAAGCTTGCCAATACTTTTATTGAGCCATTGATTTGAACCTATACCACTGTGCCCTAATTCAGGTATAATAAGTAATAAATATGGGTATTTACCTATATTATCTATATTGTTTTTAGGAATAGTTAGAGAGGTTACTTCAATATTTACTACATTTTCTAGAGGTTGGTATATAACTCCTTTAATATTGTCTTCATTAGGCTGTTCTTTTTCGAAAAGTATCTTAAAATCGAAAGGAGAATCGTAAAGAGCTGTATTACGATCGTCTGAATTGATAGTAAGTTCGATTGTATCTTTAGGGGCTGTACTATTTACTCGATTCATAAAAGGATTTCTATTTCGAACTTGGTTTTGTGGTAAACAGTTAATATTTTGTTGGAATGTACCTATAACATTGTCATTTTTCCCAGGAGATATTTCGAACGTTTTCGATCTTTGCATTTTCGAATCAAGATTCAAAATAGATTCTGTATTTTTAGATTCTGAAATATCCGTTGGCTTTTCGAAATTATCATTTTGAAATTTCGAGTTCGAAATATCTGGTTGTTTTGGGACATTTTGACGAGGATCTTGGTTAATTCCTATACTTTTATCTATAACAGAATTAATTTCGAAATGTTGTTTCATGTTCATGTTATGTAAATCAATAGTTATAGGTTGTGATTGTGTACGTATATATGTGTTACTTCCTTTAAAAGTATGTAAATGTGAATTTTGGTTATTAATTTGTTCT
>Ga0315315_10007457_pt1 | contig 10129 bp, 6 predicted proteins | sample M140m3416metaG_FD_203699 | JGI IMG/M metagenome (GOLD analysis project Ga0315315, IMG submission 203699) | Ammonia-oxidizing marine archaeal communities from Monterey Bay, California, United States - M1 40m 3416 | ecosystem: Environmental > Aquatic > Marine > Intertidal zone | place: USA... | reverse complement strand
CACCGGGTCTCCCGTACGTCGGAACTTCACTGCGGAATGCTGAGTCGGAAGAAAACCACTGCCCCACAAACGGTCGTACAGCGGTTGTCCGGCATTGCCGGAAGTCATGGCCACAAAGGTCGGCAGATCATCGTTCATGCTGCCGAGTCCGTAAGATAACCACGATCCCATACAGGGCCGTCCGGCGAGCGAACTGCCGGTCTGAATAAAAGTGATTGCCGGATCGTGATTGATGGCTTCGGTGTACATTGACTTTACGAAACACAGTTCATCCGCCACCTTTGAAATGTGAGGGAGCAGATCACTCATCCACGCCCCGCTGTCACCGCGCCGTTCAAAGTTGAAGATTGTAGGGGCAACCGGAAAGTGCGACTGGTTTTTGGTCATACCGGTAAAGCGTTGCCCCTTTCGAACGGAGTCCGGCAATTCCATACCACGCCTGTTCTGCAGAGCTGGTTTCCAGTCAAATAAATCCAGCTGTGACGGCGCGCCAGATTGGCAAAGGTAGATCACCCGTTTGGCTTTGGATGCAAAATGCGGCAGGCCTGTAATCCCTCCGCCAGTTGCTTCAGCCGTCTCGGATTTCCACAGACTGTTTAAAGCCGCCGCGCCAATCCCAACCGCACCAGAACGCAGGAGATGACGGCGATTTGCCTGTGTTACGTATTCATTGATTGGGTTCATCGTCTGCTCCGGCCCGCGCTCAGCGACGTGTCACTGTTTCATCCAGATTAAGAATCACGCTGGCAAGGGCAGTCCATGTAGCCAGCTCGTTAGCGTTGATGTCAGTCGCAGCCTCTGATTTCCCGATCCCAATCAGCTGTTGAGCCGACTTTGGATTGTCAGCAAACTGTTTTTTGTAACTTGAAACGGCTGATCGGAGCACGGTCAATTCCTGCTCAGTCGGCACACGCCCAATCACCAGGCGAAGTCCTCGAACGACTCGGCCTTCAACTTCAGCACCGCCCTCCTTAATCATTCGTTCTGCCAGAGAACGTGATGCTTCAACATATGTTATGTCGTTCATCAGCGTGAGTGCCTGCAATGGCGTGTTGGTGCGAGCCCTGCGGACGGTGCACATTTCGCGAGTCGTCGCGTCGAAAGTCATCATGCCAGGTGGAGCGACCGTGCGTTTCCAGTACGTGTACAGACTTCGCCGATACAGATTATCTCCAGCGGCCAGCTCATAGACCGTATCGGTCGCAAATTCACTCCACAGACCATCGGGCTGATACGTCTTGACGGAAGGGCCACCGACTCTTCGGTGCAGCAATCCGCTTGCTGCCAGTGCCTGATCTCGGATAACTTCTGCGGTCAGCCGAAACCGCGGCCCCCGTGTCAGTAACAAATTCTTAGGATCGCGTTTGCGCAGTTCCTTTGTTGCAAAAGACGACTGACGATACGTGGCACTCATCACTATCAGTTTCTGCATGTGCTTGATGTTCCATCCACTTGCTACAAATTCCGTGGCCAGCCAGTCGAGTAGTTCCGGATGAGTTGGGCGGCTCCCTTGAGAACCAAAATCCTCCATTGTTTCCACGAGGCCTTCACCGAAGTACATCTGCCAATAACGATTGACGGCCACTCGAGCTGTCAGCGGATGTTCTCCGGAAACCAACCAGCGAGCTAACCCCAGTCGACCGTCCGTTAACGATGCGTTATTGGTAACCAATGCGTCTGGCAGTCCTGGCTGAACCTCATCCGTTGGCTGATCGAATTGTCCTCGACTAAGTATCCGTGTCGTACGTGGAGAAGATTCCTGCATAACCATCGTTGTAGGCATATCCGCAATTAACTGGTCTCGTTCCTGCCGCAATTGCTTCAGCCTCGCTGCAACACTCTTCAACGCGTCCGGAGCAGCCGTATGCAGAAAACCATGTCTCATTTTGTCCAGCTGCGATACAGTCCGTTGAGTCGCCGGGATCATCGCAATTTGGGCGAGTGTATCTGCGATTGCGATCATGCCCACCTCCCTGGTACTGAGAGTGCGATTGTAGACATGCACATTATCGACCAGGCCTTTCAGATTGCTGAGCCCTGAACCGATCTGAAAAGGTTCCGATGTCACGAAGGTCTGGTTGAGAAAATCGTGGTGAATTTCGACTTCGCATGCCCGGCCATCGATATATGCGACGATTCCCGCTGCCTGACGACTTCCGTCATACGTCACAGTGATATGGTGCCATTCAGACTGTGATACCGAATTTACAGTCGCCAGTCGAATTGAATCGTCCAGCCAGCGATTGACAAGATTAACATAGAGCCGACCATCTCGAAGGCCAATCGAATATCCCCGCCCGTTGGTCGTCGGCGTCTTGCGAGCCAGAATCGTCCCGTCACTTTCCGCCTTCACCCATGCGGCCAGTGTGAATCTATCCTGATATTCGAACTTTCCGAAATTACCTGCTTCGACGGAGTCTTCACCTGTCAGTTGCAAGGCTCTGCCAATTCGTCCCGGCACAAACACCGGCTCTTCCTGGGCTGCTGATGTTGTTGCAGGTGCCACCGTTGAAGTTGTTTGGTCAGACGCAACTACTCTGTTCTCAAGTGATCCATCCAGTTGCAAATGAGCGACCAGTCCTTCTGTGAGTGCCCAGTCATCCGGCATCTCTGCAGACAACGAGGCTTCCCATGTCATCTGAGCATTTTTTGCGCCAGCCAGAGTATTTTCCCACTGCTGTTCCAGGTTCGCGATTGTGTGATCGAACTGCTCCAGCTGAATTCGCTGATCGGTGGTCGGAGCTTTAATGTAGGGAGGCGAATTGCCTTCTTTGATCGCTCGACCATTTTCCGGGATGTTGTTGAAACATGCAAAGACCTGGAAAAACTCCTTCTGCGAAATGGGATCGTACTTGTGATCATGACAACGAGCGCATCCCATCGTCAGTCCCAGCCATACTGTGGCTGTTGTGTCGACTCGATCAACGACGTACTCCACCTGGTACTCGTCCGGATCAACACCACCTTCCGAATTGCTGCGATGGTTTCGGTTGAAACCAGTCGCAATCCAGCGGTCCAACGCCTCTTCATCCAGAATCAAACTTCCCAGTCCAAGTCGTCCGGAGATGGGAGTCTGTTCAATCATGTCTCCGGCCAGCTGTTCAATCGTGAACTGATCAAATGGCATGTTCGCGTTGTAGGCATTGATGACCCAGTCACGCCAACGCCACATCGTACGAGGGCCATCGTTTTGATAGCCACTCGTATCGGAATATCGAGCCAGGTCCAGCCACCGCACGGTCATTCGTTCGCCATACGCAGAAGACCTCAGTAACCGATCAACAACCTTTTCCCATGCACCTGGCGACACGTCCTCGACGAATGCGTCGATCTCTTCCGGGCTGGGCGGTAGTCCGGTGAGGTCCAGTGTTACGCGCCGAATCAGTGTCGACCGATTGGCGTCCGTCGTCGGCTGCAGGCCTGCTGATTCCAGCCGCGACAGAATGAACGAATCAACGGCGTTGCGAATCCAGCCAGTACTCTTTGTTACAGGCTCCGGCGGACGAGCAGGAGGGACGAACGCCCAGTGCTCTTTCCATTCTGCTCCCTGTGCTATCCAGTCCCTGATCAGATGAATCTGCTGGTCTGTCAGAATTCGACCGGAATCCTTCGGTGGCATTCGGATTTCCGGGTCAGTTGCCGAAACCCGGAGGAACAACTCACTTTCGCCGGGTGTTCCGGGAACGATGCGTGCACCACCATTGTGAATTCCAAAGGCATTTTCTTTACGATCAAGCCGCAATTCCGCATCACGGTTTTCTTTGTCAGGCCCGTGACACTGAAAACAGTTGTCTGACAGAATCGGACGAATGTCACGGTCAAAGTCGACCAGTTCGTCAGCACGGCTCCACTCTGTTGCAAAGAACAGCAGGAGTACCGCAGATATCGTTTGGAGGCACTGCGACACCAGTGGGACACTCATTTGATTTCATCCTGCCGGAGCCAGTGGTCGATCGTCGGAGTCACCTTGAAGGATGCATGCTGCTGCCGACAGAAATGAGGAGATGCGGATGCGGCCTGTTGAACAGAATTATACATCAACTCGCGAGTCATCCCGGTCGGGTGGGGAAGATTAAGAATATCTAATCTCTCGGTCATTTCCGAATGAGTCATGGCAAACATGCAGGCCACCATTCCGCCGCAGTTGTGTCCAGCGATGTTTGCTTTATCTGCACCATGATGCTGCACATCGCCAGCGATTTTATCAGCTGTGTAATTGTCAATATCTGTTGGCGGAACACTTTAGTTATGGCCTTGCTGGTTGATTGCCACCACTTTGAAATTCTTTGCAAGCTGCGGTAGTTGATTTCGCCATGTGTACCAGAAATCCGGAAGCCCGTGGGTCATTGCTGCGATGGGGCTCTCGCGGGTAGTCAAGTAAGAAATCTCCACTTCGCCTGAATCGGCGGATCTGTGTTCTCTGAATTTTGCGACTTGGGAGGATGTCGCGGTTTGGCAAAATGTCGCGGTTACAGAAAGTCAGATAGCCAGCAGTGCAAGAGGTTGCGAGAAACGGATACAGAAATGAGTCACGGAATTTGACTCCTTCAGGTCTCAGATGAAGACTATTTTAACCACCAGAATACATCATTAACACGCTGAGAGCAGGGTACAGGAACCTCAGACGTCAATTCCGAGTCCTGTAGAATACCGAAATAATCAAAGATTACCTTAGCGGACCATAATCGTCTGATCGTATAATGTCTGCGGAGTCAACTGGCCAAACTCGGAGTTCATTTCATCAAAACACTCTGATGCCCAAAACATTTCTAAACATTCGAACGTTCGTAAGCTGTTTCCTCGCTTTGTTGCAGATCTTTCTGTTGCCGGTGACGCATGTCTTCCATCTGGGATGCCAGCACGAACACGTTCACTCCCCTCACCATGTAGTCTTTGAGATGCTCGAAGACTTAGGGAGCAGTTGCAGGAGTTCGCATAACTGCGATCATGGTGCTGGTGAAAAGTCAGTTGCCTGCAAAAACGTAGACGAGCAAAGTTCAGGCAAACCCAAACGTGGCCCCGTCGAAACGCCTCACAATGAAGATTCGTGTCAGGTATGCCAAGCCGTTTTTGCATCTCAGATACCCCCTTCGGGCACCGTTGATCTGCTGTTGTTTCGACCTGCCTCCGAGTCTCTCGTCGTCTGCTCTCCAATTCCTCCGGAATTTCCACGCTATGTCGTGTCGAGCCGCGGACCGCCACGGATGTCATGCGGATAGGCACGCTTCAGTGCCTCCCCACCGTTAGGGTGTCAGACGATTGTTAGGGTGTCAGACGATTGTCACTGACTGGAGTCGACAGATGAGATCTGTGGATTCTCTCTGACACGGTGTGTGCGTCAGACTTGCGACTCGTAGTGGAGGTGAGATCGCCAAAGAGTTCTGGTCTGCAGCGCTGATTGTTCAAAGTAGCCACTGACTATTCGGACAATCCATGTGTGGCGTTTCAATGGATCCGGCATCGACCGGTTTCCTTCTGTCAACAAAAGTGAATGAACATGTCGGACTTTGTGCCCGCAGGCGGGCGGAAAGAACAGCTACAGGGGAGGATGGACCGAATCAATTCGGCCTTGTCGTTCGATTTCTGTCCGTCGTACAACCGGTACGTCTACTGGCTGAAGAATCCATTTTGGATGTTGGTTCTGGCAGCTGCCGGGGCAGCCCTTTGTGGAGTCTTCGTTAGCTCTCTGGCGTTCGTTCTGTTTGGAATTTTGCTTCTGCTGTTGGGAGTCGGGGTACTGATGCCGTGGCTCGCGGTACGCGGGATCGACTGCTCTGTTATTTTTGATGTACCACGCACGAGAGTTGACAGTCCGGCGGTTGTACGGCTGCATATTCGTAACCGCTGGCCAATTCCTGTTTGGGGGCTGTCGCTGATTCGTGGTTTTGCACATGACGCGACACAAGACGGTGATGAAGGGGTTTCTTTGGCACGGGTTCCAGGCTGGTCATCGGTTGAATACTCGTGGCCATTCATTCCGCATCATCGCGGTCGGTATCCACTGACGACCGCAGAGGTGGAAACAGGGTTTCCGTTCGGAATTTTTTATGCTCATAAATCAGCTCAGGTTGAGGGACATTTGGTGGTGTGGCCGCGGACAGCACGGCTAGCAGGGGTTCCCGATTTCTCCGAATCACCGCAGAATGAAGATTCATTTTGTGACCGACGAGTCGGGGATAACGGTGACATGACCGGGACACGACTATTCCGTAACGGTGATTCACTACGGCGTGTTCACTGGTCGCAGACGGCTCGTCAGCAGACTCTGATCGTCACCGAACGACAGGCGCCGGCGACCTCGACTGTGCGTTTGGCCGTTGATCTGGCAAGTGAGTCTCATCCTGCCGAATTAGCCGACGTCACCCTGGAACGCTGCGTTCAGACAACGGCTAGTCTGTGTGAATCATTGCATCGACAGCACTGTCAGGTCGAACTGGAAATTGATGGTCAGCTGATTACGGCCGGAGAGGCTGCAGCCGGTTATCAGAAGGTGATGGACACCCTTGCAGTTGCAGACCTGAGCCTGGAAAAACGTCACAATCGCCGTCGAAGTGAGGGATCGGGGATTCGAGTCACCACCGCGCGAGGGCAGCAGGCGAATCATTCGCATCAGATTGTCGTGGACGCGGGCCCGACGGGTTCCGGCGGCTGGATTGATCTGGACGAATCATCGGATGTATTGACTCAACTTTCCGGACTTTGGCGGAAGGTCTGTCGTGATGCATGATGTTTCTTTTCGCCGACTGCAGGAGGGTCCCAAACGGTCCCAAACAGACTCGTCTGTTCTTGCCGGGGTCACCAGTGTCCGCCTTCATTTTATTTGTATTGTTCAGGCTTTGCTGGCTGCGTGCATCTTCACTGTGACGGAACATGACGATCATCGTCATAGTTTCTGGTGTACGTTTGAGATCGCTGTGCAGTCACTGCTGGTCGTTACGGCGACGGTATTCATCAGAACACGTGTCAATCGAGTAGCTCAGTCAGCCGCTGTGATGCCCATGATGGTCATGGTGGTGTGTCTGAGTCTGATTTGTGAGCCCATTCGGCGGTTTCTTCTGGGTGATGGACATGCCTTTGAAATGCTGGTTATGCACAGCCAGTGCAACTTGATGCTGGCTTTAGCAGTATGTGGGTTTCGTCCGTCATACCAGCGTCTGTCTTTAGTTCTCAGCATCTTCATCACAATCTTCTGCTGCACAATTTCAAATGCCGGAGGACTGATTCCGTTTGTAGCAGCTTACTCGGTTGCGGCTGTCGTTTGGCTGGTGGCTGCCTGGTGGGAAAATGTTAATCGTCGTGTTTTGAACGAAACGCGTCGTGCAATGCCGAAGCTGCAGTTGGCTGCCGTAGCCGGGATTCCAGTTTTACTACTGCTGTCAGCCGGTGGTGCGGGAGCGAATCGAGCCACAAATGCAATCAATGGCTGGCTGCCTGGATCCGGCGGAACCGGCGAATACGATCCGTTTGCCAGGGGGGGCGTGAATGATGGCGATGCTCTGGTGGCTGGTAATAAGAACATTAAAAGTTTTGCTGCCATCGAAGATGCGCCGTTTCTCGACAGCGATAAGCCGAGTCTCTATGACGTCGTGAATGACACTTTTGACGAACCTGCAAAACCCAGCAAGAAGCAGGATCGAGCAATTTCGCTTCCCGCCAAATGGATGCAGCACGTCCATCAGCAGATTTCAGAAGCCAGACAGGCTGGGCGAGAATTCTCATTGGTTCGTGATCAGCAGAAAACGACAGGCAGTCAGGCGCGGGATCTTAATGCTCATGCACTTTTCCACGTTGCCGGACGAACTCCTCTTCATCTTAAAATGGAGGTGTTTGAGTTATTTGACGGTTTCCGCTGGCTGGCCAGCGAACAGAAGCTGGCACCTGAGTTTAGCGTTATGCGAACAGTTGAGGAGCGTCCCTGGTTCAGTATTTCGTTTCCAATGCTCCAAGAAGATTTCTTCAGCGGAACGGAAACTCACAGCCTGAAGATTTCGGGGCTTGATGGGAATGTGATACCAGCTCCGGTACACCTGGCAGGTGTCAACATCCCGCTTGTTGATCGTTTGAACATGTATCAGCTTGATTCAACGGGAATCGTTTCGCTCAATCGAGAGTCTGTTCCGACGATGACGCCGGTGAATCTGGTGTCACAGTTGGTCGATCGGCGGGCAGTCGCTGCCAGTGAAGTAGCGGTGCTGGACTTCTCGAAAAAATTATTGAAAACTCCGCTTTCGGCGCTGCCAACAGGCGAAGACATGGATCGAGTGCACAACTTGGCAGATCGGTTGACCACTGGAAAGTCGCGTGGTTGGGAGCAGATCGTGGCCGTGGAGCAGTATCTGCGGGGTGAATACACACTGGACCGTGGGGCGAAGGTCTCTCTTGATACCAATTCCCCGGTGGAAGAATTTCTCTTTGAGACCAAATGTGGACCGGAGTACTTGTTTGCCGGGTCGGCTGCAGTGCTGCTTCGGTCACTCGGATATCGGGCACGCGTGGTCAGTGGTTTCTATGCCCATCCGGACAAGTATGATAACCATCGCCATCATACACCTGTTCATGCAGCTGATGCACATGTCTGGTGCGAGGTTTCTCTCTCATCAACCTGGTTGACGGTCGAACCATCACCGGGATACGAGGTTCTCGCGCCTCTGCCAGGAGTCTGGGAACAGGTTGTTGAACGGTTGCATGTCTTGTGGCGTTCGATTGTTCACAACGCGGTGCTCTGCGGCATCCTCGCAATTGCGTTGCTGATCGCTGTTCTCCAGCGTCGCGCTCTGGAGAGTGCATTACGAACTTTGGAATGGCAACTCGCCAGAACTCACAACCATCGCGCTCGGGCAGCTCGACTGGCACGGCTGATTGATCACCGTTTGCGGCTGGCAGGATTGCCTCGCCAAAATGGAACAACCTTGAGGCGATGGGCAGTACAGCCCGAATTGACCTCAGTTCGTGACAATTTGTCGCGGATTGCGGATCTGGCGGACCAGGCAACTTTTGATCCCGGTAGTGAGCAACTTTCGATTGAACCAGGCGAGCTAAATCGTCTGGCATCACAGGTCAGCTACCAGGAATTGCGACGACTCAAGCAATCCTCAGCCGAAATGGCAGGATGACAGTCCTACAGAATCTCAGTAAAGAATTGAAGTCATGCAGATAACTGAAACGCAACCTCTGGCAACTGAAACTGACAACGGTCTGTCCACAATCGATAGAATTCGGCGAAGGCTAAATGCTGCACTCAAAGGCAAACAGGATGTTGTCGAATTGGTACTGGTCTGTCTTTTGTCACGTGGGCATCTGCTCCTCGAAGATAAGCCGGGGCTGGGCAAGACCACACTCGCTCGGACCCTGGCGAATGCCATTGGCGGGCGATTTGGCCGTATGCAGTGTACTCCTGATCTGCTTCCAGGTGACGTTACTGGATTCAACATTTTCAACCAAAAGAATCACGAGTTCGAGTTTCGCAGTGGCCCGGTTTTTTCTGATGTACTCCTCGTGGACGAGATCAATCGAGCCACGCCACGAACGCAAAGCGCACTATTGGAATCGATGGCAGAGCGGCAGGTCACCGTGGATACCGAACGGTTCTCACTGAGTCCGGAGTTCTTTGTGATTGCCACGCAGAATCCTGTCGATCAACACGGAACCTATCCTCTGCCTGAAGCTCAGCTCGACCGGTTCGCGATGAAACTCAGCATCGGGTATCCGGCGACAGATGATGAGATCCTTATGCTGCAGGAAGCTGTGGGTGTCACCGATGATGCGACTCCTGACGAATCGTCGATATTGTCGGCTGGCCAGTTACGAGGTCTGCAGCAAAAGGTGGCAGAGATCTCCGTGGCAAAAAAGGTTCAGGAGTATCTCGTGCGCATTGCGACAGAGACGCGGCGTCATGCGAGTATCGCGCTCGGACTGAGTCCTCGCGGGTTATTGACTTTGCAGCGAGCCGCTCAAGCTCGAGCATTCCTCAGTGACCGTGGCTATGTCACTCCTGACGATGTACTGGATGTTGTTGAGCCCGTGCTGGGTGTTCGGCTGGGCCTTGAACTTGTCGAAGCGAACCGCGTGATTCAGGACGTCCTGGAGGCCGTCGCGGTTCCTGAGTATTCGGAGAACGTGAAATGAACAG
>Ga0315315_10007455_pt1 | contig 10131 bp, 6 predicted proteins | sample M140m3416metaG_FD_203699 | JGI IMG/M metagenome (GOLD analysis project Ga0315315, IMG submission 203699) | Ammonia-oxidizing marine archaeal communities from Monterey Bay, California, United States - M1 40m 3416 | ecosystem: Environmental > Aquatic > Marine > Intertidal zone | place: USA... | reverse complement strand
CAGCTTTCCGAAATGGACCATGGAAAGCGTCTGATCGTAGAACAGTGCATCTTGGTATCGACATTTTTGGACCGGCTGACCTTGAAATTCGAGCTCCTCTTAACGGTAAAGTCGTCGTTGCCGAAAACAGAACGCAACATTTAGATTATGGGGGAGTAATTATTCTTGAACATGAAACTCCTAAAAGTGATTTATTCTATACCCTCTATGGGCATCTTGATCCTAAGTTTCTTAAACAATTAAAGGTCGGCGATTTAATCCAATCAGGAGCAGTTTTTTGCACTTTAGGTAGTAATCAAAAGAATGGCGGTTGGGCGCCACATCTACACTTTCAATTAGCACTTATGACAGATGGAATTGAAAAAGATTGGCCAGGTGTGGGGAGCCCAGATGAAATGTATCTTTGGAATGCATTATGTCCAAATCCAGCAGCATTGCTAAATTTACCAGATTCACTGACTCATTATGAACCAGTCGTAAAAGATGAGGTTTTGAGTGATCGAAAATCTTTTTTCAGCAGTAATCTCTCTATCTCTTATAATGATCCGATATTGGTAACGCGAGGCTGGAAGCATCATTTGTTTGATGAATGGGGTCGGCCTTATTTGGATGCATATAATAATGTTCCTCATGTTGGACATTCGCATCCACGCATTCAAGAAGTCGCTGCTAAACAGATGAAGAGAGTGAATACAAATACCCGTTATCTTCATCCGACTCAAACTGCTTTTGCCAAAAAGATTTTATCAAAATTCACTAAAAAATTTAATGTGTGTTTTTTTGTAAATTCTGGCTCAGAAGCAAATGAATTAGCACTCCGTTTGGCGCGGGCCCAGACGAAATCAAAAGGTATCGTTACCCTTGATCATGGCTATCATGGGAACACAACCGGTGCGATAGATATTTCAGCGTATAAATTTAATGCTGTAGGAGGAGTAGGCCAGGTCGATTGGGTTGAGTTGATTGATTTGCCAGATGATTTTCGGGGCAAATTTAAGCGTAATGATGCTGATTGTGGTAGAAAATTTGGAAATTTAGTAAATGCTGCAATAGAGCGTCTCGAGAAAAAACAAAAGAAAGTTGGTGCATTTATAGCAGAAACTTTTCCATCTGTAGCCGGTCAAATTATACCTCCGCATGGTTACTTACAGGAAGTTTATAAGAATATTAGAAACGCTGGAGGATTATGTATAGCTGATGAGGTTCAAACGGGTCTTGGCCGATTGGGTGAATATTATTTTGGCTTTGAACAGCAAGAAGTTGAGCCTGATATTGTGGTTTTAGGAAAGCCAATTGGAAACGGTCATCCTATTGGGGTGGTAGTAACAACAAAGGAAATTGCAGATAGTTTTGCGGATGGCCCCGAGTTTTTTTCGACCTTTGGTGGGTCAACATTGTCCTGTATGATTGGAAATGAAGTTTTAGAAATTGTAGATGATGAAGGCTTACAAAAAAATGCCAAGCAAATGGGAGATAGGTTATTAACTGGCTTAAGGGGAATAAAAAATAACTTTCCTCAAATTGGTGACGTACGAGGAATGGGTCTTTTTTTAGGCATAGATTTGGTAAAAAATAATACCATTCAAGATGAGGATAAGGATCTTTGCACCTACATTAAGAATCGTATGCGGGATTATAGAATTTTAATTGGAAGTGAAGGGCCTAAAGATAATGTTCTTAAGATAAGACCCCCACTTACAATTGATTCAGAAGGAGTTGACATGATCCTTCATTATTTTGAAAAAATAATGAAGGAAGTTTAAAGAGGTGAATTATTAGTACTATTGATTACATCATTTGTTAATATGGGTATTTTGAACAATGAATGAACGGAAAATTACAGTTTCTGACATTGCAGGTGCTGAGAAAGTTTTGGGTATTGAGTATTCAAAACAGGAAAGAGAGCAAATGATTAATGGTCTAGAGGATCAGATCATTTCAGCCAAAATACGCCGTAAACGTACATTCGATAATAATGTACCTATGGCCTCTAAATTCGACCCTCGATTACCAGGTTTTGAAATGTCAAACCTTACGGGTTTAAAAATTTCAGAAAAAACATATAAATTTCCAGTCTCTGATGAAGATATTGCTTTTGCTTCTATTGCTGCGCAGGGGCATTGGGTTAAAACAAAACAAATAACAAGCCGAAAACTTACAGAAATTTATTTAAACCGAATAAATAAATTTCAAGGTCAATTGAACTGCTACGCTAAGGTAACAGGTGAGTTAGCATTGGCTGAAGCAGATGCTATGGATTTATTGACAGAAGATAATATTTCCCTCGGTCCCTTACATGGCATTCCATATGGATTGAAAGATTTGTTTGATACTAAAGATATTGAGACTGCGTGGGGAGCGGAGCCTTATCAAAATAGATTACCTTTGGAAGATGCTGAGATAGTAAAACGTCTTCGCGCTGCTGGCGCCGTGTTGCTTGGGAAAACAGCAGTTGGAGCACTAGCATATAATGATATTTGGTATGGAGGGCGAACAAAAAATCCTTGGAATTTAAATGAAGGTAGCAGCGGCTCTAGTGCAGGATCAGCTTCGGCAACAGCAGCAGGTTTATGTAGTTTTGCAATTGGAACAGAAACCTTAGGTTCTATTACTTCACCAAGTGAACGATGTGGAGCAACTGGTCTTAGGCCGACATTTGGACGCGTAAGTAGAAGTGGGTGCATGGCGCTTTGTTGGTCTTTGGATAAAGTTGGACCTATCTGTCGCTGTGTTGAAGATACTGGAATAATACTTTCAATCATTAATGGGTATGATGAAAATGATCGTTTTAGTATTAAAGCTCCATTTCGTTTTGATAGTGAAAAGGGCGTAGATAATTTAAAGATTGGTTATATCCCTGAAGCTTTTGGAGTAGAAGCTACGGAATTAGATAAAGATACTTTAAAAGTAATTTCTAATTTAGGTTTTAATGTCCGAGAAGTAGAACTTGATAACCTTCCATATTCGTCATTGATTAACATCCTCCATGCAGAAGCGGCTGCATCCTTTGAAGATTTAACTCTATCTAATGAAGATGATACTTTAACTTGGCAGTCTAATGAAGCTTGGCCAAATTCGTTTCGGAAAGCCCGATTTTTATCGGCTGTTGATCACGTTCAATTAGACCGACTTCGTTATCTCGTAATGAAGGCGATGGATGATTTATTTAAAGATATTGATATTCTTATCGGGCCATTTGATATTGGCCCTATGCTTGTGGCAAGTAATTTTTCCGGGCACCCTTGTCTTCATCTTAGGGTGGGTTTTGAAAGTCTTCGCACTAGAACGCGAATTAAGAGTGAAAAAATTGAGACCAAGAAAAAATTCATGGTACCGCGTGGTTTGTCTATTTGGGGAGCTCTTTTTGAAGAAGAAAAAATACTAAATTTTGGCCTGGCATTGGAGGCTCATCTAAACATAGCTGATCAAAGACCCACTTTTGCGACGTGATATCATATGATTATTTCAAATATGAAATTTGAAAGATCATTAAATCATAAAAATACGTGTCAGTTTACGTTTTCAGTTAAACAATGGGCATTAAAACCTATTAGACCATCAAATCCATCTTTCATATGATATTTTCTTTTTTGTAAGTAGATGGGATCATGTTCTAATTTGACTCCTGTAACCACCTTCATCAGTGCATCTAAACTAAATGCCATTTGATGGGTATGTTTTCGAGCATTCTTTTTATTTGATATTTTATTGGTGTTAGCTTCAGAAAATTCTCTACTTTTAAATTTGTCCCAATCGGTAATAGCTAGATTTGTTATTTCAGATGCTTTAACTAACTTTTTCTGAATTGTATTTGGTATTTTAGCACCCCATAGTTTGGCAATATATACATAGCCTAATGCAGAATTTAAACCATATGAATGATACCATTGTCCTCTATAACCTCTAAATGAATTATTGTTGATATAACCGTCTTCTAGAAAAACTTTATCAATATACTTGAACCTATTATTGATTTCCCTGACTGCTAATTTTTTATCGTTTGACCAGTTCGCGTAGATTAGTACGCCGGTTCCACCATTGGCCATAGCGTAAAAACCTTGATCCTGTTTTTTGTTCAGCAAGGGTTTTAAAAATTTTCTATACATCTTGGCTGCATATCGATCCACGATTTGCAATTCTTTTGTATCCAGTGTTTCTCTTAACCAAATTGCAGAAATTAAGTACATAGAAAAAACATCTTTGGCGAATTCATATGCATGATACCAACAAGGAGAATTGGGATTGTTATTTTCCCAGCATGGCGGCTTATTTTTTAATTCATGATAGCCTGTAGAATCATACAATGTATTGTTTTCAGCAAAAGCCACCAATAACTCTTTCGCTATTAGTAAGCTCTCTTTATCGTTGTTGGAAATAGCATTATGTGTAGCTGTCATCATCCACAAAATAGGTTCAGTAATATTTATATGTTCCACAGTTAATGAGTTGCTGTTTTTATTCCAATCTGACATCCAATCATACCCAATTAAGCCTGATACTCGATTGACAGTATTTTTATTTTTAAAAGACCTACTACCGATAGCCTTGCAAGTCTTAATCGATTTAACATAAAAATCTGGCGCAAAATCGATATCTTTAAATTTGACATTTGCTTGGAGTTGATTGTGCATAAGACATAAGAAGATAAGACTTACTATAATTTTTCCTAAAATCTGATAGTGCATTTTCTAATCTACCTTAAAGCTATCCCGAACCCATAATTAATATTTACTAATTCAGTGATTGTGAAGAGTTGATATTTTTTATTTAAGCCATAGCCTTTTCAAATCTATCCATAATAGTAGGGAGTCGTTGAGTTAGATTAGTTTTGATCTGCTCAATATCCATAGAACGTAATGCTTGTTCTTTTATAACGATATGTGAATAATTGAATACTAAATACTATAAAATTCTGGACACCTATTTGAAACTATGCGTCAATCTTTTTAGAGTATCGACTGATGGAATCGTGATTCGATTAGTTTGATTTCTGATGTTTGGGGTGGGGGACTAATTTTAGTATAAGACTATTAATTGATATTATTGAACGAATAGACATAAAGTTCTGACGTGTTTCTGCATACATACCGTTTTATTTAAAAATATTAACTTTAAAATAGGAGAAAAAATAAATGCAATCTTACTTATCAAAATTTAAGAAAACTGCGCTTGCTGCTTTGTTTTCATTTGGAGCAATGAATGCTTCAGTTAGCGCTGATCAGCTAGATATTGGAGTATTACTACCATCTCCAATCGCAGATGTGGGGTGGTCCCACGCTCTGGTTGAAGGCTTTAATGGAATTAAAGAGAAATATGGTGATCACGTTACATTAAACATTGTTGAAAATATTCAAGAGGGCCCAGATGCTGACCGAATTATGAACAAAATGGTTGGTGATGGTAACAAATTTATTCTGCTTGGATCATTCGGCTATATGAATAGTGGTTTGAAATTAGCCAAACGTAACCCGGATATGTCTTTTATTCACGCTTCAGGATACAAAGTGGCTGATAACTTTTCACCATTCACTGCCAAGTATTATGAGGGACTATACCTTATGGGTATGGCCGCTGCCGATCTAACTAAAACCAAGAAACTAGGTGTTGTTGGCGCGTACGCGATTCCAGAATTAATTTCTTCGATTAATGGCTTCACTCTCGGCGCAAGATCAGTTGATCCTGAAATTACTGTTGACGTTATTTGGTTAAACTCTTGGTTTGATCCGGCGAAAGCTCAGGCTTCAGCGAAAGCATTAATAGCTAATGGTGCAGATGTATTATTTTCTAATGCGCAAGATACTCCTTCAGTTGTTACTGTTGGTGAAGAATCGGGTGTATATGTATTCAATTTAAATAGTTCAATGAGTGAATATGCTCCCACTAAATACCTTGGTGTTGTGAAAACTGATTGGGGTCCTTTCTTTTCTGCTTCAGTTGAGGCGCACTTAAACGGAAACTTCGAAGGTCGTAATGAATGGCTCGGTGTTGATGCTGGTGTGGTTGTAACTGAGGAGTGGAGCTCAGATATTAGTTCTGAGATGGTAGCAAAAATTAAAGCGACTGAGGCTGAAATTTCATCAGGTGCAAGACATGTTTATGACGGTCCAATTAACAACCAAGATGGCGAGCAAATGGTGGCTTCTGGTGAGCGTCTAGATGATGGCGGAATCCTTGGAATTAATTGGCACGTTCAGGGTGTTAATACTCCGTTACCAAAATAGAATTATTTTCTTGCCCCTGTGATTTTTCATTGGGGCAAGAAGCTTATACATCAAGGTTCAATTAAGAAATGAATGGCGTCCAGCAACCCCTGCTTACTTTGAGTAAGCTAACTAAGATTTATGGTTCATTATTGGCTAACGACTCCATTGATTTGGAAGTTTTTCCAGGTTCAATTCATGCAGTTTTGGGTGAGAATGGTGCTGGTAAATCAACTTTGATGAAACTTGCTTACGGGGTGATACAACCTGATGCTGGCCAAATTTTATGGAAAGATAAAAAGATTGATTATTGGAATACTGCCGTTGCTCGAGACTTGGGTATTGGAATGGTTTTCCAACATTTTTCACTCTTTGAAACACTATCGGTAGTAGAAAATATTGCCTTAACAATACAAGGCCCTAAAAAAGATTTAATCGATCGTATTCGTATGATTGGAGCAGACTATCAGTTGGAAATAGATCCAACTGCTATGGTTAATTCATTGTCTGTCGGACAGCGTCAACGTGTAGAAATCATTCGTTGTTTAATGCAGGATTTAAAACTGTTAATTTTGGATGAGCCAACTTCTGTTTTGCCCCCACAGCACGTTCAAGCTCTTTTTGATGCTTTAAGAAAACTCCAGAATGATGGAGTTGCGATACTCTACATTTCGCACAAATTAGAAGAAATTCGTGAGCTATGTGATGTTGCTACAATTTTAAGAGATGGTAAGGTAACAGGTAAAGTTGATCCCAATAAAACGAGTGCGCAAGAACTAGCAACACTTATGATTGGCCGAAGCATTCCAAAGATTGAACGGCGGGACAGTGATAATAAGTCCAAAAATGCAATCTTAAATATAACTAATTTAAATGTTAAAAATCCAGATCCGTTTGGAGCAGATCTAAAGGATTTAAGTTTATCCGTATTTGGTGGCGAAATTGTAGGTATTGCTGGTGTGTCTGGAAATGGCCAGCAGGAACTTGGACGTATCATTTCTGGGGAGGATATAAAAGGTGACTTGGAGCCCTCATCCATTGAGATGTTTGATCAGTCAGTCACTCGAAAGGGAGTAATAGAACGAAGAGATCTTGGGTTTTCCTTTGTACCTGAGGAGCGACTTGGGCGTGGAGCTGTCCCATCGATGACATTGTCACAGAATTCGCTTCTTACAGCCTTTAAAAAAGGCATGCTAAAAAATGGATTTATCCAAGATGATGTTGTTACCAAATTTACAGACAAATGCATTGGCGAATTTTCTGTGAAGGCTTCTGGTAATGGTGCTACGGCTAATTCATTATCAGGTGGAAATCTGCAAAAATTTTTAGTGGGACGTGAATTACTTTTGGAGCCAAAACTATTATTTTTATCCCAGCCTACCTGGGGTGTAGATGTTGGATCTGCTAATGAAATTAGACAAAAGTTAATTAGTTTACGTGATAGTGGAGTGGGTATTTTAATTATTTCGGAAGAATTAGAAGAGTTATTTGAAATAACAGATCGGATGTATGTTCTAAGGAGTGGCCGTATATCAACCTCAATGAAAACGAGCGAAGTTAGTCCCGATGAAATCGGAGAGTATATGATCGGAGAAGAACGAGAGGGTGCTAATAATGCTATTGCAGTTTGAACGCAGAGATACACCCTCAAAATCTTTAATATTTGCTACGCCATTTATTGCTATCACTATAACGATACTTCTCAGTAGCATAATGCTTTTAATTCAGGGAAAATCTTTACAAACGACCTTTTATTCTTTTTTTATTGAACCCTTTGAATCTACTTATGCTCTATCAGAAGTTTTCTTAAAATTTGGCCCATTGCTCTTTATTGCCCAGGCTTTGGCTATCGGTTTTAGAGCAAAAGTTTGGAACATAGGAGCCGAAGGCCAAATGATTATGGGCGCGATACTGGCCTCATCAATTCCTGTGTATTTTACAGATAGCGAGTCGGTTTTTCTTCTTCCTGCTATGATCTTGTTGGGTGCGCTGGGAGGATTGGTTTGGGCCGGAATTGCTGCGTTTTTGAAGACACGCTATAATGCAAATGAGATTTTGGTTACTTTGATGCTATCTTCGATAGCTTTACAAATCCTCTATTATTTACTTTTGGGTCCATGGAAGGATCCCATGGGTTTTAATTTTCCACAAACTGTTATGTTTCAGGATGCTGCATTATTTCCACCCATTATTTTTGGGTTTCGTTTAAATTACTCTTTAATAATTCCAATAATTTTCACAATTTTTGTTTGGATTTATATGGAGAAACGTTTTGGGGGCTTCCAGCTTACTGTAGGTGGGCTAGCGCCTCGTGCAGCTACATACGCAGGCTATAGCGCGAATGGAGCAGTTTGGAAAAGTTTATTAATCGCTGGGATGGCTGCTGGGATTGCTGGTATGAGTGAGGTTGCTGGGCCAATCGGGCAGTTGCAACGTTCAGTCACCTCCGGCTATGGCTACTCGGCTATCATCGTAGCTTATTTGGGGGCTTTGCATCCGATAGGTATTGTATTTGCCGCATTCTTTTTGTCTGTCATTCACATCGGTGGAGACTATGCCCTGGTCACAGCTGACCTACCGATAAGCTCAGTACACATTTTTCAGGGGTTGCTGTTAGTAACTTATTTATCAAGCTATACCTTGGTGAATTATCGGTTTAAGCCTCGTAAAGCTCGTGTAGAAAAAATTGAAAGCAATATAACATGACGCCACTTGAGTTTTTTCTTGCGGGCACAATGAGTGCCGCTACTGTTTTTCTACTTGCCGCGTTAGGCGAATTAGTCGCTGAGAAGTCAGGCATGTTAAATTTGAGCATAGAGGGTATGATGGCAGTCTCCGCCGCGGTAGGGTTTGTGGTTACCTATCAAACTGGTAGTCATCTTATAGGATTTATTGTCGCTGGTGCCGCTGGCATAGGCATCTCTATGGTTTTTGCGTTGGTCTCCATTACATTTTTGGCAAATCAAGTAGCCACTGGGTTGGCTGTCGGCATTTTAGGCTTGGGTCTTTCTGCGTTGATTGGAAAGAAGCACGAAAGCCTTACTGTAACTGCACCAGATTCCATTCATATTCCATTTTTAAGTGAAATTCCGTTAGTTGGGCCTGTTTTATTCCAGCAAAATATTGTGGTCTACCTTACGATCGTTATAGCTATTTTGATTAGTTTTTGCTTAACTAAAACTCGGCTTGGCTTGGCGATACGGGCGTGTGGAGAAAACCCTAAAGCGGCCGAAGCACTGAGTTATTCAGTGCTCAAGATTAGATATGGCGCCGTAGCCTTTGGGGGCTTGATGGCGGGTTTTGCCGGAGCATATGCGTCAACAATATATACCCCGCTTTGGGCTGATGGTATGATAGCTGGCCGTGGATGGATTGCGGTAGCATTAGTTGTATTTGGAACTTGGAAAACTGGTCGAATATTTTTAGGGGCTTATCTATTTGGAATGGTGTCGCTAGGAGAATTAGTGGTTCAGTCTTTTGGGGTAGCTGTGCCATCTCAATTGTTATCGGCAATGCCTTTCATAGTTACTATAGTTATTTTAGCAATAATATCTTCAGATAGGGCTAGGCTTCGGTTGCATGCACCATATGCGCTAGGCGAGCAATATGATGGATCGGAACCTCAATAATGGTTCCAATCAAATAATAGTGTAATGGCGGTGGTAACTGACTAAGTAGATCAAGCATCTGGTTTTGCAAATGGGCGAAGATGCTTTAAAGCTTCATCAGAATACCCTAATTCTCATGCAACATCGGTATTGTGCTCACCCATTGAAACCAGACAAACTAATAAGCAACTCGCCACCATTAACAGTTATTTAGATTGTGTTGTTGCATCAGCGTAAGAGCGAACCTGGTAATAAGCTGTTAGCAACAGCTTAAGTTCTTTTATAACGCCGGGATCGTAGTTTGAATTGCGCGACAGGGCTAA
>Ga0315315_10007454_pt1 | contig 10131 bp, 10 predicted proteins | sample M140m3416metaG_FD_203699 | JGI IMG/M metagenome (GOLD analysis project Ga0315315, IMG submission 203699) | Ammonia-oxidizing marine archaeal communities from Monterey Bay, California, United States - M1 40m 3416 | ecosystem: Environmental > Aquatic > Marine > Intertidal zone | place: USA... | reverse complement strand
ACCTCGCGCTCCGCGGAACGCGAGAACTCGATGAGCACGGTGTCCTTTGGCACCGACTTCAAGGCGTCGCGGAAGGCCTTGAAATGACGCCACTTCGCCTTTAGGATTGGGACGAAGATGTCGATGAGCTCCTGGTCCGTAAAGCCGAATTCGGGCTTCGGCTTCAGCTTCAACCCCTTCACCCGCGAGGGCTTGTTCACGGCCATCTTGGCCACAATCCCGACCATCGCGGGACGACCGCTGCTCTTCGTCGGCCCCCAGAATTTCACACTCGTCTTCAACTTGTCGTCCTTCAAGCCCATCGCCTTGAACCCCGACTCGACCGTGCCGAGGACACCGCCGCACTCGAACATGTGGTAACACGAGGGGTCGGCCTTCACCAGCATCTGGTACAGGTGCTCCGCGGAAGGGTACAACTTCCCGCGCCACTTGATGCCGCCCGGCACCTCGCAAAAGTTGGACAGGACGCGAAACTCTGGCGCTTTGCGCTTCTTGCCGTCGCGGAATGCAAGGCCGACGGACGAGTTGAACGAGATGTACTTCTTCGGCGCCTTGCTCATTCCCCACATCGGTTGAGGAGTCTTCGAGTCGCCCATCGCCAATTCCTAACAGCACGTGCGGTGCGAGCCGCAGCCGAGGTCGGCAACCGCCGTGGAGTCGTCGCGCGCGGCGACTCGAATGCGCGGGACCGCCCATGTGCAAATATTATCGTGCAACTCCGCGCGCGCCGGCTGCCGCTCGCGCGCGCACCCCACTCGTGTGTATAGGAGCGTGGGTGCAATGCCGACCAACTTTGTCGAAGCCGTGGCGCTCGAAAACGCAGAGTGGGAGGCCGCGTACCCGCGTTCCGCCTTGCACATGCAAGGCGCTCGGAAGAATGCGAGGAATCGCTACCGCGCCTTCTTCGACGACTCGGGAAAGCTGACGCCCGGAATGGCGGAGTACATACGCCACAATCCAGGTTCGGGCATGTTTGGTATCAAGTACACGTTTGCCATCGGTCCCGACTACTGTTCCTCGCAAGAGCGCCAAGTCGAAGAGTGCGTCGTGGAACGCCTTCGACGGCGCGCGCGGCCGCGCACGCAGGCGGTGCGCGACGAGGCCGGAATTGTTGTCAAGTGGGTGCGGCCGACGCCGGCGCACAGCGCGTACCCGCGGCCGAGCGGGGCGCAGCTCGCGGAGGAGGACGATGGAGAGTGGAGCATCGTTTCCATTTTGACGCCGGTGGCGCAGGCCCTTCGGCAAGTGGCGTCGTCGTACAATGGCGGCGACGGCTCGGGCGCGTCGAGGCGCGACGAGCAGCAGCTCGACCTGTTGCGGACGATGGTCGCGCTCCGGTCGACGTGCAAGACCGCGTTGCTTGCCGGCGGCGACGGCCGGCTGGTGACGCGCGCGCTGAGGAAGCAGGCCATCTCGCTCCACTCCAAGCGGTGGAACCGGCGCATGGTGCACGTCGAAGCCCTTGGCGTCGAGATTATGAGCGCGTGCACCGAGCTCTTCGACGAGCTCGGTCGACTCGTGTGCAAGTTCGAGTCGACCTTTTTCGATGAAAAGCTGGGCCTCTCGCTCGAGGTGGAGTGGAGCCGCGCCATCCGGCACGGCGACTACAGAGTCTCGTGCTACGAGAAGGATGCGTACTTCAAAGAGTACGTTGAGGAGGCGATGGCGTCGGGCGCGGCGTCGGCCGGCAACGTGACCGGCATCGACATGCACACGCGGCACGTCGAGTCGGCGCAACGCTGGGACTCGGGGTTGAGGACGCCGGAATGCAACAGTGGTCGCCGCCGCCTCGAGGACACGCGCGCAATGGTGCAGCAGGCAATCGAGAGGAACACCCATCTGCTGGACCAGTGCCAAAACCATCCCCACCTGTACCAAGGCTTCGGGGCGTATGCCCGGAAGAGGTTGTACAGCCGCGCCGAGCAGATCGTCGACGGGTGCCTATTCGCAATCGAGGGGCACGCCGAGGACCTTGGAAACGCCGCCAGCCAGATTCTAAAGGGGTGGAAGCGCGACATCACCGAGCAGCGGATCGAGAGGGACGTGAAGGCATCGGCGCTCGAGTGGCAAATCGAACGCGCACGGCAGCACGACCGCAACCTGAGCGTCTTCCTGAAGACATCAAACTCCGAACGGTTTGCGGACGAAGACGTGAACGAGAGCGCGCCCTTCCGGTTGAGCGGGGATCGTCGACGCGCGCCTGGCTGCTGGAGCGACTCCGATAGGCTGACCGAGGAGTTCATGTCGCTGTGCGACGGCAAGGCCGAAATGTACTCTGAAGCGTACCCCGACGCGCACAAGTCGCGCTGGCCGGGCTCCTACGCCAAGCCCAACCACTGCAAGAGCGCAAACCTAGACGGCCAGCACGCCCGCATCAAGCGGTTCGGAGCGCTGCTCGCAGAGCGGAATGCGTCCATGAAGGAGTCGTTCAAGCTCTTCTGCGAGCTGCGAGGGGACGCGGCGCGTATTCGCTTCTACGACGATTACGCGCTAGAGCTGGAGCGCGCCGCGGAGGCGCTGTGCAAGCGCGTCAATTGGTACCGAGAGGAGCGATGCGAGGTGTGGTGCCGCCAGTACTGGTGGCGAAGGGCCCGAATCGACACGGCGGCGGAGTAGCTCCGTGGCTGCGGCGCTGGCGCTTCGACGGCCGGGACGAGCACCTCCGTCCCCCGCCGCCTCCGCCCGCGCCCGAGGACTTTGCGGTGGGCGTTTGCCTTTGGATTGTGGTGGTGTGGGTCTGGAGTCGCGCGGCGGCGCGCACGTTCCTTGGGAAGCGGTGTCTCTAAAAACTCGTTATAAAAAAACACGCACACGACTACTGCTCCTCCTCTTCCCGCGCGCGTTTTTGGCCCTTGCGCGACTTTGGCGGCTCGGGCTCCGCGACGTCGCGCAGGTGGCGGACAAAGTCCTCGTCGTCCAGAATGTCGGCCCACCCTTTGCCCTGCCGTCGAATTCTTCCGAGGACGTGGAACTCCATGTACTCGTAGAGCAGGCGCAACGCCATGATGAGCTTGCGTCCGTAGCCGTAGCCGTCGATGCCTTCTCCGAGCAGCTTCAAATCGGCAATGGCGTACCCATTGGTGACGCTGACGGTGGGCAAGAGCGAGCGCGCGGGGACGACGCCCGCGCTGGTCGAAACGAACGCGTCCTCCTTGGAAAGGAAGCCCCAAAAGGCCGAGAACCAATAGGGCGAGCCGATTCCGGAGGGGTGCCACGCCTTCTTTCCGGAGCCTTTGAGCACCGCTGCTTGGTCCGGAAAGGAGCCAAACGCGGCCATGAACCAAAAGTTTCCCTGTCCAGGGTAGGGATTCGGATTGTACAGCGCCCGATTGAGCGACGGGCGCACGTTGCTGCGAAAATACGTGCGGTCCATGGTCCTGAATCGGCCCTCGGTCGCCCACACCTCCAGGTCGATGTAGAGCTTTCTGACCTGCTCCGCCGACCACGGCGTTCCCTTTTGCTCAGGAGGCGTGGCCACGTTGGCGGCGGTCATGATCTTTGGTCGGTCGCCGCGCTGGTAGCGCGACTCGACCATCGTCCCGTCGTCCGAGGCCGTGTCGACGTCGTCAATCTCGCCGGGCGGCAAAAAGCAGAGATGGCACGGGCGGCTAGCGATTAGGCCGTGCAAACACCGGGCGAGGCGCTCCCTCCCTTGCGGAATCGCGGCGGGTCCGCAGCACCGTTTGCGCCCAAGGGCGATCACAAACAGCGCGTCCGAAATCATCTCGGACCATTGCGACTCGAAGACGTCGGAGTAGAGCGCGAGTCTCAGGCGCGTCCGAAGGGCGTCGATTTCGTCGTACGCGCTGGTTTCGAATATGCGGTGGAGATGGGTCTCAAAGGTGGTCCAGGTGGCGTCGGTCCACGCGCGCGCGTCCATGCTTCAATTTTATAGTGCAACTCGAGCGCCAGCCGGCGATTCGGGCGCGCGCGCGGGCGCGCGCGGGCGCGCCCGGGCGCGCGGGGCCGCCCATGTGCAAATTCCGCGCTAATCCGAATTCGAGCGGGGAGGGCGGTTTGAAAAGAGGCGCAATGTCGGCGTCGCGAGCCGGCAACGAGGGCACCGGAACGCGCGTGCGCGCGCCGCTGACGCGCCGCCAGCGCATTGCGCTCCTCCACACGTCGGGCGTGCCGACGGACGAAGGCTTGAACATGGACGACGCCGGCTTTGACCTGGCCTTCTTTCAGGCAAACAACGTAAAGGCCGAAAGCTTTCGAGCCGCGGGGATGCTTCCCATTCAGCTCAAAGCGCGCGGCGTCGAGGATGCGCAGACGCTGCGCGCGCTCGAGTTCAACGCGCTCGACCTCGTCGACTCGAGCTGGTGCGCGTCGGCGATTTCGGCCTTTGGCGCAGAACGCGTCGTTGCGGAGTTTGTGCTGACCTCGCAGGATGCCGTCGTGCTGGCCGGAACCGGAGCGATGCACCAATTGGGGCTCGACATTGCGACGCTGCTCTTGCTTTGCTCGGGCGTTCCGCGAGCGGCAAACGCCGTGCTGCAGCTGGCGCAGCCGCGCAGCCAGTGCCTGCAAGGCGTCGCGCCCGCCACGCTTTCCGACGCGGGGATTCGTGCGGAGCACCTGCGCGCGCTAGGCCTCGACGCCGCCGCCGTGGCAAAGCAGACGCGCGCGAGCGCGGAGCAGCTCAACGAGCTGGGGTTTGGGCCCGTGCGGTGGTAGGCGCCCCGAGGCGGCATATCCGCATTTGGGGAGCCGTGGAAGAACGACGAGGCGATGGTGCTGCTCCAGCTGCAGACGGACGCCGTCTGCTTCGGCGGCTTTGCCCTGTTCCTCGCCGCGTTTCCGCTCGGCGGGCTCATCCACCCGGCGCTCGGCAACCTGGCGCTGTTCCTTCCGCAGGGCGGCGGCAAAGACCAGTTCTTTGCCAATGGCGCCACCGCCACGTATACGGCCGTCTGCTTTTTTCACTTTGGGGGCATGGCCGCCGGGCTGGCGACGCTGGCCGTCGGGCTGATTGCGCGCATCAACGGCGTCGACGAGCACTTTTTGTCGTACGGCATCGCCATAGGCGCGCCCATTGCGTGGGCCCTCGGGTTTGGGGTGCAGACGTTGCTCCTCTTCACGGAGCACGGCTGGCGCGGGGTCGAAACGCTTCCCGAAGGGATGCTGGTGTGGGTTGTGGCGATGCTCGTGGGGACGAGCGTGTTCGTGGCGCTGGCCGTGGTGGCCGGGCGCGCGTTGGTTCAGGCGTCCCAAAAGTAATCGTAAGACAAACACGCACACGCACGACTAAAGCCCCACCTTTTCGTCCTCCAAGAATGCCTGCTCCGGCGACATTTGCATCTTGAGCGTGTTGGCGCGCATCGCCTGTTCGGAAGCGCTCACCGGGGTCGCGTCGAGCGGGGACAGCTTGTGGAGCGTCGCGTCGACGAAAAAGTGGACGCGCGGGTTGATCTCGCGCAGCTCGCAGAGCAGCTGCGCAACCTGATCTCGCCGCTTCACAAAGCTGCGGCGAACCACGTTGAACCGTTCGCGCGCGTCGCACGACTCTTCGTCGCCCTTTTTGCTTCCCGCACGGTCGCGGGACATGCGCGTCTTGAAGTAGCCCCTGAAATTGGGATGCGCGCTGAAGGCGCGCTTCGCAACGGGCCAGCCACCGTAGTCGTGCGGACGCAGCGGAGCGGCGCGCATGAGCGGAAGGCGCAGCACGTCGATGCAGCTGATGCCGAGCGCGTTTGCGCGCGCGCCCGCGAGGGCGCTCGAGCACGGGATCGGCCGGGCCTTGTTGCGCCGGCGCAATTCGGAGCTGTCCGTCGTCCGCTCCATGAAGCACCGCGGTCCCACGGACGAGACCCACACCGGATTCCCCCACGGACAGGGTACCCGCCCGGAGTCGCGCGTGACGAGCTGCCTCGTCTCGTCGTGGAGGCGGGCGAGCTGGCCGAAGAGCATGTTGTCGGCGAGCGCGCGGCTTCCCCTGCAGAGCGAACGCATCGTATTGAACGTTTGCAACGCCATTCTCCCGCTGTCGTTGACGAGCGACGTCGAGAGCGCCTTGCCAACGATGCGCGCAAGAATCTCCGTCGGGAGCCCGCTCCAGATGCGCTTGCTCAGCTGCGCTTCGATCAGGGTCTTCATTGCCAATCGCGAGTCGAGGTTTTCGCACCGAACGGCGCACGAGATGACCTCTTTGAGCAAGTTCGCGTCCCACTTTTCGATGCCGATCGAAATGAGCGGCTTGAACGTCAGCGCCGGCGACCACGCCTCGTTGCTCATGGAGCTGATCCCGTCTTCGATTGCGCGTTTGTGATCGAAGAAGTTGTACACGTGCTGCGGCTCCATTTCCATCTCTTCGAGCACGCGCGACCGCTTGCGCGAGCGCGCGGGGGGCTGCAGCGAGCGAAAGGTCGCCTGGTCCAAGTCGCGCTTCTCGCCGACGCTGAGCTGCTCGCGCTCGACGCGCGCGGCGTCCTCGGCTTCGCGACTGAGAAACGAATTGTGCTTCGTGGACGCGGCCGCCTCCCAGCTTTCGCGCCACCCGTCGGTGCGCGGCTGGCGAATGGACTGCATGGCAAACGGAGTGAACATGGCGACGAAAAGCCGTTCGGCTTCGCTGAGCTGCATCGCATCCACGCGAACGCACCCCGGAATGTCCTCGGGCCCGAGCGGCTGGACCTCGCCCGAAAACCCCGCCGCGGCCATGTAGTCGGGGGTCGGCGCCAGTTCGGGAAGGTCGATCGACCACGCGATCACGTCCTCGGCGGGTCGGGCGGCTTTGCGTTCGTGGTAGACGTGCGCCGCCTTGCACGGCAGCCACGGAAAGATGAAACGGTGGCCGGTGGTCCGGTGTCCGAGCACGGCGGAATCGTAAACGTACCCGTACTCGGCGCGGTTGGTCCCGACCAGCTGAACGCAGATGCGCGTGTACCACGTCTTCGGAGAGGGAGCGTCCTCGGTTTCGCGCAGCTTCAGAACGCCAACCTCGTTGGGCTGAAAGGGCGCCAGCTTGCCGCGATTCGAAGGGGGGCCGTCCATCCCGCGAGACGGAGCGGAAAGCGCGCGCCGCTGGTGCACCGTCTCCGCCGCAAAGAGCCCGTCGTGGAGCAGCTGCTCAAAATCCATGCAGGGGATTTGCACGACGTCCCACGGCGACGCGCCGCCGCTGAACGTGTTGAGCAGCGCTTCGGCCGGAACGCGGTAGACTTCTTGCGTCGTCGGGTGGATCATCAACACCGCATCCTCCGGGAGCCGCGGCGGCAATGGCGGAATCGGCGTGTCAGCCAGGGGAGCCGCCGGCGGCGTCGAGGAAAACATCGATTCGGTCTGAGGTCCCAATGCGACGACAATGTCGCCATTTGGCGCGTGCTGCATTGCGGGCGCGCGTCCTTTTACTCTTGCACTGGACATTGGGCGGCAAGGCGCAGCCGCAGGCGGCCGAGGGTGCGCAATGGACGGGCGCGAGTTGCACTATACTACCCATGTGCAAATTGCGGGCGCACGGGCGCGTGGCTGCCGCTCTTGGGCGCGGCTGCTTTGATAAATTGCGCGCGCAAAACAATGGCCGCGACAACCACGACCGAGACCAAAAAGCCAGTCGACATTACCGACGACATGCTCAACGTCAAGTGCGTCTCGCAAGACCGAGACGAAGTCTGCTTTCGGCTCAAGACGACGACGCCCTTTCAAAAGATGTTTGACGCCTACGCGTCGCAAACAAAGCTCAACGCTGCGGCGCTGCGCTTTCTATTCGACGGGACGCGCATCAACCCGACGCAGTCGCCGGGCGCCATGCAAATGGAGGACGGCGACACGATCGACGTCTACATGGAGCAAGTGGGCGGCGGGGGCGAGTGTTTGGTGGCGACGCGCTAACGCGATTTAGCCGTAGCGTGTGCGTAGGAGGTAGCGTGTCTAACATGAGTTCTGGCATCGACCTCCGCAAGCGCGTCAAGCGCCAAGACCCCCCGGGGCACAAGAAACGCAAGGCCTCGTCCCCGCTCGACGCCATCGAGGCGGGCACGCCCGGCGAGGTCAAAGTCTCCGTCGACTCGATGGTCGCGCTCCAGCACCTGTACCACACGTCGCCGAGCATCCAGGCCGCGCGCCAGATCCTCATGGGCCAGCTGCTCAGCAGCGGCGTCGTGGTGCGGCGCGACGGCGAGGACGTCAAGCTCAAGCCCGTCTTCTCGCGCCACCTCGAGGACCAGTGGATCCCCTTTGCGCGCACGGTCATCGACCACTTTCTCATGTTCGGCTTCGTCGTCGTCTCGATCGAGCCCGAGGACCCGCCGGCGTTTGCCAACATCCTCGGCAAGGGCAAGGAGGTCGCCGCGCTCTCCAATACGCGCGAGGGGCCCACGCCCAACCGCACCCTCGGCGGCTCGGCCGGCCAGCGCGCGCACGTCGAAAAGGGCCAGTCCGAGGCGGGGCGCGCCGCGGCAAAGAAGCAGCCGATTGTCACCGACGAGCAGGCCGCCAAGTACGCGCAGCTGAGCTTCGACCCGTCGCTCAACCTCATTCCCTTTGTGCCGGTGAGCGCCGCAGAGCTCCCTGTAGCCACGACGCAGGCTCACCCGACGTATTCGTGCAGGACCTGGGCCAGTACGACGTCTCCTTCTTCCACGTCGGCACCTACGGCTACCGCCGCCAGTACCGCGTCTTCGCCACCACCGACCAGGCCGCCTACCGCCAGGACCACAACGCCGAGATCTTCTTCAAGTCGCCGCCCGACGCGGGCGGCAACATCATCTCGCCCATCGCCACCGTCTTCCAGACGGCGAGCTTCGTCTCCGCGCTCGAGGAGCTCGCGCTCCAGGCCGAGGTCGTCCGCGCGCGCCAGATGCTCGTGACGCAGCCGATGGTGCGCCAGGCGCAGAGCCAAAACCTCGACCCGGCCAACCTCTTCTTCGACTCGGAGAGCCGCGCGATCCAGTCGAGCGCCGCCGCCGACGACGACGCGCAGCAGGCGCACAGCCTCGCGATGACGGCCAAGCTGATGGAAATGGTCAACCGCATGCAGACGACCGCGCAGGACGGGCGCCCGGCGGCCGCGGCGCAGACGGCGCACGTCCCCCCGCCGCTGCCGCCGACGCTCTTTGCCGCGCCCGAGAAGCACCAGGTGGTGCCCGGCGTGCGGCCGCCCGAGGCGCGGAGCGACCTGGTGGACATCATCCGCGTGTGCAACGATCACGTCGCGGTATTTGCATTACGCATTTCGAACCCCTAGCCCTGGTTACTCAACCGACTCAGACACATGGCACACAGCACATCCTCCACGCACGGCCCGGGCATGTACACGCCACGCGGGTAGAGCGGGTAGTGCGCCACGCTCGGGAAGACGAGAACGGGCGTAGGCGGCGTAAACGGCAGCGCGCGCAGCGAGCACGCCAGCGCGGCGGCCCACCACAGCCGCTCGGCCTCGCAGTCCGCGTTGTTGCTTTGCATGTAGGCGGCCATGGGGGTTCCGGCGAGCGTCATATTCGAAGGTGCGCGAGCGCCAGCCCCCCCGCCGCCAAATAGCGCTCACTTCTTGACGCTGCCGCCGCCGCCGCTCTGGCCGCCGCCGCCGCCGCCGCTCGGGGCGTTGCTGCGGCCGCCGCCGCTCGGGTTGCCCGTCGTCGACGGCCAGCCCCCGGCGTTGCCCTGTCCCGCCTGACCCGTGGATTTCGGCATCGCTCGCAGGCAAGTTCTCGAGCAACTCGATGAGCCAGTGCGCCGCTTTAGAAAGCTAGCGCACGCAAGCGCCAGCCGGCTGCACTAACGCTTCGTGCGTGACAGGCTCCAGCTCTTGAACTCCACGGTGCAATCGCTGGCGCTGGCGGTGAACAAGGTGCTGACCAGCTGCTACCACGCCTGCTACTCGAACGCGCCCGAGGGCGACGAGCTCGTCCTTTTGACGGCGCCGCTCGCCTCCACGGCCGAGGTCGAGTCGCTCTTTACGAATGGTGTGATCGATATTCAGTCAGCGCTGCCCTGCGCGCTCCACTCGCTCGGCTTCAGCGCCGTCGAGATCGAGGGCGCGATGACGCGCCGGCTCAAGGCGGACAAGGGCGCGGCCAACACCGAGCTCATGACCGCGCAGACGCAGCAGATCGTGGGCGACGCGGACGTGGCGCTCAAGAGCGCGCAGACGCGCAAGACCGACGCCGAGGTCGCCGCCGTCGAGGCGGGCGT
>Ga0315315_10007452_pt1 | contig 10132 bp, 7 predicted proteins | sample M140m3416metaG_FD_203699 | JGI IMG/M metagenome (GOLD analysis project Ga0315315, IMG submission 203699) | Ammonia-oxidizing marine archaeal communities from Monterey Bay, California, United States - M1 40m 3416 | ecosystem: Environmental > Aquatic > Marine > Intertidal zone | place: USA... | reverse complement strand
GCGCCCAGGCCACACAGCCAGCCCGACGCCGGCGTCGTGCCCTCGATCGACAGCGCCGGCAGCGCCCGAAGAGCCTTCGCGACCTCCTCGACCTCCTCGTCCATTTGATCCTCGTCCAGGAGCCGGCGGCTCTCGTACCACCCGCCCTCGCCGTTTGGCGCATAATGCGTTTCGACAAACGCGCGCGGGAAGAGCGCGTCAAACCGTGTGCCGCGCGCCGCGCTGTGCGCATTCTCCACCAGCGCCTTCGTCTTAGCCTGCGTGACGACGTACGACCGCGCGCCAGAGTCGAGCGCCGTCAGCAGCTGCGCCGTCGGGATCAGCAGCGCGATGGCGTGGCCGTTGAGAGCCTTGTGGGCGCATCCGCCGGCCGCCTTCTCCTCGCTGCCGCTCGAGCTCGCCTCCGCCCCGCCGGCGCCCACGATGCTGAGGCCCCAAGTGTAGTACGGCACGATGATGTTGTACACCGCCTTGAGGTGCGGGTAGTCGCCGGTCATGACCGCCGGGTCGTACCGAATCGTCTCAAAGATGGAGATTGCCAGCTTTGCCGCATTCTCGCAGTCATTTTCCGATATCGGGCTGGCATGGCGGCGCAGCCAGCTCTCGGCGCACATGAAGGTCGGCGCGCCCGGTGCCAGGTAGCCGTAGCCATCGCTCTTGTACGGCATCAGGTAGCAGACAATCTGCGACACGGCCGTGGCGATCCGGTCGGCGTGCCGCGCCGCGCGGAGGCCACCCTTGGCCGCATCCTTCAGGAGCTCGTCGTCTTCGGTGGGCGCGTAGACCTGGTTGGCCGGACCCATGTTGATTCGCAGCGTGTGCGCGAACAAGTCTTCGAGCGACGTCAGCGGAAACGGGTACCGCACTGCGAGGTTGTCGTGCACGAGGGAGTAGCACGACTCGTGGACTCCCACGTTGGTCTTACAGAGCACCTTTGTGAGTTTGGCAAGCTCCGGGTTTGTCGACGGGAGCTCCACCGTGCGCCGCATCCACGCCCGGTCGAGGTAGGCCTTGATGACGGCCATTGCGCGCTCGGTGCGCGTCGTGTCGCGCAGCAGCTGCAAATCGGGGGCGGACCCCTCGATTTTGGCGCCAAAGATGGTGACGACGCCGTCCTGGGCGCGGCCCGCGTAGGTGAGCGAGATCGATGTGGGCGTTCCGTCGGCCGCGTCGCGCAGGATTTTGCCGACGGTTTGGGCGCCGGCGCCCGCGTAGAAGGAGCCGTAGGTGCCGTTGATGCCGCAGCCTTGACGCTGATTCTCGATCAGCACCTTGTCGCGCGCGTCGTGCACGCCGTCCGGGCTCAGCGGGATGCGGACGACGGTCGGGACATTTTGCTTGAGCGTCACGACCGTGGCCGGCTCGCGCGTCTGCGGCATCCTCTCGCCATCATCTCCGCTGACGGCGAAGCTGGTCGTCCACGGCGCCGCCGCCGCCGAGAGCGCGCCCCCCGTGCCGAGGAAGTGGGCGGCGCTGTCGGGCTCGGTGAGCGTGGCCTTGAAGACGAGCACCGGCCGCACGAAGACGGGTTCGGGTGGCTCGGGCGGCGCGTCGAGCTCTTCGCCGCGGGTCGCATTCTGGCGAGCGATCGGGGGCGCGTCGGCGGGCGCGCCGGCCATCGTTAGACTGAGTTGTGCCAGCACCGATACTCGGTCTACACTCAGCACCAAAGATTTTGACGATATCAAAAGGACATGAAGCGCTCAGCAGACGAGGCGCTCGACGCCGCCGACCCTCCGCCCACCGCCGACCCTCCGCCCCCCATGGCCGCATCCTCCTCCAGCGCCGAACCCAGCGGCGCGTCCGGCCGCTACGTGTTCGTCACCGCATTCGATCGACCAGGAGAAATGGTCGAGGTCGACACGGAAATCTTGGGGGAGACGCAGCCGAGACTGCTCAGCCTCATCAAGTATGAGAAGCCGCACGTCGACGCCCACGGCAACCGCTTCTGGCGCTCTGGCATGCACCAAGCGTTGCTCTATTCCTTTCTCACAAGTCTCCGACTAAACCGGCTCTCGGTTGGCCGCGGCACGACGGCGGAAGAAGTGCTTGCTACGTTTGAACACGAAGGCGTGGTTGTGGCTCCGCCGGAAGACCACCCCTCGCACTTCCCCCGCCTCCGCGCGCCCCGCGGTGGTGTTCACGAGAAGAAGTTGGGCGACATGGCCGTGCGCCCCTACCTGGAAAAGCTGGCCGAGCAGGTGGCGACCGCGCTCGTCCGCTGGCCGCGGCTGGAGGACACATTGAGAATCGCGCGCAAGAGTGGCTCGAAGAGGAGAGCAAGCTCCACATCCAGGGTGTGGATCTCGTTCGAAACGCGGCCGATGGAATCGCGGCCGGCCGCCGATGACTGGCGTGTCGCCGTAACGAGCAACTACGAGTATTGGCTCCGCCACCTGCTCACCTTTGTCGGCATCGCGCGGTTCAGATTGATCAAGAGCGGCGAGCTGGCAAATCAGTACACGCCGGAGCATTTCCGCAAACTCACCGGCTCCATTTCGCACGCGATGCTCGGGTCGTTCTGGTTTGTGCCCGAAGATCGCATGAAGCGGAATGCCGAGCAGGAAGGCATGTACAGAAGAGCGCAGAGCTGGGCAACCAAAATCCGCGAGCGGGTGATGGCGCCTACGCAGGACCCCGACAAGGACGCCGTCGATTTTTCCTTTGAAATCGTCAAGTTCTGCACCGAGTGCATGGAGAAGCTGCCGCCGCTCTGCCTCGACCTAAGCGACGAGTGCTGCGACGCCGACGGGCACTCGCCCGAGCGCGACCTGCTCGCCGCGGCGCTCAAGGAGCGGCGCGTGGAGGTGGTGCGCTGGAGCACCTATCGGCTCTCGGATGCCGCATATCGCCAGCCGCTGACATTCCCAGGACTCCACGAAAATGCTTGTGTCGGGCCCAGGGTGCTGCTCGATTTTTCAGAAATCTAGACTGAGTTGTGCCATCACACATAATATACGAAGCGTGCGCCCTGTGTAAGACGACCGCGCGCCATGTCGACGCGGCCCGCACCGCCCGATGCAGCGAAGGAAGACCGCCTGACCAAAGTGCTGCACGTTGGCCATTGGATGTGGAGTGATCGTTTAGGGCAGTTTACCTGGGATGCGACAGCGTCGGGAGGGGCTCCGGAGCCGAGCATGCCCCCGCCCATCCCCACGGCGCCGAGGATGGAGCACAGGGAAGCCTCGCCGCCGAGCATGCTCTGTTTGCTCGACCGCAACCCGGCCACGCTGGCGCACGCACGAGCAGCACTCGTGCAGCTTCGCGCGCTCAAGGGGCGGGCGGCGAATCAGTACGACAATGTGCAGGACGAAAAGCGCTCGATGGCCAGCGGGCTTCCGGCGCCGAAGCTGTTCAAGGGTAGGCTCTTCGCAGGGCAGGACACAACCTCCCTCGACGCGGTAAGGGCGCGCGTGTGGTACACGATGGCGGAAGTTGCCGCCACCATGGGTGTCCGGATGTACGATGAACGGAAGGGGACCGGCGGAGGGCACGACAACATGGGGTTTGCGACATCGCTGACCGAGTACTACGCGTCGTCCAAGGAGCATGTCTACCTGTTCCACGCAGACAGCCACGGCGACCGCGACTCGCACAGGCCGTCAAACACGGAAGACTACATCCAGGTGACTGTGGTCTACTACATGGTCGATCCGGCGAACGAAGCCGAAGCCCTGCGGCGCGCGGGCCAGGGCTCGACGCTGTACAACCTGCAGAACACGGCCCTGTGCAGCGACGACACCGACGTCGCGTACTGCCCTCTGCAAAATGGAGCGATCACGATCTTTGATGGGTCCAACTTTCACGGCGTCGGCCCGAATTACGGCGTGGAGCGGGGCGCCGTCATCTTCAAGTGCTTCCTCTACAGACCGTACACACCGAAGCGGCGGCACTCGCGCAAAGTGTGGTGGCAGGCGGTGCAGAAGGCGCTGTTCAAGATTGCGGCCGACCCCGCCAACGAGTTTTTGGCGACGCGGCCGCCAACCATGAAGCTGTGCGACGCGCTGCGCCGGTCGTCGTGAGTGGGAGCGAAGCGGAGGACGAGACACCCTTCTCGTCCGTGGTGCATATGAGCTAAAAAATAAGCCAAGCTTTCCTCTTCTCGTGCGTTGCCCCAAACCACCCGTGGGTGACCAAAGAAATCTCGCGTAATCTCAAAAAGGAATCGGGAATTAGATGCAATTCGCTCCGCGGGAAAAAAATTGTGTGGCGGCTTCCCGATTTCGCTTGAGTCATTCTCCTGAAAAAATCCATCCAAACGACTCAAATATTTCTTCGAAATTTTTTCGGAGCATCTTCGAAAAAATTTCATGCGTGCATGATTTCCTGTATCCGCGCAGAAGATGCTGCATTTGCTGCACATCGTGCATGATATTGCGCACCTCGAAAAAATTTCGAGACATTTCCGAGAAAATTTCGAAAAAAATTTGAGTCGTGTGGGTGGATTTTTTCAGGAGAATGACTCAAGCGAAATCGGGAAGCCGCCACACAATTTTTTTCCCGCGGAGCAAATTGCATCTAATTCCCGATTCCTTTTTGAGATTACGCGAGATTGTGTTTCCCGCCATTTTTCAACCCAGACTGAGTTGTCCCATGCAGAGCCGCGCTAGGCGGCAAAACCCCAGCGCGCAGCTACAGACTGAGTTGGCGCAGCGCACAAACGCAAGCAGCAGCACCGCCGCGACCACCACAGACAGAGAGACGCATCCTCGCCACCATGGCAGCAAAGGCCTCGAAGCCGGCCCCGAAGCCGCAGGAGATTGACGGCTTTTCGTTCAAGAAGTACACGAGAGCGAACATCCTCCTGCAGGCGGAGCACGACGAGATACAACCCCTCATGCACAACGTGCTATGTGTGGTGCACAATCCGCGAAAACAACCGTGGAAGACGGAGCACCAGCCACGAGACGTCGACCGCTCGAGCGAATTCGAAAAGTACATGGCGGAGTGGAAGGGGCTCACGCTCACGAAGCTCGAACTCTCCGTGATGACGACGCTCCGCCGCCCCTATGTTGCGTGCTTTGGAATGCACCACAACAAGCCGGGCGTGCTGTTGTTGACGGGATTCGAGGAAGCGTCGGTGTCCAACGAAGATTACAAGGCAAAGTTCAAACCAAATGGCTACACCGAAGACATTGGCTTCTGCGTGTGGGAGCTCTCGCCGCAGGAGTCGCTGTCCGCCTTCTCCGCAGTCAACATTGTCTCAGACAGGCAGGGCGCCGACCGGCCGCAGTCGCAGAAGCTGCTCCTCGCCTTTGCGCAGCAGTACAATGAAAACCTAGAGATGACCCTCGACGAGGCATTCGTGAAACATGCCGTGATGAACGTGCACATTCTCCATCTGTGCGGCGACAATGCCAACGGGCTGAGCGAGCAGATGTTCCTCGGGGAGGGCGTGGACGTGGACACAAACGTTGACGCCGACGATGGGAGCGGCGTCAAAGATACATTGCTCCGAAGCGTAAAGTGCTGGTTTTCGAAGAAGGACAAGAATGACGCTGGGGTCTCGCAGTACACGATGCTGGACGAGGTGGCGGCGTACAACCCCGAGGCTTACTCGTCGAAATACGGCGACGAAGTGCTCGACGCCATGGCGGAAGTGGTCGTGGAACAGAGGAAGCGCGCGAAGCGGCAGAAGAAGGGCAAGGCCCCGGGAAGCAAGTTTGTGCGCGAGGGCGTTGCGGTCAAGGAGGACGAGCACGGCGGTATCGACAAGCGCCAAGAGAACGACGACGACCTCTTTGCGGTGGTGCGCGAGGAGATGGCCAACGCCATTGCGCTCGCAGAGGGGCGCGGGGGCATCGTTTCGGACGCCGATGCGGACGAGAGCGCGGAGAGCGAGGAGGAGGACGAGGACGAGGACGCCGCACTGCTGCGCGAGAACAGCGCCAAGAAGGGGATGGCACCGAAGAATGGCCGGCGCGACGGCAGGATTCCGGCGCAGGCCTTGCACGTGCACAGCAAAATGGGCACAAAGCCGACTTCGTCCATTGACCAAAGTCTGCAAAGGTACCAGGACGACGATGACGACGAGAGCGACGACGAGAGCGACGGAGAGGCGGGCGACGACGAGGCCGAAGAGGGCGAGGAGGGCGAGGAGGGCGAGGAGGGCGAGGAGGGCGAAGAGGGCGAGGAGGGCGGCGCCGATGCGCATTCCAACCAGGGCGACGGCAGCGATACAATGTCCTCCGGGGACGAAGACGGAGACGACGAGGATGGCAATGGCGGCGGGGACAGCGAGGCGGAGGAGACCGACGGCAGCGAAAGCGAGGGCTCGGCGTCTCCGGTCCGCACGATCGCTCCGAAAGCAAAGCGGCGCCGGAACGCGATTACGGAAAGCGACGACGACGGCGACGACGGCGACGACGGCGACGACGGCGACGAAGGCACCAAAAGTGCCAGGCCCCCGCCCGCGAAGAAGCCTCGCGCCGACGCACCCATCACCAGACGGACTGCTCAGGCAAACGATTGGTTGAAGCAGCTGGAGCGGTTTCCGGGGGAATTGGCGGAGGAGAAGGAGGCGTTTTCGGAGCACATCGAGGCGTACAAAAACAAGGGCCAGAAGGAGCAGGTGACTGCGTTCATCGACGGGGCGCTGCGGATGGTGAAGCTCCTCCTCGACCAGAAGACGGAGCCGATTTCGCTGTCGGAGAAGATTGAGTTCATGAAGACGCGGTGCGACGTGTCGGAGAAGGCGCTGAAGCTGCACCGCGCGGCCCTCGAGCGGCTGGCAAACTTTCAAAAGTCGGCGAAGAAGATGCTCGAGGCTGCCGACGAGGCCATTCTGGCGACGAATGCAGAGGCGCACGACATTGCGGCGTCGGTGCGGCGCATCTGAAGCAGACGGGGACGGGGCGGCAGAGAGAGGGAGGGGGGAGAGAGATTGAATGGCAATTAACATTCTCTATTTGCGCGCGCCCACATCGGCCACAAGCTCTGCCGTCTCGCCAATATTTTTCAGGGCGTGGAGGTCGAGCGCACGCACAGCCGTTTCGACGAGTGCGCTCCCGGCGACGGCGCTTTCGAGGGCCTTGACGCTCTCGGGAAGCGCTGTCGTGGCGTCAAAGGCTGCGCGCTGGCGCTCGGCGATGCGCGCAGCGGCCGCCTCACGCGCAATCAGCTCGTCGTGCAGCTCGGAGCGGAGCGCTTTCACCTCCGCAGCGCCGCGTCGCTTTTCGTAATCCACCTGGCGGACGAGCGCCAGGAAGAGGCGCTCCGTCGTCTTCAAGCGCGACTTTAGCTTCGCATCCGTGGAAGCGGCGCCCGCCGCGCGGAGAGTTTCCACCGCGGCCCGCACCTCGGAATTCCGCGGCATGCCCGCGCCGTTCCACACATCCTTCCGCTCTGCGGTCATTTTGACATTTAGCGTTCGTAGAATGAGTTGTCCGTGTGCATCGACGCCAGTACGGCATGACGGCCGCCATGGACACGTCGCCGCTTCCGGCCGTGTTCCCTTCCACGCGGGTCGACTTTAGCGCTGCCCTCCCACCGCGCGGCGGTTTTTTTCTGAAGACGGTGGCGAAGGCGCCGCGGCCGCCGGAGACGCTGAAAAAGACGCAGCGCGTGCACTGGAAGACGAGCGGCCTCCGGCTGCCTCCTCCACGAATGAGGCGGCCGCCGCGCAAGCGGAAGACGGAGGCGGTAGACTGAGTTGCGAAAAGTTGTTACTTAAAACCCAGACTGAGTTGTGCCACGACCAAACCCCGTTTACGTTCAAACCCCACCGCCCGGAAAATTCCGCGCGACGATGCAAATCGATCCAGCCGCTCGAGACGTGAGGATTTCGATTCTACGAAATGACCCCGTGCGCCTCGACGCGCTGGTCTGCGGCATGGCGAGCTTTCTCGGGAGCATTCTCTCGCTGCGCGACGCCGGCGTGAAGAATTCGGAGACTGCGGCGAGCGAGCCAATCATCTGCGGGCGGAAGCTCTCCAAAAGCCCGAGCCTCGCCAAGCTCTTCCTCGACGTTGGCCGATATCTTCCGACGGTGCAAATGCTCGAGGACAACAACGAGGCGAATCATCTCATCGAGAAGGCAAAGGACGTGCGGAGAATGGAGCACGCGATCGTCGGAAAAACGTTTGATGGAATCTTGGTGATGCTCGCCGAGTATGTCCGACTCAAGAGCTTTCGGACGAGCTTCACCCTGCACCTGCGCCAACACCAGGAGCCGTGCACTATCGGGGGTATGCGCCACCGGTTGATCGCGCCTGTGCAAGACGAGGTCTGCGAATGGCTGGCCACCATTGCCGCGCTGCTCGAGCGGAACGGCATTGCGCCGGCCACGCCCGCCGGCCTCAATCGCGCAATCGCCTTCACATCCGAAAAAATTGCGAGGCGGATCACGCTCGCCGACGAGCCGGCGGCCCCCGACACCCCCGCGCTTCGCGCCGCCGCGCTCCGCGACTTTGGCGACTGCAGCGACGCGGAAATTCCCGACAATCGCTGCGTCGACTGCCTCGGCGTCGCCATCGAGCTTGCGCTGTGGGGCTCGCGCTCCTTTGTGCGCGACGCCGACGGCCCGGCGGTGCGGCGCTGCGCCGCCAAGGTAGTCGCCTCGGTGCAGCCCAGCATTGGCTTTGTCGGGATGAACGCCTCCCTCTCAAACTTGGGAAGGTTGGAATTGGCGCTGCAGGTGGATGACATTGAGCCAATGTGGGAGGCGATCGACGAGTGGCAGAAGCAGTCGGGCGCGTACGCCTACCTCGCTCTTCTCCAAGTGCTGTTTGTGCTGACGAGCACCGACGAGCTGCCCGAGCACATGCACGTGTTGCGCGCGCCGGATGCCCCCTCGTCCGAGAGGAGCGGTGCGCTCATGCGCCTGCCGCCGCCGTCGTTTTGCGCCCCGCTCGGTCCGTACGTCTTCGACCGCGACGCGATCGGTGAGAAGACGATCGACGTCGTGCTCTACCTCGTCACCGCCCAAATCCTGTACTCGCCGCACTCCTTCGAACTCGGCATCGTCACCCGTGCGTCGGCGCGCGCCGCTTACAATGACGCCGTCAGCGAGAGCACCAACCTAATCCTTCACGTGCGTGAATCCACGGAGCACTTGCGCATCGGGCTGCCGCTGCGGGACTTTTTGCGCGTCGTGCTCGACCGGCACAGCTTCAACTTCGACCTCATTCGGCGCGCCATGTGCTCGCTCTCCTCGTTCAGCATCCAGGAAATCTTCGACGCGTTCGACCCGAACGGCCCGCTGTACCCCGAACTCCGCGACCGCCTTCAGCTGCAGACCGCGGGGAGGTTGACGGTGCCGCTGCCGCGCCACGCGCACGGCGGAGTGTACAGCGGCTTTGCGCTCGACGGACTGATCTACGGCCTGCCGATCCTGTACAATGAGCGGAATGCGTGCGGCGTCTTGCCCACGCGGCCGACGCGAGTCTTCCACGACCTGCTGCGGACGGCGGACCTCGGCCGCGGCGTCGTGCAGAAGGGGGTCTTGTACCTACCGAAGGGCGCCGTCGAGTTTGCGCACCGCGACTTGAAGCGCATGCTCGAGGAGTTGCTTGCGTTGAAATGGGTCAGAGTGGCGAAGCCGTCTTTGCAGCGCGGAATTCGCTCGACGACGGAGCAGTACTGCATCCCAACGGATTTGCTGTGTCGGTTATGAGAGAGGGCGAGAGAGAGAAGGGAGACTGAGTTGTCGCGTTTCGAATTTCTACTGTAGCGCTAAGATCGAAATTCCCCCCCGGCGACATATAGCAACACTACCGAGATGGGCCGCCCTCAGCAGAAGGCCAATGGCGCGCTGCCGAATGGCAAGCCGCGGACCACCATCAACAAGAAGAAGACGACGCGGAAGGCGCCCGACGACTCGGCGCTCTTTGCGTCGTACGTGCCGCAGGTTTGCCGGGACGTGATGAAGCAGTTTGACGTGCCGGTGGACGAGCAAGTCACCGTTTCGGGGAAGAGCACTCGCGTGTTGTCCGGATTGATTGCATCGCTCGAGAGCCAGCTCACCGCCGACGCCAAGCGGGTGACCGAGTTCCAGAAGAAAAAAAGCATCCTCCCGGCCAGCGTCAACGTCGCCCTCGCCACGCGGCTGCCGCGCTCGCTCACCAAGTATGCGATCCAGGAGGCGTCGAATGCACTGACGAAGTGGGAGTCGACAAAGAAGGTTGCGACGAAA
>Ga0315315_10007451_pt1 | contig 10133 bp, 1 predicted proteins | sample M140m3416metaG_FD_203699 | JGI IMG/M metagenome (GOLD analysis project Ga0315315, IMG submission 203699) | Ammonia-oxidizing marine archaeal communities from Monterey Bay, California, United States - M1 40m 3416 | ecosystem: Environmental > Aquatic > Marine > Intertidal zone | place: USA... | reverse complement strand
GCACAACATCACAATGTGATCCTGCGCAAATCGCGCCTTCGGGAGCGCAAAAAGGTGGATACGGCGAAGGTGGTGGTGGAGACGGTGAAGGAGGTGGTGGCGAGGGTGATGGCGGTGGTGGCAAAGGGGGGGGTGGTGGGAAAGGAGATGGAGGCGGCGATGGCGGAGGACATGGCGGTGGCGGCCGTGGCTTTGGAGAAGCGAATGGTAGTAAGGGAGGGCCAGGCGGAAACGGCGGAATAAAAGCGCTTCTCATTGCAGCGTCCACAGTCTCGGGTGTGACGCTTGAAAAATCGCCACATTTATTCGTGTCGGCGGTGCCTCGGTAGACTCGAATGTGGTTGCGCTCGGCGAGCGTAACAACGTCCAAAAAGTTATCTCCGTCAAGGTACGCTACCGCAATTGCGGTTGTGAGCTCATCGGCGGCACCAAAGCTGTGCTGATCGCAACGATCACCATCGGCCGTATTACCAGCCTCGGCCAGACGCCGACCACCACCGCCACCGAAATGGAACGAGTTTCCGCCGCCTCCGTCGTCGTCGTCGCCGTCACCATCGGAGGAAGATCTGCATTTGGGGTAAGGCTCCCCAGTCAACCGAAAGCACGACCAGTCATCGCAGCACGTCACACCAGGGATCAAATCGCATTCATCGTTGAAGGGATAGCATGGTGGTGGCGGCTTCGGCGGCGACGGTGGCGGCGACGGTGAGGGTGGTGGTGGCGGCGGTGGTGAGGGTGATGGAGGCGGTGGAAACGGCTGTGGCGACGGCGGAGGAGGTAGCGAGGGAGGCGGTGGCGGCGGAGGTGACGGCGACGTGACGCCGCTGAGATCGCCAATCACCTTGTTTTCTTGGGCCATGATCTCTGTGTGCGTCAGCAGCACGCATCGGTTCGGCGTGTCAAAGTTGGCAAAACAAGCCATGCTTTGCGGAACGGCTACAATGTCGCTTTCGCCCGTGTCATCACGATCGATGCGTGCGACAGACACGCCGACGCTCTCGTCGTACGATACAGTCCCAAACGGGCGCAAAGCAAAATCTGTGACTCCGAGGTAGGCGTATGAGTTGGGCGACTCGCGTCCCGTACCAATGGCAATGGCCTGGTGACGTTTGTTAAAATCGGTGAAGAAGACGGCGGAGCTGAGCGTTCGATGTTTGCTGTTGACCAATGGCGAAAAACTGACCTTAAACTCGGTCTTCACGGGCCCGGGCTTCCAATCCGGCTCATAGCAACGCACGCTCGCGTCCGGATTGTAGCAGCACCCTCGCGTCTTGCACACAGCCTCTGAGATGTCCTTGGCGTCGCTTGCGCAGTCTAAGAGGCCATTGGTCGCGTTGTACGCGGGCTCGCACTGAACAACCGAGTTTTCGACGGGGCTGACGAAGATGAAGTCGTCGGTATCCTCGGTTCCGATGAAGACGGCGCGCTGTGATGACGTGCAACCGAAGCTGGTGCCCCCTCGACAGTTGGTGCCATAGCCGAAGAGCGTGCCCACAAAGTTGACCGTCGTCACCTTGGCCGCTCCGGCCTCGAGCACAATACCTGCGCTATGAAACCCGATGCCTCCGCTTGCGTTCAGCGCCTCCGTTGAGGTGTCGTACACGGTCAGAAAGACCTCTACCGACCCATCGTCGTACACGGCAACGACGTCGTCAGGATCGATGCCGTTGATGTCGCCAGCGTAGGCCTGCACAAAGTCGCGCGGCCCAATCTGTATGCCTGGCTGCCATGCAAAGTCCGGCGCGGACAGCTTGCGTGTTTGGCGAGTGTGTGCATTTTCTGGATTGCCAAGAAAAAGTCGGTTGCCAATGATGATGTCTGGGTAGTCGTCATTGTCAAAGTTGCCAACTGCCGAAACCTCTGACTGGTGAACCGCGCTACCGACGGTTTGTGCTGACATGAACGCTTCAGCAACAGACGCTGACCGCATGGGAAAGGTATGCAGCCACACCCGGCTCATGGGTGCCGTTCCGCGGGGCTCAACGCAGCACCCTTCGTTGACGGTACGATCATCAGCGCAAAGACGCAGATTTGGAGAAGTCGTGTGGTTGTCCGAAGGGTCCCAGGTCGGCGCTGGGGGGCCGAGCACCTCCATGTAGTCGCTGCACGACGAGCTGTTGGAAATGAACTGAGTGCGAAAGTCCATGATGGATGCGAGACACGTATCGCCAACGTCGAAGTGGGCACCGTGGAACTCGTTGACGGTCGGAGGGATTGGGTCGTCCCACTTCCAGCTTGTTTGAAGAGAACGCCTGGACGTTGTCGAGGTGACGGTCGTGTCGAGCATCGTTCCTTCGTTGACATACTCGCCCGCTTCAACAAACTCTGGAAGCTTTGCGCCGCAGATGCACCAAAGATTGACAGTGGTGTACCGGTTCGGAAAGGACGTGCCGTCGCTCGCATACGGAAGGTAGTTGGCGCACTCGGGCACAGTGGGCAGGCAGGTGTCGTCGTGCCCCTCGCGTTGGAACGCGGCGCGGCAGTAGGCCTCGCACCCAGTCGGCGTATGGTGGTAGCTGGTGTAGTGCGTTGGACACGTCGCACTGGTGTTGCATGCCGGAAACCCATCCGCTGCCACCGCCTGACACGGGTACCCGCAGTAGTCCACATCGTCAACTCCGGTGGCTCTATGGTTGTCCAATACGTTGGACTGTTTGGGTTCCGGTTGCGGTGCCTTCTTACCCATGATGCGTATTGCGTGCTCCGCACGACAACATTCGTAGTCCGCCACGTCGGGACGATGACAGTTGGCGAATTTGGGTCCAGTGGGCTGCTGCAACTCGTCCGCGTTCCTCTGCGCGGTGTCAAGAGAACGCTTACCGCACGCGTTGGGTTGCGAACCGTAAGGACATGCAAAGTCCATGTGCACGAACGGAATCGAAGGAACATAGGTTATCGAATGATCGTAAGTGATCCCGTTTGCGTCGCCATTGCTGTACTTTGCAACAAGAGGCACGCGGAATGAACCCTCGCCTCCGTCACTGCAAATATGTTCGTTCGCCCATTCCAGCGCCTCTTCGTAGCTTGCAAAATCGTCATTTGACCATGGACTTCCTGAATCGTGCATGCCTTGCGAGTTTCCCAAACTGTATCGGGGTTGACGAAGCGTGACGCGCTTCGTGACTCCGTTGGTCTGGTGCCATACATTGTCTGGCCACACGCACGTCTGGCTGCCAATGTTTGCTGCTGAGACGTAGATTGTCTTGTTGCGATAGACGTGTAGCTGATAATCGATAGTGCCTTGCACGGCCGGGGGCGATCCCAATGCCGTGGCAGCAAACGCTTCGCACTGTCGTGTCTGCGTGCCGCGGCCGCAACTGCGTGTTGTGCTGTTGGGATCGAGGAATACGGCCAATTGGGTAACGCCGTCGTTGCGATGCGGAACGATGTCGTCGGACAGGTCTGCACACTCCTTCTTGCAGCGTCCACCGGTAGCATCTAACGCAGAGCTCGTACAGTCCGCTCGGCAGGTGTCTGAGCGCACAAGGCCGACTCGGTTGGCGCGCTTGGGGTGTCGCCAACCGCAATCGCTTACGTCGGTGTTTGGCTGACACGGGTTTCGTCCGGGAGGGTGCACAGACCACATGAGACCGTCCTCACACACGCCATTGTTTGCCGATGCGTTTGCGGAGGGAACGTAGCACGAGTCGTCCGGGACATCCGGCCCGGCAAGATGGAGAGGAAAGGCAAATCTCCGGATTCCACAATGCTCTGGTTGCGTGCCGTAGAAACAACGTCCATCATTGGAGTCACTAAATCCGCCTGGGCCTCCGTCTGTGCACTGTGTTTCCGCTCTGGCCAATCCGGTCTTGCGGTCGATACAATACCCTGGTGCTCCTCGCAACCCCGCGTATCCAAACACGACCAAGTTCTCCTCCACGCCACAGCTGCGCTTTTGCGTTCCGCGATCGCAAGCGTCAAACAGGATGTTTCCAAGGGACAGCTCGAGGTTGCTTACCGCGCTTGTGCTCCGACTACCGTCTCGACAAAACCGACCTTCGGTAAGAAGGTCGGTTGCAATCACAGGCAGGCTGCCACCACTGTTCTCGAGCTGAGACCGCCTAAACTCAAACGGGCAGTCGTCGTTGTTTTGGTCGTCTGGATCAAAGGCGTCGACGGCGATCAGGGGCTGCCGGAAGCCGCCCTCCCATTGAACGTCGCGTGACTGATCGCCGCCGCACCGATCCAACCCGTCGTACGCGTCGCGATGCACGAGAAAGGGCGGCCAGTTGTCCTTTGGGCTCCACCTCCAACACTTTTGGTCGAGCAGCTCTTCGTCTGTGCCATCCACCAAGGTCATGGCCTTGCGGTCGCGCGTCGTCGGTATGGCGGAGAACTGGCAACGGATCTCGCCAGGTGGCGGCGACGGCGACGGCGGGTCGACGGGCGGCGAGGGCGGGGGCGGCCGGGGCGGCGGGTACGCGACGTTGGCGGCCGCGATCGCCGCGAGCAGCACCGACGGCGTCACCACGTTGCTCGCGTCGGCCTTGACGCGGCAGCTGTACTCCTCGTCGTCCAGATCGAACTCGGACCACCACACGCAGACGGAGGACTCGCCCGCCACGCACGCCCCCTCCGCGGTCGTGTGCACCGCCGCGGAGACGATGTCCGAGTCCATGTACGCGTCGACGTGGCCGAGGTCGAGGACCAGCCGCGCGTAGCGATAGAAGGCGCGCCAGAGCTGCGTCGAGAGCGGCGACCGCGCCCCCAGAAAGAGGCCGCAGTCGCCGACGCGCCCCACGCTCGTGAGGTCGTCAGCCGCGTCCTCGTTGACCATCCACACGGCGTGCGGCGCGAGCAGCCGACTGGCCTGCGCCAGCGCGTGGCAGGCGTCCATGCTGACGTTGCGCTCCATGCGCAGCGCGTGGAGCAGGGTGCCCGCCCCCGTCGCCCGCCCGAAGCGACGGAAGCCGAGCGTCTCCGAGTCCTCGCTGCCCGGGTACAGGAACGCCTCGCCCTGCAGCCCGGCGCCGCCGAGCAGGTTGCGCTCGTTGCCCGTGGAGACGGTGTGCCTAACCAGCTCACGCGAGCACTCGTAGGGGCAGACGCTCGCCAAGTACGTGCCTTGGTCGATCATCTTCCGCGCCGTCTCCAAGACCGCCAGCTGCGACGGCGACGCGAAGATGCTCGCGCGGAAGCCGCCGCACCCGTCGCCCATCCCACAGTAGATGTGGAAGTTGGCGTCCGACGCGTCGTCGGTGCCCTCGGGCGCCTCGTTGTACCCGCCCGGCGACCAGGTGCGCAGCCCCTTGCGCCCGTCGGGCGGCGGCGCGGGCGGAAACGGAGGCAGGGGCGGGACGCGCGGCGGCGGCGGCATCGGCGGCGACGGTGGGTCGGGGGGAGGAGGCAAATTATGCGCGACGTTGTGGTAGTCCATGGTCTCGATCATGCTGTGCGCCATCCCGCAGTCGGGGTTGGCGTCGCAGGCGGCGCGGCACTGCGAGTCGAGGGGCGTCGAGTAGTCGCCCGCGTCGCGGCTGAAGAAGATGGAGCCGTTGGCGAGGATCGCTCCGCCTTGCACCTGTGTAGCAAAAGTGGAATTGCGGCTTTTGCGCTAGAGTATATCGGAGGCGGCCTGTGGGACTAGTTTGCACGCAGAACAATCATGTGCGATTCGGCTGCAAAGCCAGGCATGCGGCGTTGCAGCAAACAGCTGAAATCAAAGAATTGGCAATGCAGTAATTGGTTTCCGACTTCCGATGGGGATTTTCTCATGTGTCCTCACCACCGAGCCATGGCTGCCAAGTACAGAAACTCTGAATCCGGCAAGAGATTGGACAGCAAGAGGAAGGCAACTTACAAGAAGACAGCAAAGGGAAAAGCAGCAGACAAAAGGAGAAAAACAAAGTATCGCGCATCAGACAAAGGAATCAAAACGGAATTTGCATACGCCCAGAGTGATGCCGGGAAGCAAAGTAAAGCAAAGCGCACTGCAAAATACTGGCTGACGGACAAAGGACGTAGTTGCAAGGACCGTATGAACTTCAAGCGTCGCAAAGAAAATGACCCCAAATACATCATGCGGTATCTTTCTGCGTCGCTTCGCGCCATGGTGCGTGGCTCGCACCCGGACCCGGTGTCGTTCCCATCACTTGGAAGTTTTGAAAGCAATGCTGATGCTCAATTGCATTTGGAGTCCACGTTTGATAGAACGTGGATGAATTGGCAGAATCACGGAAAGCACGAGAAAGGAGATTCATACAAGAGCAAATGGCAAATTGGCCATCGTTTACCCAAAGCAATCTTTGATCCTAATAACGATGAGGACCTCAGGCGGTGTTGGGATAGAGACAACATCTTTGCCCAATGCGCACGCGAGAACGTAGAACAATTGGACTGGAGAAATCTGAATGACTCTGAGTTGTTGAAGTTGCAGCATTTGTGGCCAACGAAAGCGCAAAACCAGCTTGACCATTTGAAACGACTGTATCGTAGTCGTCAAGCTGATTTGTGGATTGAAAGTGACGATGAAAGTTCGAACTAGAGTGTGTGTGTGTGCTAGGGTTGTTCAAAGAATACATGGCGCACCGGCATCCCCATGCAGACCGCGTTCGGCCCCTTGACAAACTTGCGGTAGACGACCGAGCGCGTCGACCCGCCCGCCACGCCCGGGCAGAACTTGATGCGGTACGTGCGGAGGTCCCTCTGGCCCGGATAGTGCGTGATGTTCCCGTCGTGGGCGACGTCGAGCCAGTTGGTCGTCGTGCAGACGCACCGCCTTGTGCTCGCGTCGTGGATCATGGACATGGCGTCCATCCGCTGCGTGAGCGCCGGCTCGTCGCCGCCGTGCGCCGCGCACTCGCGCAGGCAGGCGTTGAGGTCATTGATCGAGCCCACCGTGTCGTAGTACGTGTTGTTGTCGGCGGCCAGCGCGGCGACGGTGGGCGCGTACTCGGCCTCGAACGCCAGCTTGTAGAAGATGGTCGACTGCTGCGTGTGCACAAAGTGCTCGTCCCACTCGTCGCGGTGCACCGCGTACGTGTTGATGTACTGGCGGTACAGCACGTCGTCGACGCCGGTCTGTGTGCCCTTGTAGTGGCTGACCAGCGACGCCGTGCGCAAGAAGTTGGCCACGATGATGTCGTTGGGCGCCGCGTGCGAAGGCAAACTGGCGGAGCCGTTGCTTCCCAGCTTCGCCAGGTCGTCGTACGCGTAGCAGCGGCACTTGGACGGCGACGCCCGCGGCCGGCTGCCATTGTACAGCCCCGGCCGCAGGTCGACTTCGATGAGCTCGACGTCGTCGTCGTGCAGGCGGAAGCACAGCGCCATGCACACGTCGCGCCAGTGCGGGATCGCCTCCTCCTTGCCCTCGGTGTCGGGAACGACGCGCCAGTCGGCGCCGGGCGTCGAGACCTGGCTCCACCAGTGCGGCTCGTGCCCCATGTACGCGTAGAGGTCGTTGGTGCTCAGCAGCATGCTCGCCGCGGCCACGGGATCCTGCTTCCACCCCGCGACGAGGTGCGCCACCTGCCCCTCGCACGCCGGCGAGCGGACGTACCGCGAGAGCGCGAGCGGGTCGTCGCCGCCGACGAAGACGTGCCCATTGCCAAAGAGCTTCCGCCCGCGCGTGAGGACCGCGTGCGCGCCGTAGAGGACGGCCGACGACACGACGCTCGTCGCGCGCGCGCGGAGCGCGATGTCAGACCAGCCCGCCTGGTTGGTGCCCTCGTTGAGCGTCGAGTCCTCCGTGAAGCACGAGCAAGTACATGTGTCAAACTCGTTGGGTGCAAAGGGCGGCGGCGGCGGCGGCGGGGGCGGCGACGGCGGCGGCGGGGGCGGCGGCGACGGCGGCGACGGCGGCGGGCGGTCGAGCACGATCGGATCGATGCCAATGACAGCCGTCACCGCCGCGTTCGGCGCCGGGCTGGGCGGCGGCGGGCGCGGCGGCGGCGGCGGCGGGTCGTCGAGGCTCAGCGAGAGCGCGCCGCCGTCCAGGGTCTGGTAGAGCCGACGGCCAGAAGTCGGACAGGGCGTCGTCGCGCTTGCCGGGCAATCGACAAACCCGCCGTGGCGCGGGCTGATTTTGGGGATCCTGCGTGCGATGCGGCAGCGCGTGCTCTGGGTGCCGTATGGACACTTGGTCGACTCGGAGCCGACGCCGCCGTCGTGGCACAGCTCGTCGCTCCTCGCCGTCCCGGCGATGATGGCCGGGTCAAACTCCTCTTCGCTCATGTGCACAGCGCCGCTCTCATCGACCCAGCACGAGTCGCGGCACGAACCGGCTTCGTTGTTGCCGTTACGCAGACACTCCTCGTCTGTCGTCTCATCGTTGGTGCGTGGGCCACAGGCCTTGCACTGCTGACCATAATCGCATCCAAACAGCGTATTTTCCGTATCGGACCCCAATGGATCACTGCCCGTCCACCGTACGGGCCGCGCGCCAAACCCTCCGTCGGAACAGATATCGACACTTGTGCCCGTCCCCGGATTTGGGCACAGACCTTCTTCGCGCTTGTAATTGATTTGTTCCTCAGTGCCCGAGCAGTCGTGTACGTACTCTTTTGTGGTTTCATTCACGTTGAACAGCGCCTTGCACGTGTCGCCGCACGTCTCAAAAGCGGCCGGTGGTGGAGCCGGCGGTGGCGACAGGGGAGGCGGGGGCGGCGGTGGCGACGGGCGCGACGCGTTGGTCGCGCCCTGGAACGCGTCGACGCCGATCGCCTGCGCCAGTCGGTCGCCCAACCCCTGGCAGTCGGTGGCGTCGGTGCCCAGCCCGCAGAGCGACGTGATCGCCCCCGTGTAGCCGTACGTCGTCTCCGACACGAAGCTCGAGCCGGGCCCGCCGTCCTCGCAGACGCCGTTGTTCGCGTGGGCCTCGCACGAGTCGTCCTGCTCGATGGCGCGCGTGTTGGCGCGGAAGCCGCACGCGGCGCAGGACGTGGCGTACTCGCAGACGGTCGGAAGGAAGCTCGCAAAACCGCCGTCCCGACAGGTCGCGTCGCCCTCGCGCAGCCCGCCGCACGTGTTGGCGCACTCGGTGAACGGGAGCGAGGGCGGCAGCGGCGGCGGGGACGCCGCCGGCGCCGCCGGCGGCGGCGAGGGCGGCGGCGCGGTGTGGCGCGCGCCGGTGACCGTGAAGGCGCGCAGGCTGGTCAGGTGCTCGGCGGCGCAGTATCGACCGCACGTGCTCTCGCCGTCGTCGGCGCCCGGGCACGGGGCGGTGCGGTGGCTCGAGCGCAGCGCGAGGTCGATGGTGCGCGCGTTGACCAGCCGCTTCACGAGCGCGGACGCGACGCCGTGGTCCGGGTCGCGCACGAGGTCGGCGCCGCCCCGCGTCGTCTCGCCCTCCGGGTACGGCGCCGTCGCGTGGTAGTCCTCGGAGAAGGTGAGCGGGGGCGGGGGCGGGAGCGAAAACGGAGGTGGGCTGGCCGGGTTACCGCAAGCACAGAAGGGCTGTGACGCGTATTTGCAACGGTACGGGTTCTTGTTCCTGAACTCGGCTTCGAGGTCTGGCAGAAGGAATCGGTAATGTCCCCCGTTGGGCGAGCCGTAGGCGCAGCCAACGAAGCAATCGGTCTCGTCTGGAAGCCCCTCACACGGCGCCGTGCCGGCCGAGACGGTCAGCACGTCGGCGGTGCCGTGGTCGCGTGCGTAGTCGCTCACGATGCCCTTGCAGGTTGCCCATGGTACCAGTGTACAGTTGTCGTCGTAGTCTTGTTCCGTTGCCTTTTCGCGCCGCTCGAAGTACGGCGCGGGCGGCGGCGGCGGCGGCGGGCTCGGCGTGACGCACGGCGGCGGCGGCGGCGAGAACGGCGGCCGCGGCGGCGACGGCGGCGCGAGCGCGCACGTCGCGTCGTGCAGCGACCGCAGCTCCGCGTGCTGCACGGGCGGACACTCGCGCAGCAAAAAGTCGATGGCCGCGTCGGCCGCGCACCCCTCCGACGGGCACGACGAGAAGCCGTCGTCGGCGCCGCCCGTGTGCGCCTCGCCGTGGCAGCTGTGCCAGAAGATCTTCTCGCAGCCGGGCGCGGCGATGCCCGCGCCGTAGATGGGCTGGAACCTGAACACCGTCTTCGCGACTTCCAAGCAGACGGTCTGGTGAGCCACACCTTCGAGGCCGCCCTCGCAGATCGCCTCGACGCGCGGGCGGATCTCCTTGCGCACGAACACCTCGAAGCTGGCGCGCTTGATCG
>Ga0315315_10007449_pt1 | contig 10134 bp, 10 predicted proteins | sample M140m3416metaG_FD_203699 | JGI IMG/M metagenome (GOLD analysis project Ga0315315, IMG submission 203699) | Ammonia-oxidizing marine archaeal communities from Monterey Bay, California, United States - M1 40m 3416 | ecosystem: Environmental > Aquatic > Marine > Intertidal zone | place: USA... | reverse complement strand
TGTTTCTCAACGACTTGTTTCTCAACGACTTGTTTCTCAACGACTTGTTTCTCAACGACTTGTTTCTCAACGACTTGTTTCTCAACGACTTGTTTCTCAACGACTTGTTTCTCAACGACTTGTTTCTCAAGGCCCTTTTTGAGTGTTTCTATTTCGTCAATAAACCCTGTTATTTTTTTGACCGAATTATAGTCTAATATAATTTGTTCATGGTTTTTATTAACAAGAATGACATTTTTGGCTACTATATTCTCGAATTCTGCGGTATGTTCTCCCATATCCCCATGACCAGTGTTCAAAGTATAGTGTGCGTTCGCTTGCATAATGCATACTAATAAAAGACTGAAAAAATATTTCATATATACTATGATGAATATCTTAAATAGGAGTTATCCGTTGATTTATATTTCAGGGAATTTTTAATTTTTATTTCAGGAAATTTTTTTAAAACATTTCTAATTCAAATAAAAACCATACCTATTTAAAGCGGACCTACATCAAAAATGTCCGCCTCATCTGCCAAACGCCGAAAAGCGTCAGGAAATAAGAATCACTTTGAGGAAGTGGTTGTTTATGAACCATCCGACACTTCCGAAGCCATAGCGCTTCTTAAAAGCGGTGAAATCGAAGTGGCTATTATTAATGCCGGTATTACCATTGATTGTCCAGGGCTTCAAATGACTCGCTATTGGAATGCCAGAGTTAAGTCTGGATATCGTGTACCTGTACCACAAACATGGTCAGACATCGACGCTAAGACATATAAAACTCTCCCTGGTATAGCTGGCGGCATGTGGCACTCATATGCCACCTCTGCGCACGATTTAGCACTTGATTCTCCTGTCGTTCAGCGCGTATTCGATGAAATTACGGGTACGACAGGTTGGAAAATAAGACCCAATCGCATGCGCTTCAATCCTGTCAACAAGGATGACGGTTATAAGGCTGCTCATATAGAGGGCCCTCATGTACTTACAGAGGATTCCGGTATCGCTGCCATTCTCTGTGTCACCCCGGGACGCACATTCACGTATTATAAGGGGTCAAATAACCATGCAGAAGCACGTCGTATATTTACGGAAATGGGCGGCAAGACTAGCCTTTTTGTCAAGCCAAGCCAAGCCCAATTAACCCGTTGGCCAAGAACAACCATACAAACGACTGCGCCTGGTCAAATTATTCTTTTTGCCGATTCTGTTGTGCATGAAATCAGCCGTTTGGGAAAGAATTCCCTGTCATTGTTTCTTTCGCCCTATGACCCATCCACCGTGGTTTCTGAGGTCAACTATTACGCCGGTCTTAACAGAAAACAAGCTATTATTCGTAAGAAGGCCGCAGTCTCGGCACCACCGCTCCCTACGACTCTAATGCTTGATGGACAACGCAGACAACACCCGAAAGAATACTACGGCCTGACGAGACGCGAAACCGAGATAATGGGCTCGTTATTTCATTCCACGGGGTCTTACTGGCCTTCGGATAAACCAACATTCTTTTTAATGCACATGATGGCGTTTAACGCTTTCCAACCAAAACTGCTTCCATTTTGCTTTGATTCGAATGGCAAATACAATTATGAGATAATTACACGCGAATTGGTGGCGGATTGCCCTGAATTTGACTTGACTTATTTCGATTCATTGCCATTCAAAGATATTACAGAGGAAGAAGTCGCGCAAATGCGGGCAACATTTGTTGGAATTCCGGCAATTGCATGGTCTCTCATTAAATACTGGACAAAAGACCCGCGCGAATGCTCTGAAAACGTCTGTAGAAGACGTGGATATATTTAAAAATCATCTGTAGGTTGTATACATATCATAAACATGTTAAAAAGAGTCGCAAATACTAAATATCCAAAAATGGCCAATAGGTACCACCAAAGAGTGAAATCTTCTTCTATGAGTTGAGAGCACGTGGCTGTAGAGGCCATAATGATAGCTGAGAGCCAATTTCCTTGCGGCATACACGTTCCACAGCCGCATAGACCCCAAGTATGCCATGGTACTTGTTCCTCTTTATAATTGTAAATTCCAAAATAAGGATTGATTAAAAACCAAAGATAGTCTTCGATTAAAAAAAGCCCACCAATCCAAAACGGAAGGCGCCAAGACCACGACGTGGTTTGAAATGTGATTACCACCACCATTAAATTCATAATGACGTGATACCACGTGTACTTTGTATTAAAAAATTTCGAGGTGGGAAGTTCCGCAGCCCATCCGTGTTCCCCTTCGATTTGCACTTCTAAAGCAGCCCAAAGCGTGCCCAATATAATAAAAAAGAACGCTTGTAATATATCTGCGTCGATATGTATTGCGTGAAAAACACAAAAAATTATAGAAATAATAATAAATAAAATATGTACACCTATATCCATGATACTAAAAGAAGTTTTTACTTATAGTCTTTTTTTAAAAAGACGGTACTGACCAATCCACATCTTCAAACGTCAAGTTTTTTCGCCATTCTTTTAATGCTGCCACCGTTGAAAATTCCTTGCCACATCTGGATTTATATATTTTATGTTTTTCAGACATTAAATATACGCTAAACCATTCCGGAACGCCTAAACTTAATTCCTTTTCTGAAGGGGCACGCACATATGGATATATTTTTTTTCTTTTGCCACACATTTCTAAACACACTATGCTATAATTTTAGTCCATTGTTTTTATACTCGCGATTCTTTTTTTAAACATATGTGTAATGTATACAACATATGTTTAAAAAAAGACCGAATGCGTCTACATTGCGAATTTGGGGATTGTCAGTGTCAAGCTTACTCGGGCCATGGCCGATGTTTACACTGTTCACATGGAAAATGTTGGCACAAACGGTCCAATCAGTTCGATTCTCCACGAGTAAAAGCCAGAAAACCTCACTATTATAAAATAGCGATTATAACTATATTTACGCCCGAATTACCATGCGTCCCTCCCTTGCCAATGGATTTCTGCCCAACAGTAAAAGGACTGCCTGTTTAGCACATATGTGGGTTTTGATTGGGACACTATGTTTATAAATACAAATGGACGTTGTAGATTGTTATTTACAAGCGACTCCTGAACAAATAGAATATTTAAATGGGCCCAAAACTATTTCATCTCTTTTGGCGGCTGATTTTTTGGGGAATCAGGGCTATATTGACGATTGGATATTCGATTGGACTCAGCATAATGATATTCCTAAAGATAAGTTGCCATTGTGTGTGTCGGAATCTATAATATGCTTTAAAAAAATCAAAAGGCATTACAATAGATATGTGCGCGCCGCCGTCGTTGCGAACGATTACCATTGGATGGACACACATTACATCTTAAAATACAAAAAAGTGTGGAATTTTGTCTCGTTTAAAACGATTGACAAGAGAATATTCTCTTGTCTCTGGGCCGTTCATCCTGCACCCTTTGAATTGGTCTCTTTTGTGTGTAGGGCGCGGCGCCTCCATATTTGGTCCAAGTTTGTCGTTTTTTATGGTCCTACGCAATGTTTAAGGACTGCGCTCCGCCAAGGTTGGTCCGAAGGAGTCTGTCATTGTTTGGATATGGGCGCCGATGTATGTTCTGAAGATTTCATTATTGATAGTATTCGTATAGCTCCTAAAATATTTCGTGCGCTGGCAGAGTGCAATCCGCCCGCCACCGCCGCCGCCTTTGAAGAATTTAAATTACAAAGGAAATTAAAGAGAATACGGGACGTGCCTCTCGTCGAAGAATTCTTTTGGATTCGCGGTTTTAAATAAAAAAGACTATAACTTTATGTATCAATAATTAAAAATGGCTACAAATGTTCGCGCATCCGCTACGAGTCTTCAAACACCCTCTGCGCTTAAAACGGAGCAGCCCGCTGGTACAGACGTGGCGGAACAAATAGTTCGGTGGCGAAACACGATTATAAATATACTTGTAGGCAAAGACCCTCGTCTGTTGGTGATTATTGGCCCTTGTTCCGTACATGACACCGTCGCCGTCAAGGATTACGCTAGAAAGCTGTCGGGATTGCAGAAAAGATGTCCAAATATCTTCTTTGTGATGCGTACGTACTTTGAAAAGCCAAGAACGCGCAAGGGTTGGTCTGGTTTTTTACACGACCCCAATTTGGATGGTAGTAAAAACATGCAACTGGGAGTGCAATTGACTCGAAAATTACTATTGGATATTGCGGCGATGGGCGTTCCGTGTGCCACAGAAACATTGTCGCTCATTGCACCACAATACATCGACGACCTTATTTCATTTGCCTGTATTGGTGCAAGAACAACCGAAAGTCAGCCCCATAGAGAGCTTGCCAGTGGACTTTCGGTACCGGTGGGGTTTAAAAATTCAACAACGGGCTCCGTGGCCGCCGCCATTAACGGAATTCATTCTGCGGCCGAGCCAAAATCTTTCATGGGTATTACGGCGGAGGGAAGAGCCGCTGTCATTCAAACCACCGGAAATCCGAATTGCTGTTTGGTTCTTCGTGGCGGATTGCAACCAAATTATAAGAGAGAGGACGTTCAAAAATATGTGGAACAGATGGATGCCGAACAAATGACCAACGGCATTGTAGTGGACGCATCACACGGCAATTCTGGGAAAGATTGGGAACAACAGATGCACGTGATAGATTATTTGACCAAATGTCGTCATCCGTCCATTCGAGGAATCATGGTGGAATCATTTATTCGCAATGGTAAACAATCCATCACAAACAAGCCATTACAATATGGTATTTCAGTGACAGATTCGTGTATAGGATGGGATTACACCGTTCAATTATTAGAACTTTTAAATAAATCTATTTAAATCAATATTCTTACATAAATGAATATCCACACTAAAGCGAAACAAATTGTATCTACTTTTTCAAAAACCTTTGGCCTCTCGGAAGAAATACCCGAGCCCTCCTCATGGTGGTCGGAAGAAATGCAAATGCTCGAAGACGACCCCTCATTAAACATAGAAATGCGCCTATATATCGAATGGGAACCATTCAAAGAGAGAACGGCAAATGGGTGGACTTTTTACGCACCACATCACGTGTTCAAATTGCCAAAAGAAGACCATTATTTGCTCGGACAAAAAAATGAAAAATGGATTTTATATTATCCAAAAACACACACGTGGAAAATTCCAGGATTTCCCACGGAAACAAAGCGTACATTTGTAGAAATATTAGAAAATAGTGTGTATTAATTTTTTAAAAAATATTTTTAAATAGACATCTTTTCCAAAAGACGGGCGTGTTTCTGCACAAAGTCTGGCTTACTTGTAATGACCTCGCGACACTCACGGTCATGAACCACTGGCACAATCTCACAATCGCACATGCTCGCCCAATTAAAAGCCCATTTATAAAGGTCAACCTCTGAAGCCGAAGAACAAATGGCCACCCCAGAACCAAGGCCTAGATTATGCCAACGTCCTAGACAAGTATTGTTTCCGGCGTCTTGCTTGTCTTCCTTTTCGGTAAGACTGGCAAATGCCTGGTATCCAGCCATGCGCTTATCGTTATGAAACTTGTACTTGATAAAGTACAGAGATTGTCCTTCCGAGGCTTCATCACCAGCATGGCTATAATCCACAGTGTAAGAAGGAGGCACCTTCAAAATAATCTCACGGGCTTGGTTATCGTCCAAAATGGGGTACACCTTGATGGTCGCCATCTTTACCCAATTGTATAGCCAGTCGGTAACATCCTTGGCAGTGCCCGCCTTGCACACACAATAGCCCCGCCCTTCGGCAACGGTGGACCATCGGCCAAGAAGAGTAACGTTGTCACCGAGGTCACGCTTGTCGTCTTCGGCACTCATACCTCCGAAAAAAGTCATGCAATCGTCACGGGCAAAATCGAGAATATTATATTCACAAAAGAAAGTAGGCATTTTATTAATCAAAGCGCCTTGAAATACACATTATTAAAGTTTTTTATTGGATTGGATTTTAATTTTAGGATTTTAAGTAGATTATGACGAATATTAAGCAAATAAATGTATTCGACAAGTGTGCAAAAATCATATTCCAATTAAAAAGAACGCCTGTAAAAATATGTACAAAACAGACACTTACTAGGAATATTAAATACCAAATGAAGACGGCGAACAATTTAAGTCTGTGTATATCGAGCTTATCAAGACATCTAAATAAAAATAAATAGGATATAGAAGCCGGTAATATAATTAACGTGGACCATGGAGATGGGTTCTTAAATTCAAAGCATATGCAAGAAATAATCCAGGCATACGTTATACTGGTAATAAATCCTCCCAACATTATACTAATAAATGTATTTTCGGTTTCTTTTTGCATAGGAATAGAAACCAGTTGTTTGTCATATTCTGCGAGACACAATTCACAAGTACTTTTTCTATTTATATGAATCCACTTTTGTATACATTCAATATGTACATATTTTTGAGTACCTAAACAATTACAGACTTGATGTAATTTCCCTTCGCCTTCTAAACATATCCTACAAGCATTCATCTAAACGGTCATAATGTTTTAAATACGTCAACAAACTTTATTTTTTTTAGACTATAAAGTTTGATTTATTTTATATATATGTACCAAACATTTGTACGTCATAAATTTCAATATACAGAACCTAAACGTAAAACACCATCTATATCTGCTTGTATAATAGGAGGAAAAGACCAATATTCTTTAGAATGTAACCAATGTAAAAAAGGTAGTGAAAAAAGCACGCCACAACGCACAGATGCCATTACACACGAACCTCTTGAAGAAAAACACGTTGAATATATATCTCCTGATTCCACGCTTAAATGTTGTTATAACGTGTCCACATTAGATAGAATACGCTCGCCGACGGGTATTATGATGCAACCGCCGCATTTTAGAATCCCCATGACACCTGGAGATGCTAAAAAAATAAACGAGCAATTTGGTGTCGCCATACAGAAACAAACTGATTCGCCCATTGGTTCGGACACCGTTCAACAAGCCGTATCTCAAAATTATGGACTTCAGGCATGGGCTAGGAATGATATGGGGTCTTCAAGGTTATGGGCCTGTCCCATTTGTTGGTCTCAACTTGTTTCCGGAACATTGCCACAAACTTCCGAAGAAGTAACTGCTCGTAGAACACAAACAAATCCAATACAAAGATGTATTGATTACATAATTGAGCGAAATATGCAGGGCAGCGACGGCGCCTTAGAATTGTGCGCGTCTATGGCAACCACAAAAACACTTTTAAAAAAACATTTAAGGGAAGCACATGGAATACAATCTCTTCCATCCGATTTGTTAGAAATGTATAGTCTTCGAGGAGATGATGGAATTTTACATAGATATTTGCAATGGAGAGGATACGGAAATGATTCGGCACATGGTGCGTTACTAAGCTACTGGCGCCATAATAGAGAATACTATGAGTATGGTGTCGGATTCAACAAATTCGTATTTCTTTATCTAAATAAATATGCGGAGGACATTGCAAACGCGCCATTACCAGGTATAGATGCAGAAACACAAGATACTTTTTTAAAAGCAATATCTAGACCCTTCTCCACTAAAAAAACAGAGTCAGACGAAGAGTTTGTAGACGACCAATATGTTTCTGGAGACGATATGCCTATTTTTCAACAAGAAGATGACTCGGATGCTGTCAAATCAAAAATAAATGAATATAAAACAAAAGACGCGACCGGATATTTAACACATGAAGAATTGTTAGAACTCGAAAGAAAAGAAATGGAACAGGCTGAAGAGTACGATTCTTCAGACTCAGAGGATGGTTATGAAAGATACAAGAGAGACTTGGCCAATAAAAGAAAAAAATCAAGGTTAAAAAAACACGAGAGTGATTCGTCGGATTCCGATGATGAAGATTTTCTAAAACATTCTAAACATTCGGGAACACGTTTAATATTAGAAGATTCTGATGAAGATGATGAATGAAAAATGACATATAAAAGAACACTATTTTTTTATAAATGTTTAGAGCATTCAATATTGGCCTATTAAATTTTTTTATTTATCTTGTGAACGGAGATACACAACACCATGATTTAGCTAATTGCGATATAGTTTTGAAAATTATGGAGCAAAACGCTACAAAAATCTGTTCGTTGGGAACTTCGTGGGACCAAAGAAGTTGTATGCCATCGTCAGTAAACGTACAACCAACGATTGTTAACCTAAAACTGTTATACACAAAAAGCAAATGTTCTTGTTCGAATAAAAACGCATTCATAGAATTTTGCGGAGAAGGAACTATTCAAGTCGAAGGCATATGTGTATTAGATTCGGCGCGCGATAATAATAATAAAAACACTGAGGAAAATTATGGAAAAATCGGGGACTATATTATAAGAACAACCAATCAAACTTGCGAGACAATGGTCGGCTGTGACGGTACAGTGACAGACTTTGCAGTTAAAAGTACTGTTGAGCCAGGTATCGGAATATCGCCCAACAGTATCCTGAAAAATGAAACGGATATTGACGACGACGACGACGCCGTTATGGCCAACGCCGTTATGGCCACAGCGCAAGAGCTAATATATTCTATCGATTCAACAAAATCCAGTGTCGTGGGAAATACGGCTGCTTCGTCCGGCGCGGATGGTATCCTGGGTAACAACGTCGAATTTCTGCCATGGCATAGAGAAGTTACATTGAATGGTGAATTAACCACGGATAGTAACGAGGAACAAAAATGTTGCATGATAAAATGTGTGGAAACTCTCAGTAAAAAAAATGGACACAATACTGTTAGTGAATCTGACATTAAAATATGCAAGGCCATTTGCGAAAAATCAATTGGAAACGGGAATACATTCTGCGAAGAGCAAAAGCAAAACTGCGTACAAACTTGCCAAAAACATCAAGATGGAATTGTCGTAGGTAATCCGGCCGTCAAGACATGCGAAGGCGCTTGCAAAGTTAATCAGATTGCACAGCCTATCGAAAGTAATACAGCCGAGAAAATAGATATTTCGAAGGTGGTGGCGGCGCGAAGGCTTTACAACAAAAATCCTCTAAAGGGAATTGTCACTCCGGGTGGACATGACCCGGCAAAGAGTGATGACCGCGTTGAGGTTTGCTCTGACGGCAATCCTAGGGGTAAAGTTGTACGAATTATTTATAAAGGCTCGTCCGGCGTCTGTACAGGTACACTAGTGGGGCCTAGTCACGTGTTAACAGCCGGACATTGTTTATATAGTAACAAGGACGGAAAATGGCTAGAGATTAAAGGTGTTTTACTAACGCCATGCAAAAGCGCTCATAGCGAAATTGAACAGAAACCCAATTCTCCTCGTCCATCGTATTGGTCCGATGCACCGATTGATTTTGGTTGGGAGTGGGCACGTACAGTTAAAGGCTGGACGAAAAACGGAAAATGGGAATATGATTACGGAATGATTAAACTTCACATTGGCGACAAACAACAAACTGGTCGCGGTTGGATGTCTTTTGGATATGATAATTCACTTCCAAAATATTCATTTAATTTGAATGGGTATCCTGGTGCGAGCGCACCTATCACTGCTGGGGATTTCGACAAATTAGAACTAAAAGATACGGCCGGCGAGAAAATACAAGACGTATATTGGACTGGTTTCGAAATGGCATGGGATTACGACAAAACTCGAGCTGTAAAAGATAAGTTATTGGAATATTATATTGATACATGGGGAGGTCAGTCAGGTTCGGCAGTGTATGCTTATTTCCCACAGACCAACCGTCGCATCATTTATGGCGTACATCGAGGGTGGGATGGTTCTCAAGGCGATGAAGAGAACAACCCCCAAGATAAAAGCGAGTATAATGTAGCTAAACGAATAACTCGGCAGACATTTGGTCAATTGTGTGGATGGATAAATGATGCGCGTGTATGTTAAAATAAATTAAATTGCTTCCATATTCTTATCTATTTTACTTAATCTATCTATTAATTCTATTTCGTCCGAATGAAGACTAATATCATCGTCAAATTCCTCCTCATCGAAATTATCTTCTATCAAAGTATATTTTCGTCTAAAATAATCTTGATAACACGTCTTGATGAGTATCAACGTACCCAAAATAGCTATGCCTATAGTTATGATACCAAACGTTGATTTTTTATGGACTTTGGGATTGGTTGCATTTCGTTCACCGCCGCTAGATTGAGTTATAT
>Ga0315315_10007448_pt1 | contig 10135 bp, 8 predicted proteins | sample M140m3416metaG_FD_203699 | JGI IMG/M metagenome (GOLD analysis project Ga0315315, IMG submission 203699) | Ammonia-oxidizing marine archaeal communities from Monterey Bay, California, United States - M1 40m 3416 | ecosystem: Environmental > Aquatic > Marine > Intertidal zone | place: USA... | reverse complement strand
AGGGGTGAAATAGATCTAAGACATGAAAATATCCCTAATTTGTGTGATAAATATAAAATTAAAAAAAATTTGATTAATCCCATTTATTTAAGTTAAAATTACATATGTCAGAAACAATTGAAGAAAAATGTATATTAAAAGGAGTTAAATTAACTGATCAAAGGAAAGTAATTGCAAAAGTAATGTCTCAATCAACTGATCATCCAGATGTGGATGAATTATATAACAGAGTTTCTAAAATTGATCCAAAAATTAGCATTGCAACAGTTTATAGAACTGTAAAATTATTTGAAGAATCTGGGATATTGACAAAGCATGAATTTAAAGGTGGTAAAGCAAGATACGAAGAATTGAACGAGGGTCATCATGATCATCTGATAGATGTAAAATCTGGAGAAATTATAGAATTTGTAGATGAAGAAATTGAAAAATTACAAAAAAAAGTTGCAGAAAAGTATGGATATAATTTAGTTGATCATAAACTTGAGCTGTATGGGGTAAAGAAAAAAACTCAGTAAATCATTCATGCAACAAAAAATCTTCATAAAAACATTTGGATGTCAAATGAATGAATATGATTCAAACCGAATTTATGACACTGTAAAAAAAATTGGTTATGAAAAAACTAAATTTTATGAAGAAGCTAATTGTTATCTTTTAAATACATGCCACATTAGAGATAAAGCTAAAGAAAAAGTTTATCATGAAATAGGAAGGGTAAAGAAAATATTTAGACTCAAACCAAAACCATTAGTAATAATTGCTGGGTGTGTAGCTCAAGCTGAAAATGAGGAAATGTTAAAAAGAGAACCATATATTGATTTAATACTTGGTCCTCAGGCCTATCATAAAATAAATGATACAATACTAAATTTCTTAAATAAAAAAAAAAAATTAGAGGAAACGGATTTTGATGCTATTAATAAATTTAAGTATTTAAGTAAAATCAAAAACCAATTAAAAAAGGTCTCATCATATTTAACTATTCAAGAGGGTTGTGATAAATTTTGTAATTTTTGTGTAGTTCCTTTTACAAGAGGACCAGAATATTCTAGACCCTTTAAACAAATTTTAGATGAAGCAAAATATCTTGTAAGCAATGGGACAAAAGAAATTATTTTTTTAGGACAAAATGTTAATGCGTATAATTATAATGGAATAAAATTATCTAATTTAATTTTAGAAATTGAAAAATTAGATGGTCTTGAGAGAATCCGTTATACGACGTCACATCCAAAAGATATGACGGCTGATTTGATTGATACTTATAGGTATTCTAAAAAGTTAATGCCACTTGTTCATCTTCCAGTTCAAAGTGGATCTGATAGAATCTTAAATTTAATGAATAGAAAACATACAATTCAAAATTATTTGGATATATTTTATCAATTAAAAAAGATAAATCCAAAAATTCAATTTTCGAGTGATTTTATTATTGCATATCCTGGGGAGAATGAAAAAGATTTCAAAGACACATTAGGACTGATTGAAAAAATAAATTTTACAAATTCCTTTTCATTTATTTTTAGTCCGAGGCCAGGAACCGTAGCGTCGAGTTTAGTGACTATGAATAAAAAAGTCTCCTTTAAAAGATTAGAAATCGTTCAAGAAATGTTATTCAATAACCAAATTACGATAAATAAATCAATAGAAAATACTATAATAGATGTGTTAGTTGAAAACCGAACTGAAGATAAGGCCAGACTTTTTGGAAGATCTGAATACATGACATCTGTATTATTTAATGGTAATGATGATCTCATCGGAAAAATTGTGAAAGTAAAAATTCTTAGTAGTAATCAAAACTCTTTATTTGGCATAATTGTGAACCATACAAATCAAAAAGTAGCTTAAAGATTTGAACATCAATACAAAAAAAAAATTGGATTTGAATTTGAAGTTTGTTTATTCAGACAACAATACTTTGAGTGTAATTTTTCATGATAACGATTTACTTATGGGGGTAGTTGGAGAATTTAATAAAAATCTAAAAGAATTAGAAAAAATAACAGATGCCAGTCTATACTCGCGAGGCAATTCAATTTTAATTAAATCCTCTAGTGAAAAAAATGAAATAATTAAAAACGCAATACAATTTTTAGCCAACCAATTTATTAGTAATGGTAATATTGAAAACAAAGACATATTATCATCTGTAGACAAGTTTATGATCAACGAGAAAGTAAAAAATCAAAACATAACTGATATTATTAAAACTCCAAAAAAATCAATTATACCAAGATCAGAAAAACAGAAAGAGTATGTAAGAGCATTAAGGAAAAGTGATATCGTAATTTCTGCAGGCCCGGCTGGGACTGGTAAAACATTTTTGGCTGTCGCAGTTGGATTAACAATGTTGCTTGAAAAAAAAATTGAAAGAATTATTTTATCTAGACCTGCGGTAGAAGCAGGTGAAAGATTAGGATTTTTACCGGGCGATATGAAGGAAAAAGTAGATCCTTATTTAAGACCTTTATATGACTCATTATACGACTTATTTCATTTTGAAAAAATACAAAGAATGATTGAGATAGGGGATATCGAAATTGCACCACTGGCATTTATGCGGGGTAGAACGTTAAAAAATTCATTTGCTATTTTAGATGAGGCTCAAAATGCAACAGACACTCAAATAAAGATGTTTCTTACAAGGATTGGAGATAATTCAAAAATTGTGGTCAATGGAGATCCATCTCAAATAGATCTTCCTAATAAAAGAATGTCAGGACTAGATAAGTCTAAAAAACTCTTATCCCACTTAAATGAAATATCAGTAGTTGATTTTGATCATTCTGATGTTGTGAGACACCCATTAGTTTCAAAGATTGTAAAAGCTTACAGCAATCAAAATGATTAGTGTAGAGGTTTTAACAGAAGAAAAAAATTGGATAAAAAAAATTAAAAAAAAAGATTTTTTCCCCCTTGTCTGTAAATCTTTCCCAAAAAAATATCAATTTACAAATAAAAAAATATTTTTAACGCTACTTCTATCGAATAATAAAAATATTAGAAAATTAAACAAGAAATTTAGAAATAAGAATAAACCAACAGATGTCTTAACCTTCCCGTTAGAAAAAAAATTTATATTAAGAAATAATTTATATTTAGGAGATATAATAATAAGTTTCAATTATATGAATAAACCCAGTAAACAAAAAATAAGTTTGTTCAAAGAAAAAGTCATTAAAACATTTATCCATGGATTTTTACATTTATTAAATTTTAATCACGTCAAACTTAAAGACTATAAAAAGATGTTAAAAGAGGAGCAGAAAATTTATCAATCAGTCATTAAAAAGATTAATTAAATTGAATAAAAAAATTTATTTTGAATTTTTATATCTAATTATTTTAGGTGCAATTACATCCTTGAGTCTACCACCATATAATTTTTTATTCATTAATTTGGTAACCTTTAGTTTATTTTTTATTTTTATTTTTCAAAAAAAAAAAATAGCAAATGAAAATAAAAGTTTTCTGTATGGATGGTTTTTTGGTTTTGGATATTTTTTAACCAATCTTTATTGGATTTCAATTTCATTAACTTTTGATGCGAACTTTAAAAATTTAATTCCATTTACACTTGTAATGATACCAGGTTTTCTTGCAATTTTTTATGGAATTGCAATATATTTTTTTTTTCTCATAAATATAAAAAAACCTATAAGTAATTTATTTTTATTTTCTCTTTTATTTGGTCTAACTGAATTTTTAAGAGGAAATATTTTAACTGGTTTCCCATGGAATTTAATTGCCTTCAGTTTTTCAGATAATATTGAAATAATACAAATTTTATCTTTAATTGGCACATATGCATTTAATATCCTTTGTATTTCCTTTTTTTCAATTCCCGCTATTTTTATTTTGAGTAAAAGTAAAAAAGAAATAGCAGTATGTTTTTTTTTCTTGCTGTCTCCTGCTTTTCTTTATTTGAATGGTGCTTCAAAAATTGAAAAATTTGAGTCGCAAAACAAAATCAAAAATGATTATATAATAAGAGTCATAGGGTCAAAAATTGAATTGGATAGATTTTATGGAAATTCAGATACGGTATCAGTTATTAATGAATTAATAGATATCAGTGCGCCTGATTTAGACAAAAAAATACTATTTATATGGCCTGAAGGGATAATTCCAAATATTAATAAATCTGAGTTTAAAAATTTTGAGTCTCTCTTTGATCAAAAATTTAATAAAAATCATTTATTAGGCATAGGTATCAATAATTTTGAAAATAATGAAAATGATTATAAATTTTACAATTCTTTTTCATTCTTTGATCATGAATTAAATTTATTTAACACCTATAACAAGGTTAATCTTGTACCATTTGGTGAGTTTTTGCCACTTCAAAAAATATTAAAAAGAATTGGTTTGAAATCATTAACAAATAATTATCAATCTTTTAGTAGTGGGAAAGATAGGAAAATTATACATATCAAAAAAAATGAATTAAATATTAAAATTTTACCCTTAATTTGTTACGAAATAATTTATTCTGGAAATATTTTTAAAAATTTTAATTTTGATTATATAATTAATATTTCAGAAGATGGTTGGTTTGGGAATTCTGTCGGTCCTGATCAACATTTTACGCATAGTATTTTTAGAGCTGTTGAAAGTGGAAAATATTTAATTAGGTCTGCCAATAACGGAATTACAGCAATAATAAATCCAATAGGTTTTGTGGAAAAAAAAATTACATCTAAATCGGGTTATATAGATTTTTTTGAAAAAAGAGTTTCAAATTCAACTTTGTTTTCTCGACATGGGAATAAAATGTTTTTAATTATAATTTTGTTGTATATTTTTTTGATATTTTCATTTAATAGAATTTCATAATGAGTAAATTAAAAAAATATCTTTTTACAAGCGAGTCTGTTTCTGAAGGACATCCGGACAAAGTTTCAGATAGAATTTCTGATATGGTTGTTGATTGTTATCTTGCTAATGATCCCTTTTCTAGAGTGGCTTGCGAGACTTTAACAACGACTAATAAAGTTGTTCTAGCTGGAGAAGTTAGAGGTCCTGAGATTAAAAAAGATGATTTAATTCAAAAAGTTAGAAATTGTATTAAAGATATTGGTTACGATCAGGATGGATTTACTTGGAAAGAAGCAACTAAAATTGAAAGTCATTTACATTCTCAATCAGCAGATATAGCGATCGGTGTTGATTCTTCAGGAAATAAAGACGAAGGTGCTGGTGATCAAGGAATTATGTTTGGATACGCTTGTAATGAGACAGAAGAGTTAATGCCAGCTCCAATTTATTATTCTCATAAGATTTTAAGAACTATGGCAGAAGATCGTAAGTCTGGAAAATTAAAAAATATTGAACCAGACTCTAAAAGTCAGGTAACATTTGAATATGAAAATGGAAAACCAAAAAAAGTAAAATCAGTTGTTATTTCATCACAACATTCAGCGGATATTGATCAAGCCAAAGTTCGAGAGTTACTTAGACCTTATATGATAAATTCAATACCAAAGAATTTCATCAGTGATCTTAGTGAAGAAGAATTTTATGTTAATCCAACAGGAAATTTTGTCATAGGAGGTCCTGATGGTGATTGTGGATTAACTGGAAGAAAAATTATTGTAGACACTTATGGTGGGGCTGCCCCACACGGGGGTGGAGCATTTTCTGGAAAAGATCCTACTAAAGTTGATAGATCTGCCGCTTACGCTTCAAGATATATAGCTAAAAATGTTGTTGCATCACAAATTGCAGATAAATGCTTGATACAACTTGCTTATGCGATTGGTGTTTCAAAACCACTTTCAATTTATGTAGATCTATTTGACAATGATTTAGAAAAAAATAAATTTGTTGAAGAAAAAATTAAAGAAAATTTTGATTTAAGCCCCAGGGGAATAAGAGAAATGTTAAATCTAAATAAACCAATTTATGAAAAAACTTCAGCATACGGTCATTTTGGTAGAGTCCCAGAGAGTGACGGAGCATTTTCTTGGGAAAAGACAGATAAAATTAGTGTTTTTTTGAAATAGTTTCTATTGAATTAAAAAAAAACTTTAATATATTGCATTTACATTATTGGATATACAAAATGGGCTTTTGCCCATTTTTTTTTGGAGCAAACAAAAATATGTTAAATAAAAGAGCAGATAAACTAGAATTATTAAGAATTGCAGAGGCAGTAGCCTTAGAAAAATCTATTGATAAAGAACTAATAATAAGTTCCATGGAGACTGGAATTGCAAAAGCCGCCAAATCAAAGTTTGGACAAGATAATGAGATTAAAGTTCTAATTAATCGTGAGAACGGTGATATAGAACTTTTTAGAAAATTGATAATCTCTGAAAATCCAGAGAATGCCAGTACAGAAATTAAATTAGAAGACGCAATAATACTTAATGAAATCAATAAAGATAAAAAAATTGGTGACGAAGTTTTACAACCTTTACCATCTTTTGATTTTGGAAGAATAGCTGCTCAAACTGCTAAACAAGTAATAACTACAAATGTAAGAGAAGCCGAAAGAGAAAGACAATACAATGATTTTATTGATAAAAAAGACTCAATTTTAAGTGGAATAGTAAAAAGATTAGAATTTGGAAATGTTATAGTGGATCTTGGGAGAACTGAAGCAATAATACAAAAAAATGAAATGATACCAAGAGAAAATATTAAAGCTGGAGATAGAATTAAAGCTTATTGTTATGATGTGAGAAGAGAACCAAGAGGACAACAAATTTTTTTGTCGAGAGCCCACCCAAAATTTATGGAAAAATTATTTGTTCAAGAAGTTCCTGAAATTTATGATGGTTTGATTGAAATAAAATCCTCATCTAGAGATCCTGGAAGTAGAGCAAAAATTTGTGTCAAAGCAGTAGACACATCTTTGGATCCTGTTGGTGCATGCGTAGGAATGAGGGGATCAAGGGTGCAAGCGGTAGTGAATGAACTACAAGGTGAAAAAATTGATATCGTAAATTGGTCTGAGGATCCAGCTATATTAGTTTCAAACGCTTTGTCTCCAGCTGAAGTTCAAAGAGTTAATGTAGATTTAGAGAGAAAAAAATTAGATGTAATTTTAACGGAAGAGAATTTAAGTAAAGCGATTGGTCGAAGAGGACAAAATGTTCGTTTAGCTACAAAACTTTTAAATTACGAAATAAATATTATGACTGATCAAGAGGATTCTGAGAGACGACAACAAGAATTTAAAGAAAAAACAGAAAATTTTGTTAAAAATTTAGAACTTGATGAGACTTTGGGACAGTTATTAGTCGCTGAAGGATTTTCATCAATTGATGATATCAAAGACAGTAATGCAGAAAATTTGATGAAAATTGAAGGTATTGAAGAAGATACCGCAAAGGCACTAATAGAAAGAGCAAAAGAATTTTATGAAAAAGATCAAGAGGATATTTCTCAAAGGATTAAAGATCTTGGTCTTGAAGAAAGTTTAATTAATTTAAAAGGTCTAACTCCAGGAATGTTAGTTACTTTGGGTGAACAAAAAATTTTAACGCTAGAAGATTTTGCTGATTTAGCTTCAGATGAACTTACGGGTGGATATGATATTGTTAAAGGCGAAAGAGTGAAAATTCAAGGTTATTTAGAAGACTTTGCTTTATCAAAAGAAGAAGCGGATGAATTAATTATGTCTGCAAGAAATATTATTTATAAAAATTGAGTAATGAGTTATGGAAAACAAAAAAACAAAATTAACAATTTCTGGCACAGCCAAAAAATCGATCAAAAATATTGAGATAGCAAAAACTCAAGGGAAAAATTCAGTCGTAATTGAAAAATCAAAAAGTAATTTTTCAAAAAAAGGGAGTTCTTTTAGACCTTCAGGTGCTGGAAGAGGAAAAACAACACCTTCTTTCAATCGAGGGGCACCTTTCAAGTCTTCATTAGGAGCTAAGACACCACCGATTACAAATGATTTTGAAAGAAGAAAACTTGCAGAGCAAAGAGCTACAAAAAGACTCAAAGGTGATAGTGAGGGAAAAAAAATCAAATTAGAAACTAAAAAAAGAGAAACAAAATTAACAGTCTCAAGAGCTCTGAGTGATGAAATTGAAGCCCGAGAAAGGAGTTTAGCATCTGTTAAAAGGGCAAGAGAAAAAGAACAAAAAAATTTAAATAAAAACGAAAATAAAGAAAATTTAAAGCCTGTTAAAAGAGACATTAACATTCCAGAGGCTATTACAGTAAGAGAACTCGCTAACCGGATGGCGGAACAATCAAGCAATGTAATAAAATATCTTTTTGGAATGGGTGTTACAGTAACAATTAACCAAACATTAGCAGCTGATACAGCAGAATTTTTAGTTAAAGAATTCGGACATAATCCTATCCGAGAAGAAAAAGCCGAAGAAATAATCAAAAAAATTAAAGCAACAAGAGTAGAAAACTTAAAGAATAGACCTCCAATAGTAACTGTTATGGGACACGTCGATCACGGTAAGACTTCAGTGCTTGACGTATTAAGAAGTGCCAATGTAGTTTCAGGTGAATTTGGTGGAATAACACAACACATTGGTGCATATCAAATTGAAAGTCAGTCAAATAAACTTACATTTATTGATACTCCTGGTCATGCTGCTTTTACAGAAATGAGAGCAAGAGGATCAAAATTAACTGATGTTGTAGTTTTAGTGGTCGCTGCAGATGATGGGGTAAAACCTCAAACAGTTGAATCAATTAAACATGCAAAAGCAGCCAGTGTTCCTATTGTAGTTGCTATAAATAAATGTGATTTACCCGATGCAGATCCTCAAAAAATTAAAAATCAATTACTCGAATATGAATTAATTGCAGAAGATTTATCAGGAGATACATTGATGGTTGAAATTTCTGCCAAAACAAAACTAAATTTAGATAAATTAGTCGAGTCTATAAATCTTCAAGCAGAAATTTTAGACTTAAAAACTGATTTTGACTCAAAAGCAACTGGTATAGTATTAGAATCAAAAATTGATGTTGGAAGAGGTCCCGTAGCATCTATTATAGTAACAACAGGGACACTTAAAAAGGGTGATTTTTTTGTTAGTGGATTAAAGTGGGGAAAAGTAAGAGCAATTATTAATGATAAAGGAAAAAATATAAATGAAGCACCTCCATCAACACCAGTTGAAATTTTAGGAATTAATGGTGCCGCAAAAGCAGGTGATGATTTTATAGTTTTAGATAATGAAAAAGAGGCAAAATCATTGAGTGAAAATAGAGCCGAGGAGGCAAAAGAAGGAAAAAATCCATTATCATTTGCAACTAAAGATTCAGCATTCTCTGATAAATCAGCTGAAGAACTGAACTTGATAATTAAATCAGATGTTCATGGATCATCAGAAGCCATTAAAAATGCAATTACCCAAATAAAACATGATGAAGTAAAACCAAAAATTATTTTAGCAGACATTGGTATGGTAACAGAAACTGACGTGACTCTTGCTAAAGCTTCCAACGCGGTCCTGATAGCCTTTAATGTAAAACCGAGTAAAGAGGCAAAAAAACTTGCAGAAAAGGAAAAAATAAAGATTTCTTCTTACAATATCATTTATGAAGTTTTAGATTTTATTAAGCAAAAAATGTCTGGATTGCTTACTCCAGATATTCAAGAGACTACGTCTGGAACTGCACAGATTTTGGAAATTTTCAAAGTGTCAGGAGCAGGAAAGGTAGCTGGTTGTAAGATTACTGAAGGAGAAATTAATAGCACTTCAGTTGTAAGATTAATTAGAGATGGAAATATCATTTATACTGGAAAAGTAGGCACTTTATTTAGAGAAAAAAACCAAGTGAAACAGGTAAGCAATGGTCAGGAATGTGGAATTACGATAAAAGATTATATGGATTTTCAAAAAGATGACATTATAGAAGCTTTTGATGTTATCTCAACAGAGAGAACAATATAATGGCTGATAAAATAGGAAAACCAATTTCACAAAGACAATTAAGAGTTGGTGAAATGATTAAGCAATCTTTGAGTATGATATTTATTAAAAATGAGGCAAAAGTCCCAAATTTAGAGACCAACATGATCACAGTTACTGAAGTTAAAATGAGCCAAGATTTAAAAGTTGCCAAAGCATATGTGCTGCCCTTAGGCGGCAAAGATGCAGATGAAGTAATAAATAAACTTAAAGAATATTCATTTTTA
>Ga0315315_10007447_pt1 | contig 10135 bp, 2 predicted proteins | sample M140m3416metaG_FD_203699 | JGI IMG/M metagenome (GOLD analysis project Ga0315315, IMG submission 203699) | Ammonia-oxidizing marine archaeal communities from Monterey Bay, California, United States - M1 40m 3416 | ecosystem: Environmental > Aquatic > Marine > Intertidal zone | place: USA... | reverse complement strand
GACAGGCTGGAGGACCACTCTCTGCTCAGTCTACTCTAGATGGAGAAGATGCGACTCAGACCATTGTCAATCCAACAACTGCTTCAAGCGGAAACGGAGAGACTTTAGATTCAGAAGCTTCAGGTGCTCCTGGAGGTGCAGGTGGTGCTGACTTCTCACAGTTTAGAAACCAGTATACTCCAGCACAACCAGATTACGGTTGGCAATATGCACATAACTACGGTAATGACCCATACACAGACCCTTCTTTAACTGGTCTGTTTAATACCCCAACAACTCCTCCTCCTCCAGCAGTACAGGGCTTTTATGGCTCTCAACAAGACGGTGGAGATGATACTGCTAGTGGAGATCCTAGTGCAATGGGATTAGAAACAGATTTAACAGGTATGACAGATGTTACTACTGGTTTAACTTCAGGTGGATCATATAGTCCTAGTAACGATTTAATGACTGATATTCAAGGTATGGTTGATAGTCAAGGATCAGGCGTTGACTTTGGAGCTGGATCAGACCTAGGCGGTCCTACAGGGGCTGGTTACGGAGGTGGTAGTCCAGGAACAGATCCTACTTCTCCTAATGCTAATGCTGGTATAGATGGTCCAGGAAGCGGATATGGTGTATCAAACGAGCAGAATAATAGTGAGACTAGTTCTCCCTCAGAAAATACTGATGGAGGATCTACTGATATGGGATTCAGTGATTTTGGCTCAGCTGGTACTCTTATTGAACCGATTGGTCAAATGGGAAGGAAGCGAGATGCAATTAATCATATACCACCCAACCCAATACTCCAAGACCCACTAGCAGATTACTTTAGGAGATCATAATGAACATTAAAAAGTACACACAGAAAGACAGGTATGGAAATATGTTTTCCTACGAATTCGATGTTCCTTCTATGCAAGAGATTCCGAAGCCAGAAGGTCAACAAGAAGTAGATCCTTCGGTGTTTAAACCAAAAGGAACTGATACTGTACCTGCTATGCTAACTCCTGGAGAAAATGTAGTTAATGCAGAAGCATCTAGACTTCCTGGAGTACAACCTATGCTTGACAAGCTCAATGATAAAGGTCGTGCTATACAGGAAAAGCAAGGCGGTCCTATTCCTAGCTACAACTCAGAAGGTACTAAGGTAGAAGGTAAACCAGCAGGTAAAGATACTGGGATGAGAACAGTAACTGATAAAAAGATTTATGAGACTCCTGACGGTTATAAAATGTCCGAGCAAAGAATTACTGTTGGTGATAACACACATGGTTATGGTCATGTACCTAGCATATATGACGGTATTCAATATGATCCACAACAAGTAGAACAAATGTTGTATCAAGGACAAATACCGCAACCAGATATGAGGTTTAAAACTCCTACTGAAGCAGATTATTATGCAAGGCTTAACAGTCAAAACTTAATGAACTTTAAAGATGATGCTTCTTACTTACAAAGTGGTGGTCAAGTACCGCAGTATGCAAGTGCTGGGTCTGATCTAAAAGATTACCTCAAAAAAGTTGAGGGAGTACGTAATGCTGCATATCAAGACTCTGCAGGTAATTACACAGTGGGCGTAGGTAACACAGATAATGTCAATGCTGATACAAAATTAACTGATGCTCAGGTGGATGAGCGATTAAATAAAGACATAGCTGTTGTTGAGAATGATTATAAAAATTTAGTTGATATAAACCTAAACAACAATCAGGCTAATTCAGTTAAGTCATTGTTATTTAATATCGGTGGTCCAAATTTTGCTAAGAGTAAAGCAAGAGCAGCACTTAATCGTGGTGACTTTGAAACTTATAAGAAAGAGATGCTTGAATTTAGAATGGCTAACGGTGAAGTAGTTCCTGGGCTAGAGAAGAGGCGAGCCAGTGAGTTAGCTTTGTTTAATAAAGATAGCAAAGCTTCGACAGTAATAGCAGATATGCGTAATAATGTAAAGAATAATACTGCTGTGCTTGACGGAAGACCTATAAAGCCTGGATTTATGTCGGCTATGGCTAGCACTAATGCTGGACCTACAAACGATCCAGAAATAAATAAATATCAAGAGAAACAATCTAAATTACTTCAAGATATTAAAGGTAATGATGATATTCCTTTTTATAGACTTGATAAACACATTGCTCCTTTTATGAGAGAAGAAGAAAGAAGGGTGGAAGATAATAGAAGTAAAAGGTACTTTGTCGATGAATATGGTGATGAAGCAATCATAGGCGATGGCGGAAACAGAGAGAATCCTGTGCCTGAGTATAATTTTAGCCTCAATAACCTTGGAGCTATTCCTGGAACAATAGGTCAGATGACAAAAGATTCTATTGAAGACTTTCAAATATATAAACAAGGAACTACTATTCAGCAAAGAAAAAGAGTATTAGATAATAAAAAAGAAACTCTTAAAGAAGCAGAATTAGACTTTGATAAAAATAAAACAAAAAATAATGAAACGAGAGTATTAGAAGCATTAAAGGCAGTTACTACTGATGAAAAAGAATTAGCTGAATTACAAAAGAAACTTGAAAAAGATAAAGAAAAAATTATTTCAGGTAAAGAGATAGTGTCCTCTAAATCATCAACTAGTATTGTTAACAATGCTGATCTTGAAAATACAAATGATCCAGAGATAGACAAAATAAAAGGTATATTTGGTGCTATTACGGAAGTACCTAGAGATAACAATAAGGTTGATCCGAAAAAGGTTGAAGAAAAAGAACCAGAAGTAGATCCTACTCTTGTTGATAAAATGTCTGGTTGGTTTGGTAGTATGTTTAAAGACATGTTTAGTGGACCTGAGCTAGCTAGAATGGCAGTTAGTTATGTTGCCTCTCGTGCTCTTGGTTATGATCATGGTAACTCATTAGATTACTCTGCAAAACAATACATAACTCGTGTTGATAAAGGTATCTCTGAAAGACAATCTTTTGTAACTAATAAAGATAACCTTAAAACATTCACAACCGAATCTCTAAAAGAGTATAGAGAGACTGGTGACGTTAGTAAACTAAGTCGTATAAATAAAGGTCTCGTGGCACAAGGTACAGGACCAATGATATACCACGATAAGTATGGACCATTACCTACTTTTAGAACTGGTAAAGATACATATGCAGTCGAATATAACGGTCAATTATACGATTATAACGACCCTAAGATGAGGGGCTTTACTAGCACCTATGATAAAGAATTACATGAGCCTCAAAAAGTGAGTGACTTCTTTAAAGGCAGAGGTGTATCATCTATTAAAGGAGCTAATAAAGGGATAACTGAAGAAGGTAAAGGCATTGATGAAGGACTTGCTGCTTCAGTAGCTGATAAAGCTGCGAATAGATATCTTAAAGATGCTCAACTCTATGGTGGAAACCCAGAAGCTCGATCCCAATTACGTCTTCAAATGATAAAAGCTCAAGAAGAATTTTGGATAGACTATGGTAAGGCTGTAAAGAACGGTACTACAGTACCTAATGATGTATTAGCTTATTATAATAAAAGAGCTATACCTATGAAGACATTAGGGGTAGTTTCTAATAATGACTTTATAAATGCTAATACTCAGGCAGTTCAAAAACTTGATGATGTTATACTAAGGGTTGCTCAATACTCAAAAGATAAAACAAAGAGAGTGAGTCCAGAAGTAGAAGCAAAACAATACAAACAACTTTGGGGTGCTTTAAAGCTTAACTGGGATACGAATAGTAAAGGCTCTAAGTGGGAAAACAGAATGTCTAAAAATGAAGTAGATGGTAATGGTGTAAAAAACAATTCATTTACTTATTGGGCTAGTAAAGTCTTAGATACTAATGCCCCAGAGCACGCTGAAGCAATGAAATTGTTAACTAATAAATTTCAATTAAAATCTAATCAAAGATAAAGGAGTAACTAATGGCTGATAGAACGTTTATTGATACCGACAATAAGGAACAATTACTTATTGACGGTGATACAATAACTAATGATTCAGGTAAGCGTTATAGGCTTGATGGTATTGATACCCTTGAAACAGATAAGATAATCAATGAAGACGGTAAGCCTAGATTTAAACGAGGTGAGTTCGGAGGTGATCAACATACAGATGTAGTTGCTCAGATTATTAAAGAAGGTAACTTTAATAGGATGAACTATTCTGGTAAGATAGATAATAGTAAAGGTGAAAGAGAGATTATAAGTCTCTCTAATCCTGATGGTGAAGATTTAGTCGAAACCTTACATAAAGCAGGTGCGGCTAAGATAAACCCTTACACATCTAAACGATCAATCGTAGCTCAAGAAGAAGGTGAATTACTTAGATCTCTTTTCGGTGATGATGCAGTACAATACTCAAATATCGCTAATGAATTTAATAATTACACTCAACAAGGTGGTTTAACTTTTAAAGGTTTAGCTCTTAATGAGAGCGAGTATAATCCTGAAATACACAGTGGTGTACAGTTCAGAAGCCCAGACAGAACAATAGACAATCAAGCTTTAGGTATCTTATCTTCAGCTGGTATTGCATATGATCAAGGTTGGGAAGGCGTGAAAGAAGGTCTTTGGGGTTATGCCGATGCACTCGGTCAAGTCACTGGCTTTGAAATGCTAGAAACATTAGGTGAAAATGGAGTTGCCAGAGCTAGAGAAAGAATGTCTAATCAACCTGAAATAACACTTGACTATCAAGAGATAGATGGTGTTAGGACAGGATTTGAATACATGCTCAATAACACTGCTATGATGATACCTCAAATGTTAACTCTATTCGGTTCAATGGCTCTTGCAGCACCAATAGGAATGTTAGGTGCTCCTACAATAGCAGGATTAACTGCATTAACACCTATCTCCCTTATTTCTGCAGGTCAGACTTGGAATGAGATGGAAGGGGAGAAAGGAGTTAAACAATTTGTAGCTTCATCTGTTGCAGGTGTAGGTATAGCTGCTCTTGAGAGGTTTGGTTTACAGAAGTTAGTAGCTCCTGCAAAGGTACTTTCTAAAGAAGGTAGCCTTAAAGTGATAAGAGCTATTGCTGATAAAGAAAAAATAAGTATGCCTATGGCTAAACAGAAGTTCGATAGCTATGTTAAACAAGAGATAGGTAAGTTTAGTAAAGCATTTGCTATACGGTTTGATTCAAAAGACTTTCGTGGTTTTAGTTTTAAAGAGCTAGGCAAAAGAGCAGCAACAGGATTTGGAGTAGAGGCAGGTACAGAAGTACTACAAGATACTTTACAGATGGCAACTGCCGCTACGTTTGCAGACAATGAATACTCAGGAGCAGAGATACAGAACAGATTAATTAATGCTGGTCTTGCTGGTGGTGTTGTTGGTGGTAAGTTAGGTGCGGCTGCTAGTATCTTACAACAAGGTAAGACTCGAATGATGGCTCTTGAAAGAGAAGAAGCCTCGGCAGATAAGTTTAATCTAATTGAGAATAGAAAAAGAGATTTAGTTCAACAACAACAAAGAACTGGAGATCCTAATCAAGGCACTGAGAGTGTAGACACTATATTAAATAGTATACCTTCTGCCGCAGACATGAATAATGTACCTGATGATCAGAACTATAAAGGTCTTACTAAAAAACTTCATGATGAATATAAAGCAAAAGAAAAAGGTGTAACTAATTACCTTAAGAATAATGAAGACTTATTTCAATACGTATCCGCAGCAATGGGAGGGGCGGCTAAGCTAGTTCTAGCCGCAGAAAAGAACCTCGGTAAGATGGCTAAGATGGTTAAGAGTGCTAGGGCAATGCAAATATTTCATATTGCTGCAGCAGAAACTACAGGTCGATTGCATGAAGGCGGTAACTATAAAGAAAGACAAGATTTAATTGCTGGTGATATAGCTAGTAATGTAGATGAAAGAGGTATAGCTAATTTATTTGGTCAAAAGAAGTTAACTAATAAGAATATAGAAAATATATCTATACAGATTAAAGACTTTGCCACACCTACATATGATCAAGATGGTAATGTAACAAAACCTTCTGACTTTGATATGTTTGAAGCTATGGTATACAGTGAATTAGGTGCTTTTAAACCAGCTAAAATATTTCTTGATCCAAAGTCAACTAACCAAGAGCGAGCTGCTGCGGCAAAAATACTCGGTCAAATAGGTCTTATGAATACTGAACAGGTGAGAAATTATTATGCTATTGCAAAGAAAAGTGATCCTGTAAATGGAGTAGTTGATTTAGGGTTAACTAAAGAACAAGAGAATGCTCAAAAGATATTATATCTTGCTGCAAAGCAAATTAAAAATGGTTATGATAGTGCCTTTAAATATATTAATGAGGCTCACAAAAATGAGACTGGTAAAAAAATAAGGTATGATCCTGACTATTGGTGGAAACACAGAGGCTTTGATTGGAAAAAAGTAAAGGCTAATCGTAAAGGCTTCTTTCAATTCCTACAAAAGAACACTGGTCTTAGTGATGCTAAACAAAATGAACTGTATGAGTCTATTGTAAGAGATGGGCAAGGTAATATCAATGTTGAGCATTCCCTTATTGAAGGAACTCCTTATATGCCATACGCTATCAATAAAGATATGGTTGGGTTAAATAAAAAAGATATAGATAATGAATTTTTTAGTGATAATATGTTTGAAGCGTTGAGAAGAGACAGATTAGAAGCAGCTAAGTATACTTCTGCAACAGATTACTTTGGTCACGGAGGTAGGAAGCTAGACTTCTTATTTAACGAATTAAGAAAGGAGCAAGCCGCTAAACCTGATGGTGACCCTGATAAGATGACTCCTGAAGAGATAGCAAAGATGGCGTTCTATACTCAATCAATGATTAACAGTACACACGGTAACTTTAATAGGATTGAGAGTAAAACATTAGCCGCTGTTAACTCTTTTTTAACTGGATGGTCTATACTTGCAGGTCTTCCTCTTGCTATGTTATCTTCAATACCTGAAACACCATTAGTTTACTTTAATGTTAAAGATGATGTTGAATTTAATGCAGCAACTAAACAATTTATATCTCAAGTAGGTCAGCTGTTTGATAAGACTTTAAAAGCAGAAGTAGAGCAAACAGAAAAGATGCTTAAGAAAATAAATCAGAGTACTGATACTAATTCTGTTGTAGATAGACTTGCCACAGGAGAAAGAGATGTTGCATTTTTAAAGATGCACGAAGCATTTTTCTCTGGTATTGGATTAACTAAAATAACTCAAGTTCAAAGACGAATGAATGCAGGTATGGCAGTTGATTTTATACGAAGTGGATTTGCAAAGATGTCATTAGCACCTAGAAAGGTAGTAATTACTTACATCGATAACCCTTTATATGATAGCACTAAAGAGTTCTCTAAGAAAAAACTAAAAGTAAAACAAGACTTAGGTTTTGATTTTGATAAGTTTCAAGACATTGAAATGCGAACCTACAATCAGTTAAGTGATCTTGGATTTGATGTCGAGCGTTTAATGGATGCGTTAACAGATCTTGATAACGTAGCTAGAGATGAAATATTTAATACAGCAGATGTTAGTGCTAAAGATACAACTAATATTTCTAATATACAAAACCCTTCTCGCAGAGCTAATGCCCTTAGACAAGCAGTTAAAAGCTCTAGCAATAGAATGATAGATCCTGTTGATGGTACTACTTTAAAAGAAAGACTTTCAGGTGGAGAGATACTTGATGAAGCTGCAAGACTACAACTTTATATAGATGAGAAAATGGACTTAGCAGTCTATCGTTACGTCAAAGAGAGAGTTCAGTTACCAAGCTCGGCTAACAGACCTCTTGCTTTTCAAGACCCTCATTATCAGTTGATATTTCAATTCAATGGATTCTTAAGTACCTTCACTGGTAACTTAGTCCCTAAGATATGGAACGCTCAACTAAGAAAGGGAACTCCTAAAGTTAAGTACGATACTTTTGCACTCATAATTACTATGATGGCACTAGGTGGTGCATCACAGTATTTAAAAGACCTCATTAAGTTTGGAGGTAGTACTCCTTACCTAGATCAAGCTGGTCTTATTCAACGAGCAATCTTTTCTTCAGGTGTTTTAGGACAGTATGAAAGAGTCTTTGACCTAATGCATCCTCTATATCCTGAAAGAGACACTGGTGCAGACATGATCTTTAATAAAATACTAGGAGAGGCTGGTCCATCCGCAAGGAATATTGGAAAGGTCTACGATGCAACTAGCCTAGCCTTACAAGGTGAAGGTAACAGGGCAGTTAAAAAAGCACTTGGAGTAGCACCTATTATTGGTCCTTTTACAGGAACAAGGAATGCAGCAGGCGATACGCTTACTGGTAATCCTCCAAATATAAATATACCAGAATCCGATGACATCATCGACTTCTTATTAAGCTAACAACCTACAGGTAGTGCCTCAAAGGGTGCTACCTAGTAACTAGGAGACTATAAAAAACATGGCAATATCTAAAAACATTCCTGGATCATTTGAAACACCAGATGCTAAAGAACTAAGAGATGCTCAAAACGAAATAAAAATAGAAGAAGCTCAAACTCAAGACACGCTAGCACCTATACCTACCACTCGAAGAAGGGGGTTACTGGCAGGGTTAGAAGAAGGAGCTAATGCTGGCTCACCTACTGGCTATATACCCCAAGACTTAGAGGCTGAAAATATAATTCAACCAGCAGGTCAAGACATAGCAAATACAGTTGATAATGAGATGCTCCTAAATCAAGTAGAAGAAGAGGGAGATATCAGTCCTCTTATTCAAGAGCTAACCAATAGAGAGCTTTTAGATGATCAGGGATTAGGCGTAGTATCAGGTGATCCAGTCTATGCAGCTAATAAACTAAATCAAGAGTTGAATAGCCAACTGGATAGGGGACAAAAAGCACCGACTAGTGTTTTTGATTCAAAGACAGGTTCAGAGTTTAAAAAACAAATACCTAATGCTTCAGGATCTAAAACATCTTATGATAGCCTTGTAGCAAATGGAGTGTTGCTTGGTCAAGGATTAACTAATACAATAAACCCTACATTAAGAGGCGAGTCTGAAATTGATTTTGAGCTTCAAGATTTTTTTGTTGATAACAATATAATAGACCCTACAAATGGTGTAGTAAAAGACCGAGTAGGTACAGCACTTGAGTTGTCTCTTTTAGAAGTATCAGAAAGCATTTATCAAAAAACAGATGACTCATTAGATATAGCTGGCTTAAGAGACGGTGAAAGTGATGGCGTTGGTGATCCAGGAATTATAAGAGAAAAAATAACTTCAATTCTCTTTGATAAACTTATAACCAACCCTAATATCTCTCAAGTTGATGAGAGATTGAGAACAGGTTTCGGAGGTGCTGGAGCTCAGATTAATCCTAGACTAAAATCCGCCTTAGAACCTTTAATATACCGATCATTATTAGATAGTGGTATGTTTCAAGTCATAGATTTAAACAGAGATGACCCTAATACTGAATTAAAAGACGAACGAATAATTCTTACTGATAGAGGAGAGGCTAATTACTTAGCTAATAGACAAATACTTGCTGATATATTTGGTGATAAGAGAATAAACGTTTCTTATACACCTGTTCTTGATACTGCAATCCCAGGAATCGAAAGAGAATTAGGAGATAAAGCAAGAAACATATCTAAGAAAGGTAAGTCATCTAAGAATACTATATTCGAGTCTGCAGTTAAAATGAGACTAGGCTCAATGCCACTTAGGATAGATAAAGAATCTCTCAATTATGTGAAGATGATGGTCGATCAAACTATGGTTGCAGAAGAAACACCAGAAGGGATTGTATATCGTTTAATAGAGCGAGACCCTAAAGGAGATTTATTTTCTACAGGTGCTTGGGCATCAACCTTAGGTTTAGATAAGGCTAAGTTTACTGAGTTCTATGCCGAAGCTTTAAAACGTTATGAAAAGTTTCCTAATAAAGAAATAAAAGCAAGAGATCAAGCTCAAAAAATAATGCGACAAAGAATAAGACATGTTGCTCGTACAGTTACTGATGCAGAGACTAATGATGCTAGAACTTTTTATAATAAATATTTCCATGCAAGCTCTGTTGGTCGTTACTTTATAAGAAACACTGTATTAAATTCTCAAAATGAAAAGCTAGTCCGTAACATGGTTAGGAACGGTAAAAGAACTATATTAGATCTTAAGAATATAAACACTCCTGAATCAAAACGAATTATGAAGAACTGGAGA
>Ga0315315_10007446_pt1 | contig 10136 bp, 5 predicted proteins | sample M140m3416metaG_FD_203699 | JGI IMG/M metagenome (GOLD analysis project Ga0315315, IMG submission 203699) | Ammonia-oxidizing marine archaeal communities from Monterey Bay, California, United States - M1 40m 3416 | ecosystem: Environmental > Aquatic > Marine > Intertidal zone | place: USA... | reverse complement strand
GCTGAATACGGTAAAGTGTTTATTTCAATTATCGCAACAACAGGATTAAATTTAACTTCATCAGAAAAAAGACAACTAGTATCTGATCTTTCCAAATATACTGTTGCATCTATTACACCAGTTATTATTGATCCAGATACAACTTTTATAATTTTAAATGTACAATTTAAATATGATTCTAATAAAACAACATCAGCTTTAAGTGAAGTAGAATCTGAAGTAGTTTCTGCAATAACATCATATGATACAAACAATCTTGGAGAATTTGAAAAGTTGTTTAGACACTCTCAAGTTACTAGACTTGTTGATGACGCAAATGTTTCGGTATTGAGTAATACGACTAATGTTACTTTGGGTAAATTTTTTACTCCGACAACTACTGCTTCTGCATCGTATTATATTTATTTTAATAATGCACTTTATAATCCTCACTCTGGACACAATTCAGCATCTGGTGGAATACTTGCATCAACAGGATTTTTCATTAGTGGTGACACAACAAATGAACATTTCTTTGATGATAATGGTGAGGGAATTATAAGACTTTATTACCTTCAATCTGGTGCAAGAGTTTATGTTGATACAACTGCTGGAACGATAAATTATGCAACAGGTGAGGTCTTTATAGAGTCAATTTTTATAACCACAATATCAGATGTTGATGGTGTAACCTCAACGCAAGTTCGTCTTACTGTTATTCCAAACTCAAAAGATATTGTTCCAGTTCGTAATCAAATATTAAAACTTGACCTTACAAACACCACAGTAACAGGACAGGTTGATACTGTTGCGGTAGGTGATGGAAGTGCCTCAGGAACTTATACAACAAGTACGTCTTATAGTACACCATCTGGGTATTAAAGAATGGCTCCATTCGACTCTGATATTGATCCTACTGGAAACTTAACATCAAAAATAAGTACGTTAATTGATGGTCAGTTACCTGATTTTATTCAGGCAGACCACCCCATATTTTCCGTATTTCTAAAACAATATTATGAATATTTAGAAGCTGCTGAACTTAGAGTCACAGTAAATATTGATAATCTTATTTTAGAAACAGAAACCATCGCTAAAGTTTTAGATGTTGATGGCAATAAAATTGTTCTAGAAGTAGGTGCAGGAACAGAGGGAAAATTTATTGTAGGTGAAACCATAACTGGTGGAACTTCAAAAGCAACTGCAAAAATTCTGTCAGACGATTTAGGTAACACCACCACTCCAAGAATTTTTATTACCTCTCAACAAAAATTTGTAACAGGAGAAACCATCACTGGTGGAACTTCTTCTTCAAGTGCAGTAGTCACAAGGTATCGTGCAAACCCTGTACAAACCATACAACAGCTGTTGGCCTATGCAGATATTGATAATACCATTTATGATTTCTTAGATCAATTCAGAGATGAATTTATGAACGCAATACCATCTACTCTCGCAGATGGAGTTTCAAAAAGAAATCTTGTTAAAAATATTCGTGAACTCTATCGAGCAAAAGGTACATCTGAAGGACACAAAATATTCTTCAATATGTTACTTGGTGAAGTTCCAGTAGTAACATATCCAAATCAATATATGGTAAGAGCTTCTGGTGGTAATTGGGGCAACAAACTAATTATGCGAGTTTCGCCAACAGCAAGTTCTGTTGGTGATCAAGCAGTTAGTCGAAAAATTACAGGTTTGACCTCTGGTGCATCAGCCGTTGTTGTTTCAGCTGAATCAATAACTGAAGATGCAGTTTCAATAATAGAGTTTGAACTTAATCGTGATTCGTTATCACCAAATGCTTCGTTTGTTAGAGGAGAAACAATACGAGTAGTTTCAAATGTCACTGACACGTTAATGTCATTTACAGTTAATTCAATAGTATCTTCGGTAACGATTAATGAATCTGGTGCGTTGTATGGTGCGTCAGAGGAAATAGAAATTGATACCGATGCAAATATTGGTAATGGTAAAGCAACGGCTAGAATTGGTGACATTAAATCGGGTAAAGTTAGTGGAGTTGTTATTGATGATGCTGGAACAAAATATGAAGTTGGAGATGTTCTAACTTTTACTGTTTCAGATTCTAACACTTCAACCGCAGCTGGAATTGTTTCTGTAATTGATGGTTCAATAGTTATTAATGGCACAGACAAATACTCTACAGATGGTGGAGACTTTTTAGTTTTTGAAGATGCAACAACGGAACAAGAATTTTTAGTTGATCTAGAACTTGAAACTGCAACGCAAGAATTAAATGGTCAAAAACTATTACTTAACGGAACTAATGGTGATTCGCTTCATGCTGGTCATAATCTTGTATTAGAAACATCATTTGTTGGAAAAGATACTTACGGAACAGTTGGTAGTGATCAAATTGCAATTGAAGAAGGAACAGATTATACTGGTGGAATATCAAAAATATTTCTTACGAGTGGTGGTTCTGGATACAATAAACTTCCAACAGTTACAGTTACATCTACTTCTGGCACAGGCACAAGTTTATTTGCAACAACAGATAATATTGGGTCGTCAGGTGAAATAGAAATAACTAATTCTGGGTTTTCATATGTTGCTGACCCAGCTCCAAAGTTTAATGCAAACTTTGTTCTTAAAGATATAACAGGAACTTTTGCAGCTAACGAAACTCTTACTTCATCAGGTCACACAGGAACAATTGTTTCTTTTGACGATACCACTAATGTTTTAAAAACTTCATTTGATAATGTTGTAAGATCAGAATTAGAAGTTGCAGACGAAGAAGGTATTACACTTGAAGATTCTTTGAGAGTCGGTGGTGATAACTTAGACACCAGAATGATTTTTGATGATACTCTTGACGAAGAAGAATTTATTTTATCAGAAAATGGTGCTGACCTTTTTGTAACTAACGCAACTGCTACTGATGATGAGTATCTTGTTCTAGAGTCGCATGGCAGCACTACAGATTACACTGAGTTAGAACTTGAAACTGCAACGCAATCAGCAGATGGTCAAAAACTATTACTTAACGGAACTGATAGCTCAAATCAAAATGATGGTCACAATCTTATATTAGAAGAACCTTTGTTCGAAATTACTGCTGGTAGCGCGATTGTTTTAGAGTCTCCTGATAATGTAATTAACTTTCCTATTCAGTTAGAAAGTAGTTCAAGAGATGGAACATCTATTGGTGATGGTATTCAAACTGAAGATGGTCAGTCTATTATTGTGTCAGATGAATTTAATTCTATTGGTGCAACTTCATATCAATTAGAAAGAATAATAACCGAAGAATCTACGCAACTTCCTTCTGCGATACAAGATGGCGATAGTAGACTTATAACTAACGCTGCATTTGATACAGCAGAATCTGGCGTTCCTACTGGTTTCTTTCTTTTAGAGGGAACAAGCACAACTGTTGTAGATGGTTTATTTACAGATGAAAATAGTAAATTATTGAATGAAGAATTTGGTGATAACAATCAAATTGTTTTAAACGGAACTGACTCAGACGGAACAAATGAAAATTCACTATTGTTACAAAATGTTGATGAGGGTGATGGTCAAATAATATTTAATGGTACTGATTCATCTGGTACAGATGTAAACGACCACGTTGTTTTTACAACTATAGATTTTTTTGAAGATGCAACAGGCATCAACCCACACCCAACTACAATTACATCGTCAAGTGGAGCGTCAGCAAAAATTGCTAAAGCTAATATTGCTTCGGGTGTTGCAACAATTTCTCCAACTGCTGAAACTTCAAAAACATATGGACAAGATATTACGAGTCTTATCGGTGAAGATTTAAATCGTATCCAAGATTCTTATTACTACCAACAATTCTCATATGAAATTGAAGCAGGATTTGGAACTAACTCATATTTAGAACAATTGAAAAAAGCAGTACACCCAGCTGGGTTTGCAGTATTTGGTAAAGTTAAAATAGCTTCATCAGTATCAGTTGCAATAGCAAACGCTGGTTCTTCTCTTGGTGGTGGTTACTACTCTAATCTTGGTGTTACTGCACCAGCTGATAAGTTCTCTGCGATACTTGCATCTACATTTGAAAAATTGTTTGATGACTCATTCCAAAGACGTTTGAGAACAAATCCAAATGGTTATGAGGTGGGGGCATACGAACAAAGAGTTATTCTAGAAGATGCTGAAGATGTAACATTTATCACTGATGCAATTCTTTTAAATGGAACAGACTCAAGTTCAAGTGATGCTGGTTCTTTTTTAAGAGAAGAAGAAACTGCGTTTATACGACTTGACGAAAGAATACAAATAGAAGAAGCAACAGACACAACCGCAACATCTCCTGAGAGTTTCATAATTCAAGAGAGTGGTGGTGACAGAATTATATCTGAAGCTGGTATTGCACTTTCAAACAATCTTACATTAGATGGTACAGGCGATAGTGGTCATGTAAGTCCAACAGGGGCTGGTGACGATATTCTTCTTGATGGAACGGATTCAGATGGAACAGATGGTGGAGAATCTTTAGAGTTAGAGATTGCATCTTCTGACCATGTGGGCAAATTTAGTTTATTTGCTTTAACTAATGAGGACAATACTCTTCTTAATGAAGCTGGTGGTTCTCAACAATTAGAAACTTCTAATGTTGGTGGTGGAAGTGACTACGACTTGTCTATTGTATCTACTATTAACACGAAAGTTAATATACCTCTTGCAACGCCAAGACATGCTAATAATGGATTGATATTACTTGGAGTAGACCCATTTCACAATTCTTCTACTGTTTTTGGAGTAGAAACAGGATTGTCAAGAAAGGGTAAGTTAATATTAAATTCAGATGAAGATAGTTTTGGCAGACTCATTGATGGGGGTGAAAACTTCCTTATGGAAGATGATCCCAACAATAATTCTCACTTTAGATTTGATAATATTTTAGAATACACTAATGATAAAATAGTTTTAAATGGAACGGATGGAAGTTCAACTAATGCTGGAGATAGTATTGTACTAAACGGTACAGATGAAAATTCTTCTAATGCAGACGCAGATATAATTGGAGAAAGTGTTCTCACTTATGACAACATTACTTTGTCAGATATTATTCGCCCAGATTTAATTGTGTTAAGTCACGATGAAAAACTAGGTATAGATCATGATGTTGATTCTGCAAACACAAGACCATCTGAACCAGTTGCAATACTACTAGAAGAGAGTCAAGCATCTGGATTTTTTAGACAAGAAAATGAAACAACTGCTCCTGATCATCACGGCGACAAGATAGTTCTTGAAGATAAAACTGGTGTTGGATTTAATAACAAATTAATAATTGAAAGTACAAGACTAGAAGCTGAAGATGCTGCAAGTAGTGGAACAATACCATTTCAAAATTTAACTAACTCAAACTTTGAACCATTTGCTCGTTCAAGTTTTATTCAGACTACTGAATATGGTGCAATAGATTTAGAAGATGCTGCGTTTGAAGTTACAAACATTCAACTAGAAGATGGTTTTGATGGTGCTGGTTGTAATCTAGTATATGATGGAATTGATACACGACAGTTGTATGAGAACAATACAATTGCAATGCAAACATTTTTTGACATATCAATAAACTATGGTGACGGCGCAGTAGTATTAAATGGAACGGATGGTTCTTCTACAGATGCTGGGGATAGATTTAGATTTGAATTGGCAACTGATGAAAATATTGATAACAATTTGTCGCCTTCCACTTACCAACGTAAAATCCCCCCAGCTGGTGGATTTGATTCGACACTGTTTTTATTTTCTAAAAATGGTAGTAGGATAAAAACCTTTGACTCAACTGAATAAAGTGTTATAAATAGATTAGTAACAGAGGAAACTGAGAAATGGCATTACAATCACTAAATTTAGGAGTAAATCCTGATGACGGAACAGGAGATACCTTACGAATTGGCGGAGATAAAATCAATGATAATTTTTCAGAGATTTATACACTACTAGGAACTGGAAATGAGTTTACCTCTGGTCTTAGTGCAACTGCAACGGTAGTTACACTTAGTTCAGCAGTCGGAACATTTACAACACTAACGCCCGTATCTGCTGATGGTGCTGCACTAGGAAGTGCATCACTAGAATGGAGTGACCTTTTTCTTGCTGATGGAGCAGTTATTAATCTTGGTTCAGATCAAGATGTCACATTAACCCATGTAGCTGATACAGGTATACTTTTAAATAGTACTCGACAATTACAATTTGGTGACTCTGGGACGTATATTCATCAAAGTGCAGATGGTGTTCTTGATTTAGTGTCTGATACAGAAATAGAGATTAATGCTACAACTATTGATATCAATGGTAATGCTGACGTATCGGGTACTGTAACTTTTGGAAGTATAACAGATGGAGCTATAACGGTTACTGCTTTTGTAGATGAAGATAATATGTCCTCTAACTCTGCAACTCTTATACCCACTCAACAATCCGTAAAAGCATATGTAGATAGTGAAATATCTTCATCAGCTACTAGTTTTGTTTTAGAAGATGATGACGGAACAGAAGTTACTGTTTCTAATAGTAAAGAAGTAAAATTTATTGGTGCTGGAATAACTACAAATTGGACTGATACTGACAATGGTACAGATGGAGATCCTTATGATCTAACTTTTACAGTAGATGCAGCGCAAACAGGAATAACATCTTTGCTTGCAACTGATATAAAAATTGGTGAAGATGACCAAACAAAAATTGATTTTGAAACCGCAGATGAAATACACTTTTATGCAGCTAACGCACATCAAATAAAACTGGTTGATGGTGCTTTAGTTCCTGTAACAGATAATGACATTGACTTGGGAACAAGTTCTTTAGAGTTTAAAGATGCTTATTTTGATGGCACAGTAACATCTGATGCGTTTGCTGGCCCACTTACAGGTAATGTTACAGGTAATGTTTCTGGTACTGCTGCTACTGTAACAGGTGCAGCTCAATCAAACATTACGTCATTAGGTACATTAACTGCATTAACTGTAGATAATGTTGTTATCAATGGTGCAACAATAGGACATGGTGATGATACTGATTTAATGACAGTAGCCGATGGTGTCTTAACTGTAGCTGGTGAAGTCTCAATGACTACGTTAGATATTGGCGGTACTAATGTTACAAGCACCGCAGCAGAACTAAACATCCTTGACGGTGTAACAAGTACTGCAGCAGAACTAAACATCCTTGACGGTGTTACAAGTACTGCAGCAGAGTTAAATATTCTCGATGGCGTTACTAGTACTGCAACAGAACTTAATCTAGTAGACGGATCTAGCGCAGGGTCTATTGTAAACAGTAAAGCGGTAATTTATAGTTCTGGTGGTGTTGTAAACGCAACCGATGTTGCTGTAAGCGGTTCTGGAAATAGATCAATATCTCTTACATCATCTAACGGCATAGCGTCTATGGAAATTGGAGCAGCTGCTGATAATGCAGCTTTTATAGACTTTAAAACACCAAGTAGTGATGATTTTGATATGAGAGTTTCCTCTGAAGCTGCAGGAGCAGGTGGAAATATATCCATTGCCGGCGGTACGTTTACTATTAATGGAAGTGGCGAGACAATGGCTACCTTTGCTGATGATGGCGCAGTAAGTCTTTATCACAATAACGCTGTTAAAATTGCTACACAGTCTGGTGGAGTTACAGTAACAGGTGTGGTAGCAGCTACAACTATGACAGGAACAGTTACTACTGCAACACAAAACTCTATAACTACAATGACAGGTCTTGTTACAACTGGCGCATTAAACTCTGGTACTATTACTTCTGGGTTCGGAACTATTAATAATGGTTCATCTACAATTACTACAACTGGTGCAGTAGCAACTGGAGCTATAACAGCTGGTGGTGCAATAACCTCTACAGGTGATATTACTGCGTTTTCATCCGACCCAAGATTAAAAAACTTTAAAGGAAAAATAAATAACCCTTTAGAAAAATTAAACAAAATAAATGGTTACTATTACGAATGGAATGATCTTGCTAAAGAAATAGACTCCAGTGTTTTTAAAGACGGATTAGCAATTGGTGTAGACGCAAGTGAAATTGAAGCTGTTATGCCAGAAATAGTAGATATTGCCCCTATAGTAGCATACCACAATTTAGACGTTGATTACAAAACAGTACACTATGATTTAATAGTACCGTTACTAATTGAAGCTGTCAAAGAATTACAGGCAGAAGTTATGGAACTAAAATCTAAAGGTAGTAAATAGTGGCATTACAAGGTTCAGGCGCAATTAGTTTTAACAATCTTAGAACTGAATACAGTAACAGTGGATCTATTGCTTTAAGTGAAATGTACAAAGGTGGTTCTTTTGTAGCTAACCACAGCAATAATCCTAACGTGCCTACAAGTGGAACTATTGCTATGTCAAATTTTTATGGTGCAAACAATACTGCACCAAGTTGGTCTATGACATTAACCGTTGGGGTTGTTAGTGGCAAAATTCAAGAAATCGGTTATGGTGCTTTTAGTACTGCTCAAAACCAAAATCCAACATACGGATCAGTAAGTGATAATAGTGTAGATATTTTATCAGGAGCATTTTTTAGACAGTGTAAACACGTAAGTGTTGGAAATACATTTTTTCTTGAAATTGATGGAGGGTCAACTTCTTGGACAAGTATCGTTGTAAATGGCACTACATTTAACAGAACAAGTATGACTAAAAGTACAGATGCGTTTTCAACCACTGGTAACCCTTTTTCAGGTTTGAGCAGCGGAAACACATGCACTGTTACCATGAACGTTTAAAGGATATGTAATGAGTTATACATGTGAAAAAGTAAATACTGTAAGTTCTGAAATTGCAGAATCATTTTGGACTGCTGGAGAGTCTTATTATATAACTGAACGTACACTTCCAAAATACACAGGAAGTGATACAGAGAACTATAATAATTTTATAAAAACATTAACAGTTAGTGGAACACTAGAAGCTCTTTATGTAGTTTCATTAAATGATTATCCTGTTGTAATAATTCCATCAACTTCCGATGGAACTAAAACAATATCAGATATGATATTTATTAGACCTGACGCTACTAATTCTAGAGCATTTCTTTATGATGCAAATGGTCATTGGTATTCTTTTGTAAACTTTTGGAAAACAGAAGGTTATGATACTATGCATGGGCCAGTTGTGTATGAGTCAAGTTTGTACAATTATTTTAAACACAGCTGCGAAAATAACTTATGCCCTACTTCATTTTCATCTGTACCTTATGATGATTTTAACAGCTATTTACCTATGCTTGCTGAAGGAAGTAAACCATATCACTGGGCAACATTTGTTTTTAATGAATAGATAAATTATATGGAAGATATGGTGCAAAGATTAATTATTCGTTTGAAAAACATTATAAATAAACAGTAGACATAAAATATAATTGAATTAAATTGAAGGAGAAAAAAATGTCAGAAGTAATAAACATAAATGGAACAAAGTACACAGAGGAAGATTTCAATGAAGAACAAAGGTATCTCTTGAGTCAAATTCGTTCCTGTAAAGCAAAAGCTGCACAACTAACATTTGATTTAGATCAAGTAAAAGTTGCAGAACAAGCATTCTCTCAGGGGTTCTTGGTTTCGGTGGAAGCAGAAAAAGAAAAAGAAGAATCTACTGAGGTAGAAAATAAAGAAGAAAGTGAAGTGAAAGTATCCTAAACTTTCTTATAAATAGTAGAAACAAATGGGAAGAAAAATATGTCAGCAATCATAACAGAAAAATTTAGACAACACAATGCAGGGAACTTTTTTGAATCGTTCTCTGAATCGTCTGCTAATGTTTACTATCTAATGATTGGCAAGGCAACTCCATTTACATCAGGAACTACAGGGGGAACAGACAATTCTCCCCCTACTCCTGCTGACGATGTTTCTACTGAATTTTATACTTGGGACTCTGCGGTTGCATTAAAAAATATTACATCTAGTGATATATCTTTTGCACTTCCTAGAAGAGATTGGGCAAACAGCACCACATATGACATGTATGATGATAACATAAGTTCATCAAATGCATCCACATCTGGTGCAACAAGTCTTTACCAATCTACATTCTTTTTTCTCACATCTGATAACAGAGTCTATAAAGTATTAGATAATAATGGTGGAACTGCATATAGTGGTTCTGAACCTACGTCTGAATCAA
>Ga0315315_10007445_pt1 | contig 10137 bp, 9 predicted proteins | sample M140m3416metaG_FD_203699 | JGI IMG/M metagenome (GOLD analysis project Ga0315315, IMG submission 203699) | Ammonia-oxidizing marine archaeal communities from Monterey Bay, California, United States - M1 40m 3416 | ecosystem: Environmental > Aquatic > Marine > Intertidal zone | place: USA... | reverse complement strand
AGGTTGATCAATCAGCCTCGTTAGTAATGATGAGTGAGGAAAAAGCTAATCAATTTAAAATCCCAAAAGAAAAAAGAATATATTTACATGGGTGTGCTGATATAAATGAGGTATGGAATGTAACTGAAAGACCAGAGTTGCATTCATCTAAGGCAATAAAACTTATGGGAGAAAAAGCATTTTCAATGTCTAAATGGAATATTGATGAAATTGATTTTATAGATCTATATTCTTGCTTTCCTAGTATGGTTGAACTTGGAAGGGAGGCTTTAGGAATAGGTCTCAATGATAAGAGAAATTTAACAGTTACGGGAGGACTTCCATATTTTGGTGGGGCAGGGAATAATTATGTTACTCATTCAATTGCCACAATTATGGATAAACTAAGAGAAAACCAAGGTTCTAAAGGACTTTGTACGTCAAATGGTTGGTTTGCTACAAAGCATGGAATAGGGCTTTACTCTAGTGAACCTTTTGAGGGTGAATGGAAGAGGGAAAACCCTGATAGTTATCAAAAAAATATAGATAATCTTCCAAAGCCAATAGTTGAAGAAAATCCTTTGGGAGATGCGAAAATTGAAACTTACACTGTTGCAAATGGAAGAGATGGACCTCAAATGGGAATCATAATAGGTAGGCTTAATAAAAATAATAGTAGATTTATTGCAATAACGAAAAATGATAGTGATCTTGATAAATTAATGAATGAAGAATGCTTAAACAGAGATTGCAGCGTTAAACAATTTGATGATGGTTACAGCATTGTAAGCATAAATTAATGATAAATATTTATTTAATTCGTCATGGAAAGGCTTCATCAGGTTGGGATACAACGGACCCTAATCTTGATTTAACAGGAAAAAAACAATCTAATAAAATTGCTTTAAAATTATCACAAATTGCAAAAGAACCTTTTGATGTTTTCTCTAGCCCTTTAAATAGGTGTATAGAAACAGCCGAACCATTCTCTAAAATTAATAACAAGAAAATTAAAATTGAAAATAGAGTGGTTGAGATACCGTCTCCAATAAAAAATTTAAAAAAAAGGGTTGTATGGCTTAAAAGAGTTTTACCCCTTACATGGAATGAACTTATATCTGATAAAGAATCTAGGGACTCAAAAATTGATTATTTTTTATGGAGAGAGAATATTTTAGAGTTTTTTTTATCACTAAAAAAAGATACATTTATCTTCACTCATTATTTAGTTATTAACTCGGTAGTTAGCCATTTGAGAAAAAGTGATAAAGTTGTTTTTTTTAATCCCGATAATACGTCTTTAACCCACCTTTCTTTATCTGATAAAAAATTAAAAATTATTTCATTGGGAGATGAGGCTTCGACTTTAATTAATTAAAAGCAATTTTTTCAAAGAGTTTATAAAATGGAAAATATTTTTATTAGAAATATAAGTAATACGGATATAGAAGATGTTAATTTACTTTATAATTATTATATAAGGGAAACAGCTTTTACTTTTGATATTAAAGAAAAAACATTATCAGAAAAAAAAGAATGGTCTAAAATTTTTAAAAAAGATAGTCCGTATCAATGCATTGTAGCTTATGACAATGATATTCTTATTGGTTTTGCAAGTTCAAGGCCTTTTAGAGAAAAGGAGGCTTATAAATCTTCAATTGAAACAAGTGTTTATATTAGTAAGAACTATATTGGTAAAGGCTATGGAAAGCTGCTGATGGAAGATCTTTTTAACAAAATAGATAGGTGCCATTTAAATAGAGCTTATGCATTTATAACTGAGCCTAATAATGCATCTGAGAAACTTCATTTGCTTTTAGGCTTTAAAAAAATTGGCGTATTAAATAATGTTGGAAATAAATTTGGAAAATTTTGGAATGTTGGGATTTTTGAGTATTTCTTTGAATAAAATAATAATTACTCTGGATATTCTTTTAATGTACTGATAAGAAATCATTATTAATTATGCGGGCGTGGTGGAATTGGTAGACACGCAGGTTTTAGGTACCTGTGCCGCAAGGCGTGGGGGTTCAACTCCCTCCGCCCGCACCAAAATATGAGAGATTAAAATGGAAGTTAAAGAATTAAAATCAAAAGGTCTAAAAAGAGAGTTTTCAATTACTATTGGTGTTGGTGATCTTAAAGAAAAAAAGATTAAAAAACTTCAAGATATTGCTTCAAAAGCAAAGATTGATGGATTTAGACCTGGAAAAGTTCCTACTGCTCATATTGAAAAACTTTATGGGCAAAGTGTGATGGTTGAGGTTATTGAGGAGAATGTCACTGAAGCATCACAAAGTGTTTTACAGGATAGAGATCTTAGGGCTGCTGTAAAGCCTGACATAAAGCTTGATTCAGATATGAATGACGTAATTGAGAAGAATAAAGACCTTGTTTTTACAATGAATTGTGAAGTACTTCCAGAAATTGAAATTACTGACTTTTCAAAAATAAAATTGGACAAGCCTGTTTCTAAACCTAAGGAAAAAGACATAAAAGATGCACTAGAATACTTAGCTAAACAAAATAAATCATATAAAGAAACTTCTGAAAAATCAAAATCAAAAGATGGAGATCAGGTAACATTAGATTATGTTGGAAAAATTGATGATATTGCTTTTGATGGTGGTACCGCAAACGATGCCAATTTAGTCTTAGGTTCTAAATCTTTTATAGATAATTTTGAGGATCAATTAGTTGGACTAAAAAAAGGTGATAAGAAACTTGTAAAGGTTAAATTCCCTGATAATTATCAAAGCCCTGATTTAGCAGGTAAAGAAGCAACATTTGACGTTGAGATAAAAAAAATATCAAAAGCTGAAGAATCAAAAGTTAATGACGATCTTGCAAAAAGTTTAGGTATGGAGGATTTAGAAACTCTTAAAAAAAATCTTGAAGAGAGAATTCAGCAAGACTTTGACTCTGCTGCTCGCGCGAAACTTAAAGATAGCCTTCTTGATGTGCTAGAAAAGAAGCATAAATTTGAACTTCCAGAAAGCATGGTAAGCCAAGAATTTGATCAAATGTGGAGCCAGCTTCAACAACAGTTAGATCAACAGAAAAAAGAATTAAAGGATTTAGAATTAAGTGAAAAAGAGATTAGAAAAAATTATACAGAAATTTCAGAGAAAAGGGTATGTACTGGTCTTTTGATTGCAGAAATTGGCAAGCAAAATAATATTCAATTAGAAGATAATGATATTAATAAAGCTCTACAAATGGAAATGCAGAGATATCCTGGTCAAGAAAAAGAAATTTTAGATTATTATCAAAAAAATCAAGACGCAATAAGACAGCTTACCGCTCCTGTTTTTGAGGATAAGGTTATTGATTTTATTTTAGAAAAAGTAAATTTAAATGATGTAAAAGTAACTAGAGAGGATTTATTTGATTCAGGTGTAAAAGAGGAATCAAAATCTAAGAAAAAAACTAAATCTAAAGTAACCTCAGATAATAAATCCAAACCTAAATCTAAGGCAAAAAAAGCTTCAACTAAAAAAGATAAATAAATTATTGTTTTAATTATATTTTTTTTCTAAAAAATATTTTTTTTCAGTTTTATCTTTGCATATTTAAAGAATTATCCCATATATATAAATGTTATTGAGGAAATCATTATGGATAATAATAATATACCTGTAGGAAATCTTATTCCTATGGTTGTTGAGCAGTCCAATAGAGGTGAAAGAGCCTACGATATTTATTCTCGCCTTTTGAAAGAGAGAATAATTTTTGTTACTGGTCCTGTAGAAGATTACATGGCTAGTGTAATTATTGCTCAATTACTTTTTCTTGAGGCAGAGAATCCAAAAAAAGAAGTTTCAATGTATATAAATTCTCCTGGAGGTGTAGTTTCATCAGGATTAGCAATTTATGATACAATGCAATACATAAAGCCTGAGGTCTCAACTTTATGTATAGGTCAAGCAGCGTCAATGGGTAGTCTTTTGCTTGCGGCAGGCGCCCCCGGTAAAAGATTTTCTCTTCCTAATGCTAGAATAATGGTTCATCAACCTTCAGGTGGTTTTCAAGGTCAAGCATCTGATATTGAGAGACATGCGCAAGAAATTTTATCCCTCAGATCTAGGTTAAATGATATTTATGTAAAACATACAGGTCAAAATTTAAAAACTATTGAAAAAGCTCTTGATAGAGATACATTTATGACATCAAACGATGCAATGAAATTTGGTTTAATAGATAAAGTTGTTGAAAATCGAGAATTAAAAAAAGAAGATTAATTTTGTTATATTAAATTATGTAAGGTAAAATAAGATATGAGTAAAATTAGTGATAGTGGCGATTCAAAGAATACTCTTTACTGCAGTTTTTGTGGTAAAAGTCAGCACGAAGTTAAAAAACTTATTGCTGGCCCTACAGTCTTTATTTGTGATGAGTGTGTAGAATTATGCATGGACATAATTAAAGAAGAAGCTAAAAATTTTGAAGATAAAGCATTAGATTCAGTTCCTTCACCTGAGGAAATATATGGTGTTTTAGATGATTATGTAATAGGTCAGCAAAGAGCGAAAAAGGTCCTTTCAGTTGCTGTTCACAACCATTACAAAAGACTTGATTGTGATACTAATAAGGATGATGTTGAGCTGGCTAAGTCTAATATTTTGTTACTTGGCCCAACAGGATGTGGAAAAACTCTATTAGCACAAACTCTTGCAAGGATATTAGATGTTCCTTTTACAATGGCTGATGCAACTACTTTAACTGAAGCGGGCTATGTGGGAGAAGATGTAGAGAATATTATCTTAAAATTATTACAAGCTGCAGACTACAATGTTGAAAGAGCTCAAAGAGGTATCGTTTACATAGACGAAGTTGATAAAATTACAAGAAAATCTGATAACCCATCTATTACGAGAGATGTATCTGGTGAGGGTGTTCAGCAAGCTTTGTTAAAAATTATGGAAGGAACAGTTGCGTCTGTTCCCCCTCAAGGAGGAAGAAAGCATCCTCAGCAAGAGTTTCTTCAGGTTGATACAACTAATATACTATTTATTTGCGGCGGAGCATTTGATGGTATTCAAAATATAATTTCTGAAAGAGGAACAAATAGATCGGTTGGTTTTGGAGCTGAGGTTAAAGAAAAAGATGACAGAAGGACTGGGGAAATACTTAAAGACCTACAGCCAAAAGACCTTCTTAGATTTGGATTAATTCCTGAATTTATTGGAAGACTTCCTGTTTGCGCATCATTGGAGGACTTAGACGAAAATTCTCTTATTAGGATTCTTACTGAACCAAAAAATGCAGTCGTTAAACAATATAAAAAGTTATTTAACTTAGAAAATGTTGAGCTAAAATTTTCAGATGATGCTTTACTTGCTATTGCAAAGAAAACTATGTCCTATTCTACTGGTGCAAGAGGTCTTAGATCTGTAATTGAAAATATTCTATTAGATACTATGTTTGAAATACCTGGTACACCAGATGTTACCGAAGTTGTAATTTCTGGAGACGTTGTTGAAGGTAAGTCTTCTCCATTATATATTTACGGAGAAAAAGAAAAAAAGAGTGAAAAAAAGATAGTTAATTAATTTTATTCTCTTTTACCCCTTGATACTTATTTTTTAAAGTCCATATTATAATTATATAATCTCTATCAAAAATAGAGAAATAATTATTAATTAATGGATGTGTAATGACTGACGAAAAAAAAGTTCAAGAATTCAAATTATTTAAAAATACGCCTGTACTACCTTTAAGAAATATTGTTGTTTTTCCTCACATGGTTGTACCTCTATTTGTGGGTAGGGACAAATCTATTTCAGCCCTAGAATCAGTTATGGACAAAGGTCAAGAACTGCTTTTTCTTGCTCAAAAAGACGCTGATATCAACGATCCACAAAAAAAAGATCTTTATGAGGTTGGCACTTTAGGAAAAGTCCTGCAATTATTAAAGCTCCCAGATGGAACAGTAAAAGTTTTAGTTGAAGGCTTAAAAAGAGCTAGGGTAGAAAAATTTAATGAATCTGGAGATTATCTTGAGGCAAAAATTGAAGTTATTTCTGAAGATAAAGAGTTTAAAAGTGAAGTTAAGGCCTTGTCTAGACAGGTAGCCTCTCGTTTCGAGGATTTTGTTAAAACTAATAATAAAGTTACATCAGAAAATACTACCACTCTAAATGAATTAGATAGCCCTTCAAAAGTAGCGGATACAATTGCAAGTCAAATGTCAGGTAATGTTGCTCAAAAACAGAAAATTCTTGAAGTTTTCGATACTCAAGAGAGACTTAATAGTATTTTAAATGATTTAGAGGATGAGCTTTCGGTTCTTCAGGTTGAAAAAAAGATCAAAAGAAGAGTTAAAAATCAAATGGAAAAAACTCAAAAAGAGTATTATCTGAATGAACAAATGAAAGCTATTCAAAAAGAACTAGATGATGATAATGAGGGCATTGATGATATTGCAGAAATCGAAGAAAAAATATCAAAAACAAAACTTTCCAAAGAAGCGTTAGAAAAAACTAAAAATGAGCTTAAAAAACTTAAACAAATGAGCCCAATGTCTGCTGAAGCAACAGTTGTTAGAAATTATTTAGATTGGATTCTAGATATTCCTTGGGGAAAAAAGAAAAAAGTAAAAAAAGATCTATCGTCAGCTCAGAAGACTCTAGACAAAGATCATTTTGGTTTAGATAAAGTTAAAGATAGAATTACAGAGTATCTGGCTGTTCAGAACAGGTCAAAAAAAATAAAAGGTCCTATTTTGTGTTTAGTTGGACCTCCAGGAGTTGGTAAAACGTCTCTTGGTAAATCTATTGCAGAAGCTACTGGAAGAGAATTTATAAGAATGTCCCTAGGTGGCGTTAGAGATGAATCTGAAATTAGGGGACATAGAAGAACATATATAGGTTCAATGCCTGGTAGAATTATTCAATCTTTAAAAAAAGTAAAAACTACAAACCCTTTAATTCTTCTTGATGAGATTGATAAGCTTGGTTCAGATTTTAGAGGTGATCCTGCTGCAGCTTTATTAGAAGTTCTAGATCCTGAGCAAAACAATGCCTTTAATGATCATTATTTAGAGGTCGATTATGATCTATCACAGGTCATGTTTGTTACTACTGCTAATTCGTTAAATATTCCTCAAGCTTTGGCTGATAGAATGGAAATTATTAGAATAGCTGGTTACACTGAGGATGAAAAATTAGAAATTGCTAAAAGACATCTTGTTAAAAAAACGATGGAGAACTCTGGATTAAGTGATAGTGAGTGGAGTATTTCGGATGACGCCATACAATCTGTTGTAAGGTATTATAGTCGTGAAGCCGGTGTTAGAGGTCTTGAAAGAGAAATTAACACCCTCGCTAGAAAAGCTGTTAAAGAAATCGAAATTAATAAAAGTGATTCGGTAAATGTAACTTCTGAAAATATTTCTGAATATTTAGGAGTAAAAAAATTCAGATATGGAAAAACGGAAAATGACGATTTAATAGGAGTTGTTACTGGTTTAGCATATACCGAAGTTGGTGGAGATATTTTAAATGTTGAAGCCGTTATGCTTCCAGGAAATGGAAAAATAAAAGCAACAGGTAAGCTTGGCGATGTCATGAAAGAGTCAATTGATGCAGCATCATCATTTGTTAGATCAAGAGCTGTAAGTTATGGAATTGAACCGCCTGTTTTTCAAAGAAAAGATATTCATGTTCATGTACCAGAGGGCGCTACACCCAAAGATGGCCCTTCTGCTGGTGTCGCAATGGTGGTTGCTATAATCTCTGTAATGGCTGAAATCTCTATAAAAAACGATGTTGCAATGACTGGGGAAATGTCCTTAAGGGGAAGAGTTCTTCCAATAGGAGGTTTAAAGGAAAAACTTCTAGCCGCAACTAGAAGTGGTATTAAAACAGTTTTAGTTCCAAGCGAAAATGAAAGAGAATTATCAGAAGTTCCTGAAAATATAAAAAAGAAATTAGATATTAAATTAATTTCAACAATTGATGAAGCTCTAGATTTTGCTCTTACTGAAAAGCCTTCTGCAATAGAGTGGGATGAGAAAGCATGGCTTGCAGAGCAGAAAAAAGGAAATGTTGATCAGCCAATTGGTTCTAATCAAACCACTCATTAAAAAAAACTTTTTAATTTTTTTTTGACCAATTGAGATTTTAGGGCATACATTCTTATAAGTTAAACAACTTATGAGAGGATAATATGAACAAAAATGAACTTATCGATGCAATTGCTTCTGGATCAGGATTAAGTAAGGCCGATGCAGGAAGAGCCCTAGAAGCTTTCCTTGGATCAGTTACTTCAACATTAGCTGGTGGCGGAAGTGTAAAAATTACAGGCTTTGGAACTTTTTCTGTAAGCCATAGAGCTGCTACTACAGGAAGAAACCCAAGAACTGGTGAAGCTATTCAAATTGCAGCTTCTAAGAACGCAAAATTTAAATCCGGTAAGGGTTTAAAAGACGCCGTAAATTAAATTCTATATTATTTTAGGTGGCGAAATGCCACCTAAAATTAATCTTTTTAATTCTCAGTAAATAAAACGCATGTAATTTTTTTATGTTACTATGTACTTAATCTTTTTTAGGTTATATAAACTTTCAAAATATAAAATTATTAAACTATTATAAGGGCGGTTAGCTCAGTTGGTAGAGCATCTGGTTTACATCCAGAGGGTCGGGAGTTCGAGCCTCTCACCGCCCACCATTTTTATATGTTTATAAGTTTATTTTTTTAAGTGTCTTGATTTAAGTTAAATTGACCCTTAAATAAAATATGTACTTCTTATGGGGGTGTAGCTCAGTTGGTTAGAGCGCTGGCCTGTCACGCCAGAGGTCGCGGGTTCGAGTCCCGTCACTCCCGCCATAATATATTATTTATTTTTTCAGAATTAATGGTAAGTAAATGAAAAGAAAAATAGGAATCCAATACAAAAGAAATAATGATAATAGTATAAAGAAATTATTACCTATAGATAGCAAAAGACCTGAAAATAATAACAAATTCTAATATAATCTATTATTTTATGCCAATAGTGCCATTTATCTCCAAATCTAGCCTCCATCTCTTTTCTGAAATCCATGGCAGGTTTAAAAACATGGCGTAATACAACAGGTGTTTGATTAATAACCATAATAATCAAGCCTAAAAAAAAATAAAAATTGTGAAATTAAAAAAATATCCATACTTATTTCAAATTTACAATGTTCATAATTTTTATATAATAATAAATATATAATTTAGTGGAATTAAAAATGACAAAACTTAATCTTTTATGGGCTTCTGAAATGGGAACAGCTATGGAAGTAGCTGATAATATTGCTTTAATGGCTAAAGAAAAATCAATTGATATAAATCAGGTTGAGCTGAATGATGTTTCAATGGATGATTTAGCAATTATGGAAAAAGTACTAGTTGTTACAAGTACCACGGGGGATGGGGATCTTCCAATGATGGGAGAGGATTTTTGGACAGAACTTTCTGAAGCTGAAATTAATTTGTCTAATATCGAATACAGTGTGTGTGCTTTAGGCGATAGTTCGCACTTTGATTTCTGTGGTGCTGGAAGAAAAGTTGATGAAAAATTTCAAGAGCTAGGAGCAAAAAAAATTTTAGATAGGCATGAGTGCGATGGAGACACCGAGGGTTATGAAGATTGGTCCAAAAATGCATTGGAAAAGCTAGGATTTGAGTAATTAAATTTTTAATTTTTATTGTTTTTAATTTTTATGTTAAATTATTGAAAAAAATAAAAAAAATATGTTGGAATTTCAAAAACAAAACTGTGATTTAACTCTAGAGGAAGGTCTGAAGATCTATTATGACGCCTTTGAAGATCAAGAATCAATACTAAAAGGGGATACTCTTCCTGAGTTTATTTTTGGGCATGATTGTACCCATGTTATTTTTGGACTTGGTTTATCACTAAAAGAGGAGGCAATATTAGATACTTACACAATTTATGGTTGTAAAAACTCTATAAAAATAATTTTCAAAGCAGCAGGGCAAATTTTTAAATCAAAAGAGCTTTTGAGTTTATATAAAAAACTCATCTCCGAACATGGTATAATAGGTTTATTGAGGTTGGTAAATTCATCAAAAAAATCAAAAAAAATTGCAAGAATCAAAACTAAAAAAATGAAAAAAAAGTGGTCATATTTTGTACCAAAAGCTTATCTTTCTTATCAAATAA
>Ga0315315_10007444_pt1 | contig 10138 bp, 8 predicted proteins | sample M140m3416metaG_FD_203699 | JGI IMG/M metagenome (GOLD analysis project Ga0315315, IMG submission 203699) | Ammonia-oxidizing marine archaeal communities from Monterey Bay, California, United States - M1 40m 3416 | ecosystem: Environmental > Aquatic > Marine > Intertidal zone | place: USA... | reverse complement strand
AAAGAAAGTAATATCATTGCCTTTTTACAATGTAAAAGAATCAAACGTTTTCAATGAGATGGAGCATTATGAAATAGAATTGGAATTAAATAATGCTGAAATTAAACGAAAATATGGCGAATTCGGATTTAAAGCTCCTACTTGGGGAACACATAAATGGGATGTTGAAGAAGATTCAAATAAAAATGTTGTGAATATGCTTTATGATATAATTAAAAAAGGGATTAAATATATTATATCCGGTATCCAAAATACTAATTATCCCATTTCGTATATTGAAAAAGATACAATTTTGAAAAAATACATCACGTTAACATATGAAGAATATATTGATGGGAAAAAAAAGAAAAAATTAACAAAGCAAGAATTATTAAAACCAAGCAATATTTATAAGCGGCAAAGTAAAAAGTATTTTGCGGGTCCTTATTCTGTAACATTAGAAAGAAAACATATTAGAAAAAATGTTGAGGAAGGTGTTCCAAATATAAATAATAATTATGCAATCACTGAAAAGGCAGATGGAGTTAGACAACTTTTATATATTTCTGATAATGGCAAAATTTATTTTATAGATATTAATTTAAAAGTTACATTTAGCGGGTGTGTTACAAAAAATAAAAAGCTTTACGAAACATTGATTGACGGTGAATATGTATCTCATAATAAAGCAGGGGAATATATTAATACATATTTAATGTTTGATCTATATTATTCATCGGGAGAAGATTATCGAAAATTACATTTTTATAATAATAATAATAGCCCAAAAGGTTCAAGATTAAATACATTAACTCAAACATATAATATATTGATCAATGGTATTGAAGATAAGCAACCCCAAATGAAAAATATTATTCCTGGAAAACCGTTGCCAATGAAATTTAAATTAAAAAAATTCAAAACCAATATTACGCAAAAAAACATATATTCCCAACTAGATATATTATTGGAAGAAATTAACGGAGGCACGTTTGAATATGAAGTTGATGGAATAATATTTACACCAAATGATGAAGAAGTGCCTCGTGGAAGTTGGTTAAGCTGTTTTAAATGGAAACCCCCTCATCATAATTCTATAGACTTTTTAGTAGAAACAAAGAAAAATGAAAACGACGATGATTTTATGGGAACTATCTTTTCACAAGGAAGTAATCTTACAAAAACAAATGATATTCAATTTTATAAAACTCTCACATTAAGAGTTGGATTTTCCCAAAGAAGGCACGGCATTCTTAATCCGGTTGATATGATGATAAATGACGAGGTTCCAAAAAGACAATCATTTAATTATAAAGATTATTATCCTGCTCCTTTTTATCCTAGTCCAAATTATAAACAAGATTGGCATTTGTGCAATGTATTATTGAAATCAATTGGTTCTAAAAAAGAAATGATTGCTGAAGATGGTAATTCTTTTGAAGATCAAACAATTGTTGAATTTAAATTTGATAAAGATTCTAGTAAAGATAATAAATGGAAATGGATTCCTATTAAAGTTAGATATGATAAAACATATGCTTATAGAAAAGGAGAATCTAATTATGGTAATGATTATAAAACCGCGAATGGTGTTTGGAAATCAATTCATTTTCCAGTTACGGAAGATATGTTAATCGGCAAAATAGAACCACCACCATATGAAGACGAAAATGATATATACTATAGTGAAAGAAATGGTAAAACTAATACACAACCGCTGAGAAATTTTCATAATAGATATGTAAAGCATAATTTAATCAAAAATGTAAGTGAACCTGGTAATAATTTATTAGATTTAGCTGTTGGGAAAGCTGGAGATTTATCAAAATGGATTGATGCGCGTTTGAATACTGTAATCGGAATTGATTATTCGAAAGATAATATTCAAAATCAAGTCGATGGTGCAATAACTAGGTTCTTAAAAGAAAAACAGTATGGTAGAAAAATAATACCAAAATGTATGTTTTTACACGGAGATTCATCAAAAAATGTTAAAGATGGAAGTGCTTTCTTCAATGATAAATACAAAAATATAATGAATTCTATTTATGGATTGGGTAGTAAAGATAGAAAAGAAATAGGAGAAGGCGTGCATTATTTCAGAGAAAATGAAATAGGTAAAAATATAAATGTTGTTTCTATACAATTTGCTCTGCATTATTTCTTTAGAAACAAAGAAAGTCTACACGAATTATTAAAAAATGTTTCTCAAAATTGTAGTTTAAACGGGTATTTTATAGGCACTTGTTACAATGGATTAAATATTTGGAATTTATTATTGAATAAAGAAAAAAATGAATCATATTCTGTTATGGACGATGATGATAACTTAATTTGGTCAATCAAAAAATTATATGATACTGAATCTTTTAATAATGACGATTCTTCACTTGGTTTACCGGTTGAAATATTTCAAGAATCTATTAATAAAAGACACATTGAATTTATTGTTAACTTTAAATATTTTGAGAAGGAATTAGAAAATTATGGTTTTATCAAATGTCCAGCAAAAGATTTAAAAAAGAAACACTACAATAAAGCTGTTGGTTCGTTCGAAGAGTTATTTAATAAAATGGTTTCAGATATCGATAAAAATAATCCAAATGGTCCAAAAGCTAGTTGGTATGGACAAGCTTCAAAAATGAGTAAAGGTGAGAAAAAAGTTTCATTCTTGAATAATTATTTCATTTATAAAAAAGTAAGGAATGTTGATATTTTTGTAAATGAAACAACAAACGAAATAGAAATTAAAGATATCATTCCCGACGAAATTGTCGAACAACATGAAGAAATTGATAAAAAAATGAACAAAAAACCTGTGAAAAAGGTTACAAAACTGAAAAAAAAAATTAAATTGGTAAAGAAATAGTTTAAATACAATATATTTATTTATAATAGATATGTTATATTTTTTATTGCATCAAGTTAACATGAATATAAAAGAAAGTCATTTGAGAATTCAAATGAAAGACAAAACTGAAAAAGATAACGTCTTTTTAAGTAAAAGTTTATTAAAATATCTTAACATTACAAAACACAATATAAGTAATTGCGGTAGTGATTGGGATACTTATAAAAAATACACCAATCCTTATGAATTCATTCATACCAACATACCTTATTTAAATTATTCTATCAGTAAATACAAACCTATATCAAGAGCTTTTTTTAAATTAGTTGAAATATATAATGTCTTTAGCATAACAGATAAATATCATATGCCTATTAAAACATTTCATTTAGCAGAAGGTCCTGGTGGATTTATTGAAGCTACCGCGAAACTAAGAAACAATCCAAAAGATGAATATTATGGTATGACACTGTTAAATAAAAAGGATAGTAGTATTCCTGGTTGGAAAAAAAGTGAAAAATTTTTGAAAACTCACAAGAATGTCTATTTGGAATACGGAGTTAGTAAAGACGGCAACCTTTATGATGAAAATAATTATCAATATTGTATAAATAAATATAAAAATTCAATGGAAATTATTACCGGGGATGGTGGATTTGATTTTTCAATCGATTTCAATAACCAAGAACTATCTGCTATTAAATTAATATTCATACAAACAGCATACGCGATCGCGTTGCAAAAATATAATGGCACATTTATTTTAAAAATTTATGATATGTTCTTAAAATCAACTGTTGATATCATATTTCTGTTATCTATTTTCTATAAACACGTTTATATTACAAAACCAAAAACTAGTAGATATGCTAATTCAGAAAAATATATTGTTTGTAATTGTTTCAAATATAAAGATTCCGGTTTTATATTAAAGAAGCTATTCAATATAATCAAATTCCTCAATAACGTTGATTTGAAAGAAAATAAAATTAATAGTATTTTAAATATTCCTATAAATTTATATATCAAAAACCAATTAGAAGAAATTAATGCTGTTTTCGGTCAACAACAAATTGAAAATATTACAAATACTATTAAACTCATTTATAATAATGATAAAAAAAAAGAAAAATTAGAAAATATTAAAAATCAAAATATTCAGAAATGTATGAATTGGTGTATACAAAATGATATAGAACATAATAAAAATGCTCAATATTCCAACATTTTTTTAAATTAAACAAATAAAAAAATTTATATTTACATTATTTATATGAAGGACGAGACAGAAGAATTAATTTGGCACGGTCAACAAGAAGATATTTTAAAAGATTGGGCAGAAATGGCAGCGTCCTATAGATGGCTTCATTCTAGATCATACAATGAATACAAGAAACAAAATATGTATTTTGCCCTCCCGGTAATTGTAATATCTACTATAACAGGGACGGCTAATTTCGCACAATCATCTTTCCCCCCATCTGTTCAACCATACGCACCTGCTATGATTGGATTTTTCAATTTAACAGCAGGTCTAATAACTACAATTGCTCAATTTCTTAGAGTTAGTGAACAAATGGAAGGGCATAGAGCAAGTAGCGTTGAGTATGGTAAATTAGCAAGAAATATTGAAGTCGAATTATCTCTTCCCGCACACGAAAGAAGCGCTTCTGGATTAGAATATATTAAGAAATGTCGCGGAGAAATAGATCGATTAATCGAACAATCACCCGATATACCAATGGCTATTATAAAATCATTCCAAGGAACAGTAATGCATGAATTGAAAGATGTTCAATTCGGATTCCCAAAAGTATTAAAACTTGAACCTATCAATATATTTAGACAGGAAGATACAAAAGCGTTAATTAGAAAAAAAGAAGATGAAAGAATTGCTATATTTGAAACCGAAAAGAAAAAAAGAGCTGATATTCTTCATGAAGAAAACAAGCGTAGAAAATCGGTAATCGATGATTTAAATATCGATTCACAGTTGGCTGAATTAGAACAATTAAAGAAAGAAAAATTAGATAAAGAAGAAAAGAAAAAAAATATATCAATTTCTGCTATATCTAAAACATTAGGCAAACTTAATTCTATTATGGTCGGCGGCGATAGCAGTGATGATGACAACAATGATGACCCTCCGCCTAGTATCATTTTAGCTATTCAAGAAGAAAATGTTGAAGCCGTTGATATTTCCGGCAATCAATAATTAATTTTATCTTGTATTTTTTTTTGCGTCATATAACCTATGTATTTATTTAACGTGTTTCTGATAAATCTATGCTTAGATTTATTTATAAATGTTTTAATATTTGACAATGATGTTTGATTCACCGACAATATATCTCTGCTGCTGATTTTATATATCCTCGTATTAGTAGTTCCAGTAACAACATTCTCAATAAACATTGATAACAACCCCCTTTCTAATAATTTCAAACTAAGTTTAAAATTATTCTCGAATTCAAACCAAATTGCTACTGGAAATATAAAACAACATCCGTAATTATCATATTCTTGTAAAGCTAAACCATCATATCTTCCACATTGACTGTTATCATATTTAACACCCATTTCACTCATCAAACAAGAAACTACTTCACGATCCACATTTTGGGAAAATTCATTGTAGTATAACATTTCTTCCTCTTCATTCCAGTTATACCATTTATTGAATTCTTCACCGGAACAATTTCCGTGTGGATTCATGTAATAACATTTATTCTTATGTATAATTGCACAAGTTGAATGTGTAACGTGTGTCTTATCCCAACTATACGCGTAATTCGGACAATCAAACAATATGAATAATGTTTCATTTTTCAATATTTGGTTTTTTAAAGAATCCTCGTAGCATATATGGTCTTCAAAATAATATGCTTTAATATTCTCAAAGGCGTTTTTTTCTTGCTTGTATTTATCTTTATAAATAACAGGAACATACTCTTTAAAATCAAGTTTTACAACGACTAGTCTACTAGAATTATCTTTGAACAACGTATCTTTCAAATGCCAATATGTAATTAACGCCTTATTATTAATGTAATGCGGTTGATTAAATCCTACTTTGGCTGCCTTTTTTAGGATATATGCGAATTTGTTATCTTTATGCTTGTAACTTTCCATTATTGATTATCTTGTTTACTTTATTGACTAAAAGATCTTTTAAATCAATTTAATAATAATATCCACTTGTATTAGAAGATGATGATGAAGGTGTATTTGTGTTGGTTCCTGTGTTATTTTCTACTGATTGTGTTGTGGATGTATTTGAAGATTCTTCATTTGTTGTCGTAGATGTAGCGGTATTATATGTTGTTGTATCGTTTGTCGTCGTATTATATGTTGTTGTATCGTTTGTCGTCGTATTAGTTGTCGTCGTATTAGTTGTCGTCGTTGTATCTCCAACAAAAGGCTCAACTGTTCCAGATGTTATATATCTAGGCACTGGTTGAACTATCTCTAATATTCTACTAGGTGCACTAGCCAATTTATTATGTTTTGTATCTACTCCGTGAACATTTAAAGTATATGTTCCATATTCTGGAACATTAAATATTACAGTATTACTTGAATATACCATATAATGATTCGAATCACCTAGATGATAATGCCAATGTGATATATTATTATAATTTACTGTTATTCTTATAGTTTTATTCATAATTTTTACCTCTGATATGTTTATACTTGGAGCTCCGTCCAATATTTCGATTTCATCTTCTCTTACACTATTTGTTAAAAATATATCTTTATTTGTTACACCAGTATTTACATCCGTTTGTACTACGGTAGTAACTTCCGGTGTTTGAGTTGTATACGTAATTGTATCTGGTGTAACATTGAAATTATATATTTCATCTGGACTGGTGTCAGTCGTATCTACGGTGGGAACTGGTCCAGGTATGAAAGATGAATTTCTATTTTGATAATTAGTATTAAATTCTAACGGTTGATAATTGAAATTAAAATTAAGCAATGAATTAAAATATTGATTATGATAATAATCCGATGCTAATCCATTATCTGGAGGTGGTTGTCTTTTTGGCATAAATTGTGGGAATATATATGTAACCGATGGTTTTTCTTTTTCTTCAGGGCCTGTGTAACCTGAATTACAAGATATTTTTTTATTTGTATGGTTAACTTTATTATATATTGTTTGTTTATGACAATATGGTGGTTTTGATATATCGACTATATGTCTAGGTAAATCATCGTCATAACAATTGCTATTATAATTATCGCAACTAACTCTTGGTGTTAATTTTCTAGCTTTGACCGCGTTATATTTTAATCTAGCTATTCTATTTTTATGAGATACAGCGCCAAATGTATCATGATTATAATTCCTTTTTTTGTATGTTGCCAAATGACAAGGAACTATGTTATTATTACTAGGGTCAGATAAAGAAGCTTGATATGTATGCGGCGAACCTGATATAGTTCGTGTATTTATAAAATGTGATTTTGTATTTTTGTTATATAATTTATTTCTATTATAAAGATATTGTTGATTTGAGTATAAGAAATCATTTTTTCTAATACCACCTTTATTTTGTTTGTTTGAAATATATGGGTCGTAGCAACAATACAAAGCGTGGTTATCTTTCAACACCTTTGTATTAGGTTCGCAACCTTTACACTTATTCTCTTTTCGTGTTCCTATTAATGGCATTCGAAAAGGAGTATTACAATTATTTTGCCTTGAAACACCGATGTTATTATTGATTATATTATCTTTTACTTCTAAAAATGCGTTTTTAGTAGTATTTTGATTATTATGATTATATATATTTATAGTTACTGGCATATGAATATATATATTATATTTATTTATTAATTAACAAAGAAAATTATTAATGTTTCCCAATACTCTTCGTCTTGCTCTAATTTGTGGTTCGCAATTTTCCGGATGTTGAGTATTATATAATCCTTTATATGGAACAAATCTTCCAAATGAATTTGGGTATATTCCTCCGCATTTTTGTGGATTAGATTGGTCACATTTTTTACCTCCTATTATAGTATTTAATTTAAGTCTATCTAATCTTGTGCTACTTGATACTGCCCCTTGTTGTCTAAATTTATTATTATTGGGTTTATAAACAGTTAAATGATCGTTGCATTTATCAACTATTCCACAATTACCACCGTGTCCAAAAGTCTGCGATTGATTCATTGTTGGCATTGAAGATGGTAATTTTTCTTCGTAAGTCATGTGTCTTTTATTTTTTAAATATTGATTATAATCAAAACAATATTTTTTTCCTTTCTTTGGTTGTAAACCAGATGTTATTATTCTTTTCCTAGATCTTCCACAATTTGTAGAATTTTTAAATAATGAATCGGTTGGTAATATCGTGTTTCTAATTTGACCTTCTCTTCCGTGTGTCATTGCGTTGCAGTTTGGTAAATTAGAAACACATTTTTTACTTTTATCAGATTTAGGTAAACCATCGTAATATTGTCTACCCAATTGTTTAGAAGCATTACATTTATGAACTCTATATTTTCTTGACCAATACATATAATATTATATAAGAATAAAAAATCAAAAGATAATATAATGAAAAGTATTTGTTATATTTTGATTTTTATCTTAATTACACTGTTTTTATGGAATATCAATAATAAAGAAAATTTCACTTGTAATATTGGAATGGCAAAATATGCTCAATGTTTTGAAAGACACCAAGGTAGAAATGAAAAAGGTTTGACAAGAATAAACACTAAAATATCAGGGTTGCAAGCGACGTTGGATGAATTTTCAAAAAAAATAAAAAATATTACAAAAAAACAAGGAGAAACTACTAAAAAGCTCGATAATTTAAAAAAAGTCGAAAAAGATGGTGCAAAAAGTGGTGTTAAAGTCCAAGACCCCAATACCGAAAGATAAGAATCCGGATGCCTGTTAATTTTTTATGTATATTATATAAATGGTTAAATTAAATAATATATTAAATAATACTTTATGTGCCATACTATCGATAATATTAATATACGAATTATTTACTGATAAAAAGTGTTCAAAAGAAGGTTTAGCTCCTGAAAAAAATCCATGGCCAAAAGGATGCCCAAAATCTCAGAGCAATATTGCTATAACCCAATCAAGGAAAATAGATAATTTAGAAAGTAGATTGTATACATTTCAAGATACAATGAAAGACTTAGAAAAACAACATAAAGATATTCTTTTAAATGATAAAGCTGTCAATAGTAAAATTCAAGATATAATTGATTTGAAGATAAGCAATGTTAATAAGAACCCGCCAAAGACACCACCTGAAGGAGACTATGCCTAATATTATATTTGATTATTATATATGTCAAAAATGATGTTTATATTAATTGGTATTTCATTTATAAATATATTTCTATACAAAATATATTTTAAAGAAACGATAACAGAAGGCAATCAAAATAGCGAACCTAAAAATGATTGCAATAAACAGCAAGTAGATATTGCTATGAAACAACAAGAAACAATAGATGAACTAGAAGGCAAATTGCAAAGATTTGAACTTTTATTAAAAAAACAAACAGAAGATATGAAAACAAACAAAACTACATTAGACTTTAATATCCAAAAAACTTTAAAATCAAAACCATACCCAACCAAAACACAAACAGCGCTGCTGAAAAAGAAGAAAGCAGAAGACAAGAGACAAAACCAAGATGGTAATAAAATGTCGCGTATGGAAGTGGAAAAATATTAGAGCTAAGAAACTATTTAGCTTGCTTCTTCCCCGCTAGAATATTGAGGAGCAAAATCGTTATATTCTTCTTCTGTATCAATGTTTTCAATAGTCGGTATTTCTAATTCTGAATATTCTAAATGCAATGCCGGATTCATATGCCAATTTAGCACTTCCTCGTCATTATTATAATAATTCATTTTATCTATTATATGATCGTGTTTTTTTATTAAAGTAACTAAACAACCAGAATCTAAAAATATATTTATGTGTGCTATCCCAAAAAATAAAGATGGTTCATAGAACACTCTTGATGCTAAATAATATAATATAAAGAATCTAAAACAATATATATTCCAAAAAATTAATGATGCTTTATTAAGATAAATATATAAGTTCACTCTTTTCACTTTTTTACATATGGTATAATAATAATATAAAGTATACAAGGTTGTATGCGTTGATAACAAAAAATATGAATGAAACATTACATATGAATATATATTTTTTGGTAATTCCAGATATTGCGACATTGTGTTAGATGGTTTACAAGTATTATTATGTGTTGTATAAGAATATTGACATTCTTCTATTGTTGGTTCCG
>Ga0315315_10007440_pt1 | contig 10141 bp, 11 predicted proteins | sample M140m3416metaG_FD_203699 | JGI IMG/M metagenome (GOLD analysis project Ga0315315, IMG submission 203699) | Ammonia-oxidizing marine archaeal communities from Monterey Bay, California, United States - M1 40m 3416 | ecosystem: Environmental > Aquatic > Marine > Intertidal zone | place: USA... | reverse complement strand
TGGGCCAAAGAAAAAAACAACCCAAAGAAATTTCGATTGCTTTGCAATCTAAATTTTTATTTTGTTCTTAAGAAGATGCAAGCATCACTTGATTCCAAATAAAAACTCCTTGATTTCTCAAGGAGTTTCTTAGTAGCCCCAATTGAGTTATTTTCGAAACAGAACCTTGATTTTTTATTAAAAAATTCTTCCCAAAAACAAAAAATTATTTTTGAAGATAATTGTAGTCCCAATTGAATTATTTTCAAAACAAAACTTGTTTTATTGAATACTTCCATAATAACACTAACTTATTCAATATAGAAAAATTAACTCTTAAAAAAAACACCATCCAACTCCAATGATTACATATACTTACTATAATTTTCTTGGGTTTGATTAACCATATAAAATCATTTTCAATTAACCATTTGAAAATTTAAATTAATTAAATTATTAAGTCTAGTTTAAAGGTTGTATATGATAAACGCATATTTCATTACCATTTAGGGAAACTACATTTTCATTACTGAAATAATGCAAACTTTGTTGGCCAATAATCTTTTCAGAAGAAAAATATTTATGGTCAAAAATTAACTAGTGTTTTATATGTCCCACCCAATAGTAGAACTAATTCACAGTAATTAGTTCAACTTACTTATATTTGATAAATAGTTATGAATAGTAAGTACAATGAAAGATAAAACAACGCCTTTTTTTAAATTAATTTTTCTATTTCATACACTTTTATTTAATACGTTCGTCTTAATCGCCCAAGATTTTAACAATTGCGAAAAAAATAGTAATTCATTAACAGGTCTTCTAAAAAAAGAGTTTTCTGATCTTCCATTTGATGGTGCTAAATACGTATTCATCGGAGATTGTAAATATATCATTGGAGTAGGAACTACTTCAACTCAATCGAAAAATAATAGCGTTATGGCCAGGATATCTAGCGTTAAAGCAAGGCGTGAAATTATGCTATTGCTAAATGGTGCTTCGGTAACATCAGAGGATATCTTGACTACCGAACAGGTAATTAAAGATGATTCAATTAATTATTTTGAAATTTTTAGAGATGAAGTAACTACTAAAGCAGATGCTTTTGTGCAAGGTATGCCTGTGCTTACAGCATTTAAATCAACTGACGGTTCCACATTTGTATATATTTTGTACAAGTCAATTTAAAAAACAAGCAAATAATTTTAAATTTTGTGTTGATAATTGATTTAAATAAATCCAGAATAACCACTACATTAAATCAAAATAAAAAAATTTAAAGAACAATAAAATAGATATTTTATATATTTATAGTTGACTTATTAAATTATAACAAAAACATCAAAATAATTTTGAACAGCTATATCATGAAAAAATATCTTCTAATCTTTTTGTGTCTTGGAATAAACTTTTCATGCTCAAATAATAGTGGTAAAAAAACTGACACTTCCGCAAATAACATTGAAGCCGAAGGTGCTTCTACGAGTATCAAAGCTGTTGAGCATTTTCCTGTGTCTGAGGATTTATCTTTAGATAATTCAGTCATTATCGATTTACCATCAGACAAATTAACAGAGAGTGTGACCGCAAAATTATCTAGAGATGGAAAGTCATTAAATACTGTTAATAGTGATGGAAGTGTCTATATAATTGGCACTGCTTCAACAGGTATTCCGGTGAACAGTAACGGCTTTATAACTTCTAGGAATATAGCATTTTCGAAAGCAGAATTAAGGGCAAAAGTTCAATTACTCAGATTAACAGGAGAAGTTATTACTAGCGAGAGAAATTCAGCACTAATTTCCCGATGCAAAAGAGAAAGCTACTTTTATTGAGAAAGTAGCTGCAGTAGCTGATAAATCCTTAGATAAAGCATTGTCAGAACTTGGAGTTAGTGATGCTGAAATTTCAAAGATGAACCAATCACAAAAAGAAAAAAGATATAGCGAGAACTTCTATAATTATGTTAGCTCTTATGTTGGTTCTTTGGTCAAAGGAGTTAGCGTAGTAAAAATCGCTGAAGGTGAAGTAGGAAGTAGTGATTATGAAGTTTCTGTTTGTATAAAATATTCTCCTGAACAACAGTCTGAAGCTGCCAATTTAAGGAACTTAGGAGCTACTCAGGAAATAATTAATTCCAAAACTGTTAATAATCTTAGGAACTTATCTTCCGAAAAATTGGTTTCAAAACTTGGGGCTCAATTTTTTAGGGATGAAAATGGGAATAGATTTGTTTTGGGATTTGGTCAATCGTCTGTTCAAAAATCTGAGACAAGGCAATCAAATTACATTAATATCGGCAGAAGAAAATCAAGACTTCAGGCGGTTGAAAATATTAAGAATTTACTTGCTGAGGATTTAGTTGGAAAAGAGATAAGTGAGACTGCTGAAAAGATTTCTGAATTTCAAGATGGTGAACAATCTTTATACACTGAAGATAATTTTTCTGAATTAATAAGATCAAAACGTTCAAGTGTAATGATGAACACTATGAATCTAAAGGATTGGACTGGTACACACCCAATTTCTGGAGCTATGTTGGTTGGAACTGTAGTAATTTTAACTGAAAATAATAATATCAACCTAAATCAAAATAATACTAACTCCAATACTAATAAAACTGAAAAAAGTGAGGTGTTGATTAATGACGATTTAGATGGAGAAGACTTTTAATCTAAATTTTGGATAAACTAAAAACTAATTTGTAAAAATTTTAATATGTTAAAATATAAGCTTTTGCTCATTTTCATAGTAAATTTAATCTCATTTAACGTTACCTCTCAAAAAACGATCGAAATAAAATCTTCTGGTTATGGAGCATCTGAAAAGGAAGCAATTAGAAATGCAAAGAGAAATGCAATTGAACAGCTAGGCCTTTATATATCGTCAAGAACTTCGCTTCAAAATGATGAACTTGTATCAGATGAGATGTCATTAATATCTAGTGGAGAGATTTTAGGACATAAGCTACTGCATGATGAGAAAATTAGTGATAATGAATTTTTCGTTGTTATCGAGGCAGAAGTGTCAGAATCACAATTGGCCAAATATTTCTCAAGAGATGAAGAGAATACCGAGATAAGATTTGATGGTGAAAATGCGAAACTAAATTTAAAAATTTTAGAAGTCAATAAGGCTTCTGAGGTAGAATCAATCAAAAATTTGGTGCAGGCGGCAGAAGGCTATTTAAATAGAATTACAAATTATCGTTTTGGTGAACCGTATCGTAATTACGATGAAAATAATAAAAAAGTTGAGATAGAATATGAGGTTTTTGGAGAGGTAAATATCAATATAGTTGAATTATCGTCACTTGTAATAAATTCTCTTAATAAAATAGCATTAGATAAGCCTCAGCGAAAAAAGCTCAAAGAATATGAACGTTCAGAATATGAATATAAAATATACTCAGGCAATACGGGGACACATAAATTCTACTTCAGAAATCCAGAGTCAATAGATGTGCTTAATGGGTTTTCAAATAAAATTAAATATTCTTATTCTGATTTCAATCTTTTAATTAACAACTCTTCTGACCACCAATACAAAAAAACCCAAAAAGGGGAAGCTAAACATAAATTATTCAATTCACAAAATGACCTAATTGGAATATGGTCTTTTAAGAAAAAGGTCTCTCAAGACGAGCTAGGAGAAGAAATCGCTTCAATTGACCGTAAAAATGTATCTCTAACTGGAATGGAGGAGAAAGATTCTGCTAAAGAAGCAAAGAGAAAATTAAACAAACTAATACGTCAAGGAAATAGAACCAATGCAATTTCTGTGCATGTTGGAGCAGGAATGAATTATTTTGGGGTAAGTGAATTAAATTATTTTGTTGAAAATTACACATTTTATTCGCCAGGTGACACTGGTGCTATTGAATATTTTGATATCAATCCAAATTTTATTTCTTTTGAAAGCGCTACATTTATGTTATCTACTGGTTTTAGATTTTATGAATTTGTAGATTTCAAACTTTCTTATAGTTTTGGTAAATCAGACATAGGTAGTCCGTCACCAAGTGGGATTGAATCAAATTTTAGTTTTAATAATTTAGACGCAAGTGGTTCATTAATCTTGTTTGATTCATCAAAGTCATTTAGACCTTTCGGGGGTTTGAGCTACGGCATTATGACCGCTTTAGAATTAAATCAGTATTACAATGGTGGGCTTATCAATTTAACTGAAAAGCAAAGTTTTAATTACTATGGAATAAATGCCGGATTTATTTTTTCTAACAATAAATTATATGGTTTAGAATTAAAATCACATCTGGTTTATTCACTAGGCGGTGACATAAATGTTAAACCATCAATTAGTATTGAATTGTCCTATAATTTCTAAACAAATAAAGGTTTTCTTTTTAATATAGAGAATTAAAATTCTGTAATAACTAAATTAATAATATATGAGGTACACTAAAACTTTTTCTTGGCATCTATATTTAATCTTATTTTTAGTGGCTATCTCGTGTTCAAGAGAAAGTGAATCTGATTGTGACCAAGTAGTCAACTGTCAAATTAATGACATTCCCACGGGTAATTTATATCAAATAAGTATCACCGAAAGTGATTGTTATTTTCTTGCCGGAAGTTATATTACTGTATACATGAATAGTGACACATATAATTTTGGTCAAGCTAAAGAAATTACTTTATTTAATAATGACAATAAGGTACATGTTTTTGGTAATTGGCTTGTATTAAATAATAACAACCGAACCTTTCAAATACCAAGCGATATTGCACCTTCTGACTGTTATAATATTCGTGTTTCAAAAGAGGGATCAACCGTAGCTAATGACGACGACGAAACTTATATAAGTGAGCCCTTTAAAGTTGTGCTACAATAAAATATTTCATAAAAAGTTAGCCCATTCAATAAAATCAAATTAAGAATATCCTGAAAATTAGATTAATTGGTTAGTTGGGTCAAAGACTATTTTCAATAATAATTTTAATTACTGAAATATTTTAAATGCACATCACTTATTTAAAAGTCTGAACTACTTTCTCATTGGGTTAAAGAATATTGATGCAACGATAATCTAATGAACAATTTAAATTAAAAACCGTATAAAATATTACATTAATATTTTAAAATTATTAAAGGTTTGTTATATAATTAGCTGACACCAATTTCTCTTTCCAGTACCCATCTAAATTATCAATTTTGATATTTGAATTTTTATTTGGTGCGTGAATAAACTTAAAATCTCCAATGGCTATACCAACGTGTGAAATGTCTGTACCACCACTTGTATTGAAAAACAAAATATCGCCAGGAATAATTTTTTCAAAGCTTGTTCTTTGATGTTCTGATAAGAAAAGAGATTGTTGGTAAGATGTTCTTGGCAATAAAATATTGATGGATTCATTAATTACCCATTGCACATATCCTGAACAATCAAAACCTTTTGAGGGATTATCACCACCCCATACATACGGAACTCCAATATATTTTTTAGCTTCATTCACAACCAGAGAGCCAAGACTTTTATTCTCAGTGAGGATTTTAGTATTCTTTTGCTTTTTGGCTTCAAGTTTAAATTCTTTATCAATTATCCCTTTATAAAAATCATCTTTTAAATTTATTTCTGGATCATTAGATTTTAAAATAGTTACTACATCCTTTAAATCAATTTTGTAAACACCCCAATATTCATAAGACAAATCATCGAACTTTAACAATTTGGTATCTACTATGCTAATTTTATTTATAAAAATGTTTGACTTAATTAAAGTCTTTGAAGCTGACTCAACATCTGAAAATTCATTAGTATTTCTAATGTTTATTTTATTGTGTGCTTCAATTAAGTATTCTACTCTTTGACTAATACTTGCAAGTGCATTTAAAGTTAGCTCTGATTTGAGCGTGGATAAATTATAATCTCCTTTAGCACTTACTATAACAAATAATGATTTTTCATTGTCAGGATAATCGAACTTTGAAAAAGGTAACTCTAACTCAGGAATTTTATCTTTTTGGGTAAATTTAATTGAGTTACAAGAACAAAAACTAAATAAAAATAAAAGAATTATAATCCTCATTCAATAAATTTCTCTTTTATAATTTTTCTTTCTTGGGATTTTAGTTTTTTGAATTGTAAATTATAGTTTATACCAATGTTTGCACTCAGGTATTTATAACTAACTTCGGAATTGTTAGGAGTCATAAAATCAACAGAGGCAGAAAATGAAATTCTTTTTTCTGTATTACCAAGGATAAAACGTGGCGAAAAAATATAAAAGTAAAAATCTTCATTATTATTTTCATTTGTTAAATATTGGAAAGACTTTAAAGTTTTTCCTGCGCTAAATTCCAAATCAATAAACTTTCTAATAAACCTTAACTTTATGGACAAACCTGCCATTCCTAAATTTTCATCAAAGAAATTATTAGATTCATTAGAATTATTCAATGTCCCATCTACAAAATAGTATTTTAGGTAGGGCCCAGCACGTAATCCACTATCACCAAAACCTAAAAAATATTGTGCTTTGGCAGAAATGAAAAATGAATCGAAGTCAAAATTAATTTCATTTGACTCTGTATTATTAGATAAATCTAGTGGGACTGTTTGGGCAAAAAAACCAAAACCAAAGTTATTGAACAAGTTTGAGTTTTCTCTAGCTTCTTTTAACTCAGCTTTTTTAAGAATTTTACAGCGTCTTTTAATTTTTGAGTTTAAAATATTTAAGCGAGTTTTATATTTAATTTTCGATTCGTTACTCAACAGATTCTCTAATGTTATGTATTGATTCTTAGCGGTCACACAATCAAGATTTAAATAATAGCGTTCTAAATTTGAGATATTTTCATCAATTGAGACCAAATAAAATTCTATTTTAGAGAGTGTCTCATAGATTGATTTTAATCTGAATCCAAAGCTTGATGATGATATGTTTTCTGCAAATGGTAAAAAAAGATCGAGATCATCTAGATCGTCTTTTAGTAGATTATAACTATCAGAAAAGTAATTACTCCCACTGAAGTTTTTATTTTCTAATAAATCTGAAGCAGTTTTTTCAGCAACAGAAAGCTTATTTTTAAAGTTTGATAAAAATGTATTATTTAAATCAGACTTTTTGACATAAACAACTACGCTACCAATATTACAAAGTTTTTCTTTTGCATTAAATAAAAGCCCCTCAGATTTAATAATTGAAGTTTGATAAAACTTATTTGAGGACAACTCATCAATATTTTCTAGCTCTAATCTAGACTCAACACTAATAAAACTAACAATTGACTCTACTAATTTTTTTCTTAAATCAGAGCTAGATATTTGAGATGACCTTTCAATTACGAAGTAATGGGTATCAATGAAATCATCCTCTAATCGACATGTGTCAAGTTGATTCTTTTGAGAAAGTGTAGGACTTAATATAAGGAGAAATAAAAAAACGGTAAAAGTTCTCTTTACATTCATTAAAAATCATCTAAAGTCAAATTAAAGTCTAAGTTTGCCATATTAGCTGCTTTTACTACTTCATTTAAATTTACCTTGTATACTCCCCAGTAATCATATTTAGTTGGTGAATTTTTATCAGGATTTTCTCTCATAAATATTTTTGAATCAACAAGCATCATTTTAGATACTGAAGATTTACTTACTGCTAGTAATTTTTGATTAAATTCATTTGTTGAAGCTTCATTTGAATTTGACAATTTGAGCCCTGCAATATTCTGCAATGTGTTTTGAATACGTTGTGCAAAATCAGATTGAGCCGCAATGTTAGCGCTATTTTTAACAGCTGTTAGATCAGTTCCTACAGCATTCCTAATGCTGAAAAATTCTCGATTGGTATCTCTAAAATCTTGTGCTTTAAAAGGTTCTTTCATCTCAACAGCTCCAGTTTCTTTGACGTACTTTGCCTTAGAACCACATGAAACTAAACACATTATTATTAGAAAAAAAGTAAGTGTTTTGTAAATATTCATTTCTATAAATTTATTTTTCAAGTACTAAGTTACTGATAAATATTCACAACATTTTTTTCACACCAACTACTTTTTGATGTGTATTTGAAAATATATTTCTAATTCCATTCAAAACTTTTGAACTTTTGAATTCTTAACACCTGGTTTATTTTGTATAATAAGAATTAATCTGTCTTTCTTCAACTAGATCACCATTACAAAGATGTAATTCAAATTCCTTTGAATTTACATTCTTTCTAACTAAATAAGGCTGTCTACAGGTTTTAAATCTATAATTAAATGCTTTAAAACCTGCTCTAAATCCCTCTTCATTTAATTTTCTGTATACATACCTTGAACAGGTTTCAGAAAACAGACATTTACCCTTTATTTTATTTGGCACAATAAGCCAATAGATTCGAATTACAAGTTTAAATATGCTTTTCACTCTTAGTTAATGAACTGGAGCTTATCGAAAAGGTAAGTCACGGAGTTTACAAGAAGAGATAGAGGGTAGCCCATACACTGATTAAATCTACCCTTAACAAAAAGGGGGTTAAGTTTTTTCTTAACTCCCTTATTTATAAATAGTTATAAGCAATTAACACTGTGACAACTATACCCTATAAATTTATGTTCCTAGCCTCTGTTTTTGTTCATCCAAGAACCGTATTGATTATATGTTAGAGTTGTATCAGGAGGGAAACCCATAATCATAATATGTTGTTGGTACAGGTTCTTCCTACCCTTTTTATTGAACACCAATTTTGTTTTGACATCACTATCGTAGTACTTCCATTCGCAGAAATCTGTGAACATTTTTTGCTGCCAGGGTTCGCAATTTGCGAGCTGTCTGAATGTAGGGGCTTTAAAAGTAACATAATTTCCTTGTGAGCCACAAGACACCGCAAATAAAGCTATAACTATAAAAACAAGTCTTCTCATTATTTAAATTTTGATGAAAAAAAACAAAAATAATGCCATAGTTAAGGTTTATATTATTTTACTATTCGAAGTCACATATATTTTTGATGAGGTCAGGCAACTCCCCACCATTAGTTACATAAACCTCAAAGTCTTCACAACCAATATTTAAATTTTTCAATTCTAAGTTTGAGAGTCCCCGATACAGATAAGCGTCTCGCTGTGTAGAGTCAATAGAGATTGATAAGTCTAAATAGTTTATAGACTTTTTAAATTCAGACATATTATAATAATTAACCCCTAACTGAAACAATACTTCAGGGTCTTTTTTATTCTTTTTTAAATACAAAAGAAAATCGAAGTTTGAACTGTTTAAATCATTCAACTTTTGAAATGACATTGCCCTGTAAAATAATGATGGGTAGAACTTTCTATCCTTGATTATAGATGTAGTAAAATCATCAATCGCTAAATCAAATTCATCTAAAAGAAAATGGACTAAACCATCATAAAAATATTCCTCAGCTGTTTTGATATTATCCTCATTAAAATTTATAGAATTTGCTTTATTGTAACCTTTTTCAAATGCTTTAATTCTTTTATGAGATTTTGGATGTGTTTTGTAGGTGTCATCATCATCAGAAGCAATTTTATTGAAAAGATTAACTCCCACTTCAATAGGTCCACCTAATTTAGCCAAAACAAAACCAGCAAATTCGTCTGCTTCGAGTTCTTTTTTTCTTTTTTTCATTAGAGCCCATTCTGAAATATCTGGAACACTCTGTAATAAATAATCTAAAGGATGGCCATTTACATGATGGCCAACTTCATGAGCTAAAATTAATATACTAGTCCATTTATCATTGTTTGTAAGAGATTCAACATACTCATCATCAAAAAGAATAAACCTCAAATTATTAATTTCTGCAGCGTAAACACCTTTACTCCCCGGGCATTGCTTTACAATAAAATTATTTTGAATTCCTACAACACCTAAGATAGTATCTACAAGTTTAGAAGCCTCACTATTATCACTAAAACTGTAAGTCTGTAAATCAGTGCACAATAACAATGTTTCAAAATCATAACTTTTGTAATCCTGCCCAAAACCAAAAACAGGCGCAATCAATAACAAGAGTAATAGTTTCTTCATCATATTGTTTTTAGTGGTACTAATTTAACAAATCTGGCCATTAGATTTTGGGTAATACCTCATATTTCATCATTTAACTGTCTGGGGAAACCACTTTTTTTGACAACAGGGGGGTGTCATTTCAGATGAAATTATTGGGATTTTTTTGGGTTTTTACTGCCA
>Ga0315315_10007439_pt1 | contig 10142 bp, 1 predicted proteins | sample M140m3416metaG_FD_203699 | JGI IMG/M metagenome (GOLD analysis project Ga0315315, IMG submission 203699) | Ammonia-oxidizing marine archaeal communities from Monterey Bay, California, United States - M1 40m 3416 | ecosystem: Environmental > Aquatic > Marine > Intertidal zone | place: USA... | reverse complement strand
TTATATCTTGGATCAATGTCAAAATATGGAGATTCTTCTAATTTTATTAAATCATTTTTAGCTTTGTTGTATGCTTCTTGATCATCAGATTCATTTTCTCCACCTTCTTTATATGTTTCTTGAAGCATTAATTCAAAATCCTCCATTTCTTGATTCTCTAGCTTGACTTGTTCAGAATACAATTTTAAAAGTTCTTCACTTGTATCTTCTTCTTTAGCAAGTTCTTCTAATAATGACTTTTCTTCATTTAATTTTTTTTCTTTTTCTTCATTTATTTTTTGTTCTTCTATTCCTCTTAATATGTTATCATTAATCCACTGAGGTTGACGTGAATCATTAGGCCTCATACCTTCTTCTAAAGGTTGTTCTTCCCAGTTTTTAGTATTATCATAATAAAACTGTTCTATTTTATCTTCATCCCCAGGAACCTCTGAATCTCCGTATATATTTGCAAAGCTAGGATTAAATTCTGAATATGCTTCTATTGCACTATCCATATCAGCATCAAAATAACCTAATTCTCCACGGTTTATAAAATTAATATTTTGAAGTTCTAGATTATTATCAGCTTCAACATCTAAAGTTTCATAATTAACTCTATCATAATCAGCTTTTACCCTGTTTAAAAGAATAGCAGCTTCATCTCTTTTTTCTGGTGATAAAGATTCATCATTTACTTTATGTTTTAAATCATTATAAGCAAATTCTAAAGCTTTAAACTTTCTGTCAAATTTTTTAGAATGTGTTAAAAAAGTTTTTTTATTTTCTAAAGCATCAGTCATCCTATCTTGAACAACCGTTTCTTCAGTACCTGGAATCCATGATGATGACCAAGGTATTTCATACTTTTCTAACTGCTCTATAATATCCTTAATTTCTTCTGTATCATTAGATTCTAAACCTCTTTTAAATAATCTAATTACAGCAGGATGTTCTTTTAAAAGGTCATCTCTATTTCCGTCACTACTATTACGCATTGCTATATCATTACCTTCAATGTCCCAATCATAAGGGTTCATATTATAAGCTGATAAAACTGCTTGTCCGTATTTATCTTCTACTGCTTTTAAATATGCTAATTCATCATTTGGATCTTGATATTTTTCTAAACTTACTTGACCATACTTAGGACCTCCTGTTTGATATTTTTTAACAGGACCTCCATAAGCTTTATTACCAAACATATTACCTACACCTCTACCAACGGCCTTAGCTCCTGATACTGCTAAGTTACCTGCAAATTTAGCTCCATCTTGTACTAGTTTATTGGAAAATAAAGAATTCATAGCTTGGAGATCTTGGTTATCTTGAAACTCTTGCTGACGTATAGCATTTGCCATCATAGGATTTACACCAACATATCCGTGGACAGGTTGTGATTGATACATCTCTTGACCAAATTGTGCTTTAGGTCCACCGTATCTTAAGAAATCATAAGCTGCGTTAAACTGCTCATCTTCTTCTATTGCTTTTCTAGAGTTATAAGTTAAGAAAGATTGAAAGTCTTTACTCTTTCTAGAGGTAACCTCATCTATGTTTTCATTCATTGGAGCTACTGAGCTTTGAGGTTTAAAAGGTTTAGATTCTTTTCTAAAAGATTTAGCCATCTCATATTGCATGGAACCTTTTGGACAATCAGGTCCTCCAAACCTAACTCCTGCACAAGGGTTTTCTAAACCTCTTGCTTGCATTGCTGCTTCATCTATCATTGGACCACCTTGCTGCATTCTTTTTTTATCACATTCAGCGCATCCTTTTTTATAAACTCTAACTTTTCTTTTCATAACTACTTTGCCTATATATTAAATATATGAAATTTTTTGGATAAATACTTAAACCTCAAAGGTTTATGGAAGATCCTCTATCTTATAACCTTGTCTTTTTAATTCTGCTATTTCTAAATCAGTAAGCTCCATTTCCATAAACTCTCCACCTTTTTCATACGCTGTATTTTCTACAGGAATGTTTTTTATAATAGGTTTTTTATCAAAAGATTGTGTTTCTGGATTCCAAACTTCAGTTGTACCCATACTTCTTGTTTCATACTCAATTCCACCTTCTGTAGATTTTTCAGTTAAAGGAGTTGTTTCTTTTATATACTGAGCTTTTTCTTCTGCTATTCTTTTTTCTTCATTCTGTTGTTGTAAAGTTTCCCAACCCGCTTGTGATTTAGGACCCCATATACCATCAAATGCTCCATTATATAAACCTGCTTCTGCTAATTGTTGTTGTTTAGCTACAATTTCAGGGTCTGCATATTTAACTTTTGGATAATATGGATAATAATATCCACCACCTTCTTGATTTCTTAATTTTTTATAAGTAGGTTCTACTCCTGGAAAAGTTTTAAAAGGTGTGTCAGGTTTATAAATTTCAGCATCAGAGTTAGTTTCCCAATCATGCCACCTAAACTCAAAACGTTTATCATAAGACCTTTCTTCTTTACGTGCATTTTCATCTAATTCTCTCAAGTTAAGCTTTTGATACATATCAAACTCAGCATTACTTCTTTCTCTACGAGTCATATTTGTATCAGCTTCTAACTCTTTTCTATATTTGCGAAATTCATCAGATGCTTTTCTATATTTTGCTGCTTCTACATTAGGTTCTTCTAAAAGAGATTGCATATAATTATAAGCCTGTATTCTAGGGTCATTAGGATCTGATACATAGATTGTACCATCTCCTTTAGATTCTGCAGTTCTAAATTGATTTACATCATCTCCTTTATAAACTGCACCACCTGTTTGCATGCTTGGTTGCACATTTGAATCATCACCCATACTACTTGCTGCTGCAGCACCTACTCCAACTACTGGAGCTACGGCAGGTAATTTATTAAATAAGTTTTTAAAATTTTCAGGAGTAAACATTTTAACAAAATAATTTTCTACATCTTTACTTTTTAAAGCTTTTTTATATAAATCTTTAGCAGAATTATCATCAAGCATTTGACCGGGTTTTAAACCAAACTCTTTTCTTAATTGCATAATTCTAGCATGTACTTCAGTAGGATCTGTTAAATACTCAAAAGCCTCATCTATTTTATCAGATAATCCTTTTACGTTTTTATTTGTATTTAATGCTTCTTGTTTCATAGCACTTAATCTGTTTTCATCTATTTGATCTTTTATAAAATAAAAATCACCTGAATCTTTTAAATAATCATCATTGGCCCAACCGTGTGTATTTTCATGAGTCACTATAGAAGAACGGTCTAGCTCACTAATTTTTCCAGATTCATTTTTTATAGGTTTTCTTTGTATCCAACTTCCGCTTTCTTCAAAATGTTTTTCAAAAGGTAAATTTCTACTATGATGCACGTCATTTAAATAAGATATCCCACTAGCATTTTCAAGTGGAAGTTCTCCTTCCCCATATTTTAGTATCCTATAATAATCCTTAATAGTTTGTTTTAAAGGATAATTGTTTGTAGTAAATTCTTTTGTAGACATTAAATCTGCAGCTTCTTCAGCTTTTTTAATTTTATCTTTAAGTTTATTTTGACCAATTTCTAGATTTTTTATTTCTCTTTTAAAAAGAGGTCCTTCAAATTCAGTAAAAACTTTAACACCCTCTCCATTTAAAAACGCTTTTTCATCTATATTATCTATAAGATTATGATAAGCTTTTCCAAATCCCTCTGGATCTTCTTCAGAAAGCTGTTTTAAATGGTTTTTTAAATTTCCTTTTTCTGCTTCTTTTATTAAGTTTTTTCTAGAATCTAATGTAGTTATCCTTGTTAATAACTCATTATTATTAGCTTGATCTTTTAATCTTATTTCAGGTAAATCATTTTTTAATTTATTTGATAAATCACTTAATTCTTTTTTATAACCACTTGTTAAATTATCTTTTACTCTCTGAGCCGTTTCAGGATTAGTTTGCCAATCTCTGAACCATTGGTTTCCTTCAGCTAAACCTTTTTTGTTTTGTGATCTATTTAAAACAGAACCTTTAACCTCATCTATAAAATGATCTCTAGTTTTTTTGAGTTCTGGAGAAGGTTTAAAAAGATTATTTAAAGGATTTTTTATTTTTTTTAAATTATCTTTTATTGTTTTACTTTTTTGGTTAACTATGTCATTTATTGTTGCGTTTGCTTTAAATTTGTTAGATGGGGTATTAGGATTAGGAATTTCTTTATAACCTCTTAACCAATCTTCTTTATATAGTTTGGCATCATTAATATATAAAGGTTCTGTGTTTACTTTGTAAGAACCAATTCTATCTGAATGAGGTTTTTGCTTACCGTTTACTTTATTTATTGATTTCATAGAAGACGGCATCTCCCACACATAAGGTCCTTCGTAGGCTACTCCTGTTGTGTGATACCTTCTATCTAAAGGTACACCTTTAGAAAAATAAAGGTTGTCTTCTGTTGATTTACTTTTAAATAGATTTATTTTACCTGGTTCTCCTCTTCTAAGAGATTCTGCTAGTTCAGGATTTCCCTGAGTCCATGGAACCAGCCTATCTCCCATTATATTATCTTTATAATTTTTACTTCTGTGATAAAACTTAGCAGGATCTGGTTTAAACCTATAAGGGTTGTATTTCCAAGTATCTTTTAATGGCGTTTGTGTTGTAAGGTAATTTCCAGCTCTAGCAGCATCATCTGCTAACATTCTACTTCCTTGCTTAACACTGTTTACTAAATTTCTACCAGTACCTTTAGGAATAAATGGTGCAAAAGTCATAGCACCTTCTAAGGCAGCCGTTCCATAATTACCTTTATTAATGTTGTTCCCTATAGAAGCTCCCCAGTAACCAGGATTAACCAGGTTCTGAACTTCAGCAGCAAAATTAAATTCATTAGGATTACGCCCTATAGCTTTCATATAATTTTCATATTCAGGACTATCAGGATTCATAAGCCCGTCACCCATCCCTGGAATATAAGCTTGTTGACCTGTTAAGAACCTAGAAGTCATACCTGCTGGGTCAACTGCAAAAGCTTTAGCTCTATCAAGACCTGCTTCTAACATTGACGCATCATCATACTTTTCCCACTGTGCTTTTTCAAATTCTTCTTGTTGCTTTTTTATAGCAGCATCTCTAACTTTATTTTCAGCTTGTATCTGAGTAAATTCTTCAGGAGAAATATCTCTATTAATTTGAACATCAGGTTTTTGAACTGCGGTGCTAGATGCTTGTGCTACATAAGGTTTATTAGCAGTAGTTGTTTCTAAGTCAGCAATGATACTCTTTTTCTTTTCAGCCTCCCTTTTTTTAAAAGCTTCAATACCTTGTATTTGATTTGGACTTAATTGCATTATTCTACTTTGAAAGTCAGAATCATCAGGTGTTTGACCAGCATCTTGCATTATTTCATCAACCTCATAACCTTGGGCTCTATAAGCTTCTATTTCTTCATCAGTAAGTTCCATTATTTCTCCACCATCTTGAGCATAACGTAAGTTACTTTTAGAATTATTATCTGCAAGAGTATTAAGAATCTCTAAAACTTGATCATCATCATAATATTTATTTAAATCAAATAAAGGTCCTTTTTTCTTAAGATTTTCCAACTGTTCTTTTGTAATTATATCACCTGGTTTAACATTCAACTGCCTTCTTATTTCCATAATTCTAGGATATAAACCATCTTCATCAAGATAATCAATATGATCTTTATTATGTTTATAGTTATCATAACCTTCTTTAGCATCGGGTGTCAACTTGTGTCCAAATTTAAGTTTCATAGCAATATCATTTACCGTTTGATATTGACCCGTACCGTGAACACCTTCATGAGCTGTTGTAGTGGGAGAATTAAAATTTTGTAAAGAAACCATGTGTAAACTTGGATAGTAACTACCCCTTGTAGTAGGATCCGGCTTATAAACTTTTAAATTAGAAGGATTTTTAAAACCTCTTATTTTATTATTATATTCATAATCAGAAGCACTTAAACCGTTATTCTTATAAAGACTCCTATCAAAAACAACTAAGTTATTTAATCTTTTTAATCCTTTTTGTCTAGCTTTTTCAGCACCTTCAGTATCATAATAAATTTCAGAATTTTGTAATCTTTTTTTTGTTTCAGGATGACTCATCCAATTAGAAAGCCAGGGATCCAACTCATTGTACATTTTGTACTGTTTATCAAAAGTATCTTTATTATACCACCAATTAGATAATGAGCTTTCTTCAACATCATCAGTATCTCCACCGTCTTGGTAAGCATTATTTTCTACAGGAACGTTTTCAGAAGGTATTCCATATTCATAATGTCCACCACCTGGCTCATTAGGATTAGGAACCCAGGTTTGAGTTTTTTGCATACCTCTTGTTTCATATTTAATACCGCCCTCCTCTGATTCTTCAGTTAAAGGTGTGGTTTCCTTGAGGTATTGCGCTCTTTCTTTTGCTAATCTTTCTTCTTCTTTTTGTTGCTGAAATTTATTCCATGCTGCTTGTGATTTAGGACCCCACAAACCGTCAGCTGTTCCTATATTATAACCTGCGTCTATTAATTGTTGTTGTTTAGATACTATTTTTGGATCAGGTTTAAGTGTTACATTTTTAGAAATAGTCCTTGTCATACCAGTACCTACTGATTTATTAGGATATGGTATTTCTATTTTTGGATCAGGTTTTACATTAGAGTAATCATTATTAACAGCTGTACCAAACCAATCTTTTTGCGGTTTTATATTAGGATGATATAAATCATAACTTCCTTCTGCAGCATCATAATCAGACATACCTAATCTAGTTAAACCTTTTTCAACATTATATAAACCTGTTTTAATGTTAGGATTATTTTTTAATATTTTTAAAACCTCCGCTCTTAAAACAGATTGATCTTTAGTTCCTTGAGAATTAAGTCTTGGATGATCTCCAGAAACTCTTTCCCAAAAAGATGGTTTATACATATCAGACCTATTTTCTAATTTTTTTTGTAACTGAGTATAATTATATAAAGCAAGACTATCTTGATAAGTAGGAGTAGGACCTCCATTTTGATGTAATGGAACTTCCCTCACCACATTAGAATCAAACTGATGCATACCTGAATAAGCCGGGAGAAATCTACCGTTAGCCATAAGATCTATTCCTGTTTGACTCATGTCTATTTGCCCATTAGGCGTGTGGATATCTAGATAAGGTTCATTCCTATAAGGAGAATCATCTCTATAGCCCATCTTAGAAATAGTCTTTGGATTATTAGGACTTCTTTTTAATCCTTTTAGTGCTGCAGCTTTAAAATTAAATTTCATTATCTAAAAGAGTTTAATGTATAATCTATAGTAGTAGAAACAATAATATTTCTATCTCCTGATACTGTTTTTCTTAATATAACTCTAGTTTTAAAATGTCTAAACTTTTTCCTTTCTAAGGCAAACTTGTTATAGTTTAAATTATTAGGGTTAAGATCTTTTACAAAACCATTAGGAGCAGTTATAAATAAAGTTCTTTCAGCAGAAGGATCAAACTCTCCTCTGTTATCAGTTATATCCCAGAATTGATTAAACCTATATTTCTGCTCTTCTTTATCATATATAATATCTATACTGTCAAAATTTATTCTAGGGTATGTTAACCTTAGAGGAGCGTTGTTTTTTGGAGTATTATTTAACTTTAATAATCCGGAACACTGCTCAGAATTCCATATAATAGCTTCATCAAAATTAAAATCTAAATCATGAAACCTATCATAGCAATTACTTCCATACTTATACGCCTCCATAAAATACGTAAGATTACGCAATGTAGTTACTTGAGCCTGTGTATCAATTTCATATTCTATTTCAAAAGGATAATCCTGTCCATAAAAATTACAGAAACTATTACATCTGTCATTATGAATCCAGATGCTGTCTTCTTTAATGGTCATAAAAGTATTCTTACTAGGAAGAACTAAATCAGGAAACCAATCATGGAAACTTATCCACCCATCTATCTTAGGGTCAAAAGAAGCTGTCCAAGAAGCAGGAGCAAAATACCTATCATCTCCTAAATCTATTTCTAATTCTTCATTTACTAAAAACTTTCTACCTCCTATGTAAGTAACAATAACTCCAAGGTTCTCTTTAAGTACATAATCCTTTTTACTAAAATATAATATTTGGTTTTCATTATCAAATACTGTTTGACATCCTATACCTACCACAGGGTTATCTGTTAATTCAAAATCTGGAAACTGCTCTGTAAGTTTATAAGGAAGGTATTTTGCAAACCACCACTTATAACCTTTATTAGAAATCTCTTCTAAACCTTGTCCCATTCTGAAAATCTTACCTTGATTTTGACTTATATAAAATAGTCCCGCCGGAGTGTTAACTATTGAGTACTTGTTTTGAGAAGATCCATATTCATATGGAAACTCTGCATTAGCAACAGTTTGAGAAGGCTGTGAAAATAGTCCACCATCACCCACAGTTAATTTAGTACCTCCGTCTAAACTTAGTTGTTCTGATGAAGGTATTAATATAGGACTTTCATTTTTAAATAAAACCAGAGACCCTGTTTTACCAATAGGTTTTACAACAGTAGGTTCCGCTGTAAAGTCTTTATAATTTAAAGGTAAAAAAATCTTCCAAAAATCTACCAAGCTGTCATTTTGAGGAAGAGAATATATAATTCTTCTTGGTGTATATTTATAACATGATGCTGCAACTTTAGGATCATAACCTGGTGCTTGCATAAATGAAAAAGATGTCCAATTAGTAAAAGCATTAGTAACACTTAAACTAAAATCATACTTATAGAAATTACCAACTTTAATTATATCAGACTTAAACATATCTCTAATGTTAGTGTAATCTATATAATCATAGTGTCTTTCTTCTACTGCATCACCCCAATCTCTAAGAGCTAAATTAATTTCTGATTCAACATAAAAATCTTTAACTCCAGAATTAAATAAATACATAAATCCGTTATCTAAACCAAATTCAAAAACTTCATTTTCATCATTTTTATCTAAACAATACTTACTTCTTGGTAAAGGAAAGGGTGGAGTTCCATCCCCTGGTGAAAATATTTCTGTCCAAGAAGATATAAATTCATTAAAATCAAAAGGTTCCGTATTCATCCAAAACTTTGGATAAGTTATCATGTTGTATTTTTTATAATCCCATTCTGTACCGTCAGGCTCTTCATCCATCCAGTTATAAAAAAAGAACATTGTATTTTTTTCTGTATAGCGTCCTATATAAACATCTCCTCCAAATAAAACACCTGTAGAAGATTTACCTTTATCAATCATACAACTTAATATAGGTAATTGTCTTAAACCTCTTATTTGTCCATATTGATTTATCAATCTTTGTTTTAATGCTACATATTGAGTAACTGATTTTCTATTAGTAACAGGTTTGCTTATAATAGATTGTCTTGACCAATTTTTTTTGTTAGGACCTATGTAATTTTTAGCTAGCAAATGTTCACTACCCGGAGAAGTAGGTAAAGTAAAAGCATCTATTGAGTTACCATTTCTAGTTAAATCTAAAGTTAAAAATACAGTTCTGGACCTGTATATATTGTTAATACTGTATCCACTTAATTCTCTAATTTCAGGATTTAAATAGGATCTTAAATCTATACCTCTTCTTGTATTACCTGCGTCAGCACCATTATTTAAAACAACTCTTGGAGTCTCTTCATCATAAAAACAATGAGATGTTTGTTGAAGAGCATATTGTCTATAAGGAATAAATGCATAAATTAATTCTAATGCTGCGTTAACACCTTCTGTAAACCATTTAATTACAGATTCCGTCTTACCGGCTCCTAGATTTGAAGTCCCTGATGCCGCTGCCGCAGTACTTAAAAGTGCAGCAAGTGCTGAATTAGTTTTATCTAATTCACTTATATCAGCTTCTTCTGTTTGATAACCCGAATCTCTAGTGCCAGTGGGACCTATGGCTGTGGCTATATTTTTATTGTTTAGTATTTGGAACCTAAGCCTATTATAATCACCAATTGTAGTATTAGTAAGTAAACTTCCAAGGCTGTAGTTCCCTCCAAATTCGTTTATTATTTCTTCTAAAATAGTATCTAACAATGAACCAACTCCAGCTGCAGTTATAAATAAAACCCCATCTGGTGAAATCGGTATAGAACCTCCAAGAAAACTAAGAGGTGTACCAACTGTACCATTAAAGTTAGCACCTTGTAATCTAGGACTAGTA
>Ga0315315_10007438_pt1 | contig 10142 bp, 4 predicted proteins | sample M140m3416metaG_FD_203699 | JGI IMG/M metagenome (GOLD analysis project Ga0315315, IMG submission 203699) | Ammonia-oxidizing marine archaeal communities from Monterey Bay, California, United States - M1 40m 3416 | ecosystem: Environmental > Aquatic > Marine > Intertidal zone | place: USA... | reverse complement strand
TAGTCAGTATGCATATTACGAGCTCGTAGAGTACTACTCTAGCTAGTATGCATACTCTACTAGAGTACTCTCTCGTAGATTATGGTAGGATTTTGTGCTTTGTTTATTCGTGTTGTTGGGTCTGAAGAAATGCGCGGGCGCGCGCAAGAAGGCCGTATCCCCTTTCCGTTTCCGTCTGCCATGCTGCCGTGCAGTACTAGAGTATAGCTACTACGAGTCGTAGAGTAGATCTACTCTATGCATATGCATAGTATATTATCCCACTTAGATACTGAGTACACACGTGTGTAGTATGCAGCATAATAAGTAGTATGCATGTGCATACACAACAGTTATCACTGGTGCCACCATGCGTCACATCGATCGCCTCCCCTCCAACAACGGCAAAAATAAGATGAAGAAGGAACGGCAGAAGAGAAATCGAGATTCATCTTTCTCGAGGGATAAAGCCGACGCAAACAAGCGATACCAGGCGGCTACCACCGGCGGCAGACTGCCGTCGGAATCGGCGCTGGCCCTGTCAGCGAGGCTCAAGGACCTTTCGCAGCGAAAGAGATTGCGGGATGCGCTGTCTGTTTATCGGGATCCGTCCAACAATGCCATACGGGATGGCCACCATGGAAGCATCGTGGTAGACTGTTGCTCGCGCTGCGGGTCTGTCGAAGAGGGGGAGAAAATCGTGTCAGAGATGGAGCGCGCTGGCATTTCCGTATCAATCCAGGCGCAGACGGCGCTGCTGAAGGGTTATGCCCACTCGGGCCAGATCGCAAAGGGCGCGAGGCTCTATCGCTCTATGTGCCGAGCGCGAAACAAAAGAAATCGCCCTAATGTTCGGACTCTCAATACATTGCTTCGAGGTTGTCTTTGGACTGCGGCTACTCTTCAGGAGACGAGTGACTGTAAAACCCATGTGGTTGGAGGCGTTGTGACGAGCGAAGAAGCCTGGAAGCAGTCTGAAGCTTTAGATATCACATTTGACCTATCTTCATATGAATATTCGATCGCCCTCTTGTGTCAGGCCCTGCGATGTAATGAAGCTATTCAACGTCTCGATGAGATGAAGCAAGCATTCAGCAGTGAAGGGAGCGACGGATTCTACGAGTCGTTAGCAGTCTCAGCCATATGTCTTTCGAGAGCCTTCATGTTGCTGGACGAAAAGGACAAAGCTGCGGGCATGGCAAGGGAAGCCAAGAAATCCATCGAGACTGCTTTGGCAAATGCTGACAAGAAAATGAAGGAAGAAGAGGGGGCGTCGGCCTGGGCATCTGGAGGCAAGCGATCCTTCAAGAGCGCAGACTCTCGTCGATCGTCTTCAAACACTTTATTTCGATCTCATCGACTGAGAGAAATCAAAGCAGAAGCTTCGTTGATTTTAGACAAATGCAGTGGTAAGTTGAGCTCGGCAGAGCGTCCACTGCTACCTCGTTATCTGACAACTCGATTGCTCTACTTCTCTGGGGGCGGCACAACTGACTTGGCAGCAATCCAAAGAGGAACAGGCACGGAAAATTCGCGCAAATTCAGTGTCGACAAAGTTTCAAATCAATTGCTAACGTCTCTTTGGTCTAGTTTCGGCCTATCTGTCGCGGTTGGAAGAGCAGCAAAGACGCAGAGTATCAACGCAGAGATTAGCAGGAATGATAGAAAAGCATTGAGAAAAGCTGGCATCCATTCATCTACAACAGTCATATCCGCCGATGGCTATGTAGATTTTGGTAAAGTCTTTGCTCAGGAGCGTAAGACGAAAAGACCTATTCATATCGAGCTCGGAGCTGGTGCAGGTGATTGGATTGCGATGCAGGCAGAAAACAACCCCGGAGACGACTGGGTTTCAGTCGAGCTACGTTCCGATCGAGTCGCTCAAACTTTTTCAAAAATAATGATGATTTCGAGACCCAATTGCCCCCCGCTCAAAAACTTCTGCTGCGTGGGAGCAGAATGCGGATCCTTTCTTCGCCGGAGTGTACATGACAAATCTATCACCACTATATTTGTAAATCATCCCGAGCCTCCCACGCAGACGTATGGAGCCAGCGACCAAGATATTTTAAACGTCAAATCTGGTGCGGAACCTGCACATATGCTCCATAGTGAAACTCTAATTGCTGCCGCTAAGTGCCTAAAAGCAAGCGGAGAAGGAAGGCTTGTTATCGTGACTGATAATCGATGGTACGGATCTTTGATTTGTAGCACCCTTGAACAAGTTATGGAAAAGGAAGGCAAGCTCCTCTTCCCAATTGAGCTGCACGTGTCTGACGGATACCGCAAGGAGACACGAGGATGCACAGTTCCCATGTATGAAGGGCCCCCGAATGAAGCTATCGGCCACACTTCCTCGTCTGGCACGTCAGGAACAAGTTATTTTGATAGGCTGTGGCAGACAGGCGCTGGAACACATGCTGAAAGGAAGAAACGATTTGTGATAGTTATGCGTACATATCGCGAAGGGGACGAGCTGGAATTTAAGAAGGGGGTTTCAATTGAGAAGCATCGGCCTTACAAAGATAACGCATCTCGCAAAGGCATTTCGCGGAAACAAAAAGGGGCGAAGAAGAAGAATCCCGCAGCACAGGCAAGGAGGAATGAACGGAGGCTTGCGAAGAGGCTTGCAGCACAGTTAGAGGACACGATGTAGCGATGCCCGTCTCTTCCTTCGCAGGCCATAGAGTCTAATGGGCTGCTACTAGAATGTGACCAATGAACGAATATCACTCTTGCCACATGCCATGTATGTAGTAACTTCGAGCTCGTATCTAAGTAACGTACATGTGCGGCTTTTGATTAGGAGCAACATAAATGTTCACTACGTATAGTTACATCCTTTTTGTCTTTCTTCCTTTGGATGTTGCCCCTTCCGTTTTTTTCAAAAGTTTCTTTTGGGCTTTGGAGGCCTTCCTCTGCTCCCATTCTTTTTCGTTCTTTCGCTGCTTCCTTGACCAACCAGAGGTTGACTTGCCCTTCCTTCGTGCATTCTTCCCTTTCCCTCCCATTGTCCCGTCTGTGTACAGAGCTTTGCTAGAAGTAACGTTGGCAATCCAATTATCTGCAATCCGCCCCTGTCCCACTTTCTCGACGAATTCATCGTCACTCACTTGGTTCCGAAATACCTTCAGAACATCGGCTGAGACGAGACCTTTCTTGCATGCGGCCCAGAACAAATCTTTAATCCTCTCCTGCTTTTCATCCTGATCGTGTATTAGATTCGCGACGCACTTCATCATATGAAAATAGCATTTGTCAGACATGCGTGTCGAGTTATTGTCGAGCGATTCCTTCTCTTGCAGGCCTGAAAATATCTTTTCAGCTTTCTCGAACGCCTTCGCTCGCTCGGACTCGTCACCATTTATAGACGAGCAGGCCCTCAGTACTTGTGACGAAGTTGCCACATCGGGAGCTGCCTCAGGATAAATCTTAGCTATGGCAGTCATTCTTAAAATGAGATCAGACAGAAGTGAAAGCAACCTTGGATCATCTCTCATAGTCTTTGCGTAAGTTTCGACCACAGCACTGTATACTCTCGATGTAGGTTTAAGGTCATGGCCAAACATGGACTCAAAATCGTCAAGGAGTTGCATAGAAGTGAGATATGTTGTCGAACCATCGTTTGCATTAGCAAGTGACTGGATGGTATATTCAAATGATTTTTCATTCGGAAAGGGAACTTTCGAGATGTTCTCAGATAAGCTATCATTGCTTTGCTTCCAGGCATTTATCATTTTTTCAAGTAAAAATATTGCTTCGGTTGCATGCCCGGCCTCCTTGCTGTCGCGGTAACATCCAATCACGAGGTTGTATGCATTGACCTTTATGTCGATAGCAGCAATCCCATCTGTATTTATTTCATGCATCTTGTCTAAGCAATCGCGAGCTAACGCCGCGGAGCCCCCAGCTCCTCGGAGGCGTGCGTACTCTCTGATATGCTTCAAATACGCGGAAGTCAAATCAATTCTTTCTTGGTTAGACGGCCTCAATGATAATTGCGTGCTATTGGTGCTATTCAATTCACTTGTAGGGTATGACTTGACTGAGGAAGGGTCCATAACAAACGAGTGCAAGCGCGATAACCAGAGTTCACCCAATTGGCACTCTTCTGACTTTCTATAATTTTTCAATGATTTAAGAGAAGCAAGGAGAAGGAATGGGTCATCTTCGATAATACCTGGGACACTATGCTCCGCGTACATGCTATGCACAGTATGAATGTGGACAATCATTTTCAGGGAATCCCTGTGGGTGGAACCTGAGTGGCACTGGATTGCCATGGCAAACGTCCTAGAATCTGGACGTGTATCAAACAAGTCTGGATAAAGCCAAGAAAGCTCTGTCATACGTAGCAACAGCGCCATGGCATGCATACCCTTCTTCCGAGCCTTCGACGATGACCACGCTCTTAAGACGTTCCGAAAGTCTGCCCGTGATGGCACGAGCGAAGATTCCATGACACTGACGTCGGGCAGCGCCCGTCTATCAAAATCTCCAAGCATTTTGTAAGTAGATGGCACGAACTTGTTTATCGCAGTGACTACCCCTGATTCGGGACTGAACGGGTATTGCGTAGCGGGGGCTCCTGTCCAAGAAATCCATTCTAGCAGGAGTTGCTCCGCCCGTAGGGCTGCGTCCGTCTCCCGAGGCTTAGACACATATTTGATTGCCTTGGAGTATGAATCGGAAATCGTCCTTTTGGCCTGCCATGAAATCTCTCGTAAATGTTGCAATTCGACCTTGCTTTCATTTTTAGCCAGGGCAGATTCAAGTTCTTGTTTCACCTTCGCATAATTTTTCTTCGCGTCCGCAAGCACTTGGAGCTTGGTTTCCGCTCGATGCTTCAGATCAAGCCGAGATCTTCCATCGGTATGAGGAGCAGCGAGTGATGAATATGCTCTATAGTTCTTGAATATCTTGTCGCTTCTACTATCGCAAGTTGCCCGCAGGCATTCCCTCGCAATGGATGTTGCTTCTACCAAAGGATCGAATTGGGTTGGCCTCGATAATGATGAGAACGTCGACAGCGATCCACCACTGACACTTCTATGCGTTACTACCAAACGCAAAAGTAATTGACGTTGAATAGGACGCAGACATAGAGACCGCCGAGCAGCTAGTTTTAGAATGGTCATGGTCGTTGTCGTCGCTGTCGACGTCGACCTGCGCAAACTACGAGCTCGTAAGTCAAGAAAAAAATGTAAAATACAGCTCGAAAAAAAATAATAATGAAAAAATGGATTTATTGGCTTCAGGGATTTACACTCAGGTTTAGGGTTGGAACGTTGGCACCTGCCTGGAACTGCGCACACAGCACACTCCGCACGCACCATATCCAACCAACCGACCAACCAACCAACTTGCACACATCAAAATTCTTCCCCCCCCTCTTGACAATGTCAAGACCGGCGTTGGCATCGGCGACGTTCGGTGCGTCAGTGCTCCTCTTTCTCGCATATTCAGTAGCTGCAGATACCTCGCCGGGTGCTATGCCCCCAAGAGCGATCTGCAGTTTTGCTTTTGTTTCTCGCTCATCGAATATTTTAAACTCAGCACGGGCAGGCCCTACGTTCGTACCGGAGACCACTTCACCCAAACGTGGACAGATGGAAATGAAGGTCTCCAGGGGTAAATCTCGCAATCGTAAGGACACTCGCTTAAATATCCTCAATGCCGAAAGGAAGCGCAACGCCGGCCGCCGTGGGACGAAACGCTTTGTCGATCCTGGCAAAGTATTCATCGGCAATCTTCCTTTCACCGCTGACGACGACGCTGTCCTTAAATGGCTCGGCGAGCAGCTCGGAGGAACGCACAACATAGCTTCAGTCAAAATTGTTCGCAACTGGAAGACGGATAAATCAAAGGGATTTGGTTTTATCATGTTCACTGACCCCATTTTTGCGACTTCGGCCATGGAAACTATCCGAGGTAGAAAGTTCGAGGGACGTGTAATCAACCTCAATCAAGGTCAGAAAAAGGTTGATCCGAATGTCTTGTACGTGAAAAAGCGGAAGGAGAAGAGCAATGAGGAGGTAGACGGAGAGGAGATGACAATTGAGAGAGCCCTGGATGAGGCAGAGAGTGTGACGAAAGTTGATGATGAAGAAGGTTCAGAGGAGGTAAGTGCAGAAGATTCCTACACCGTTGGGGATTTTGATGGCATTTTGGACAACGAAATGCTCTGGGACGAGGAGGATGAAGAGGAGGATGAAGATTTGGAGAACTTTGTATACGATGGCGTCTTTGAGTTAGAATATGCAGAGGAGCTCAGCAACAAAGGACTTAGTGACGACGAGGATACGAAAGACATGAATCGTAAGCAACGGAGGGAAGCTGCCAAGAATAAGCCGAAGAGGAAGCTCCCTCACAAGGGTTTCGGCCCACAGGTGAAAACATGAAAATAGTATACTAAATAAGAACGAATGGAAATAAAGAAATTTTGAGTAGCTCTAGCAATTGGATTGAAATTGACTATCTCTTTGTCTTGCTCGTAGTTGACATTGATGATGCGGACCTCCCGCTAGCGCTTGTGATGCTGTTGCTGCGACTTCGGCTGTTCGAGCTACTCCCAGCACCTGCGCGGTCGGCGGTCGCATCAGACGAGAACCACAGATATCGAAGAAACCTACTTAAACCGGACGGATCGTCGTCTCCCATGTCAGCAATGCGATCAAATGTCTCTGCCTTGCAGAAAAGATTTGCACCAGTTCCCTTCAGGGAAATTTCGTACATGTCGTCTGATTTCCGATAGGTTGCGACAGATCCCTCGCCGTATGGAGTGGCTACTTCTTCGCCCACCGCAGCCTTGATCGGTCGGATGACATCCCTCGGCTGCAAATAACAAACCATCTTAATTGAAGAGATGGACACAGCATGCACGCCGGTTGTTGGTTCAACGGAAGCAAGTATACCCGTAAGGCCGTAGCTTGTCAATACAGGATATCCCTCGTGACAGCCTTTGGCCAAGCAATAGCTCAAATCATCTTTACGAAGGAAGACAACAGGACTTTTACCGCCAACCATCTTCCACGATTCTAAAGCCGCTTCGTAGATACCATCTTTGACTCGGTAAGCCTTGATGACACCATTACCGTAGGGTGTCGTGACAGATGCACCGTCCATATAGTACCTCTCAAACTCGGGTTTGACTGATTTTTCTCGGTACTGGAGCGTTGATGTAGCCGGTCTGTCGACAGTCGTTGTCATCCGCTTGAGCCCACGGGACATTAGAGAACCAACAACATTCAGAATTTTCTCGCCCTTCACCATTTCTTCTTGTAACCTCTTCCACTCTCGGGCTTCATCCAGGGTGCAATAGAGAGTAGGGTTGCTCTCATCAGTAAGACTCCAATTCGTTAAGCTAACTCCAAGCGTTTGAGGTCGAGACATTGAGGCATGCGTGGTGTTGTGTTGCCCTTGGTGTGGCTTTAATAGAGGTGTACTTGGTGGATCGTCCAGGTGACGTCTTGAGCTCTCTGGAACAGGGATCGGACGAGAGATGATTCCTTCCCCATATGGCGTCCGGAGTATTGTGCCAACAGAATAGGGAAACTCAAGTTCTCTCCCTTTTGGTCGAGCTATCTCTTTGTTTTCAGAAAGATTGAATCTTCTCATCAACGAATTCCAAATAGTTTCGCTGATAACTTTTTGTACGCAATCCTGTTGGAGATACGCCTTCCCACCCCAGCCAATCATCTCGACGACAACAATTCTCTTTGTCTTTTGATACTCAATGACTGTGACGGGCCCATAAGGAGTGGCGCAATGGTCACCTGGTTTGAATGCGTCTACGATTGGCTGGTCCGTCTTACCCTCGGCCCAGAAAGAGAATGGAGCTTGTCCCTTTTTCTTCTTGGAGATACTCGACGGTTCTGGAGCAGAATATCTTTGAACAAGTCTACCTTGAATCTTCGCCTTAACAGAAATAGTAGATCCCTGCCTTGCAACGATACCCTCAGGGTTCTTATCTCCAGCAGCGCCAATAGTCTCCGGGATACTTTCTTCCACCAATGCTGGGTCTTTCATATGCTGATCGCTAGAGACGCTTCCAGGGATATCCAAAGCCGAATTATCCTTGGAAACAAGGTTCGAATAGGTCTGAATCGAAGTGTCGTCAGTAGAGATGCAGGATTTGTCGATGCCAACTTGCTCATCGCGAACGGATTGACTCATATCGATGCTGTGAGTGGGTGATGACACGAAGTCATCGCCCTGGTTACGGTTTGTGTTACCACTGCTCGATGGCTCTTCCTCGTCTTCTGAAGCTTCCTCGACTGTTTCCAAAAGAGTCGGGCCTGAGTCTTCAGCACGAGCTAGTAGCTTCGGAGCATCGTCATCATTTTTCTTGTCTCTATACCTTGCCTCTCTTTCTTTGTGCTCGGCTATTTGCAAATCTAGAGGTCTCCAGTCGAGATCGACCTCATAAAGATCAAACTTTGAATCAAAAGAGAGGACCGTACCAACCCCATACGGTGTCCGTACAAGATCCCCATTCTGCCATGCTCGTTTAGCTTCGACAGCATCCACGGGTTCTGCCCCGCACTCATAAAGGAAATCATTTACATTCCAAATTGCTTGATTAAGTTCTTCGCGGCGCTCAGCCTTGAGCTTCAGCGATGGCCATTCCTTCATTGATATCATGTAAAAATCAGCGACTGCATCCTGACATATCCGTCGCAGCCCCTTCACCTTTATCAACGGCGGATTCCTCATCGCCGCATGAAGTGCGGCGTCAGGGTACGTCCTAAAGAAATATGGTTTGAAATTTTTGCGCTTGTACCGTTCACCATCATAACCATGAGTCTTTCGCAAAGGTTGAACGCGATGGACATACACCGCCGCTAAGTGCTGCGGAAAAGCATCAAACATAAGCTCTGCCGCCCTCACATCACCTTGGCCGTTATCACAAACGAAAACATGCTTGAATTCTGGATATATAGAGACGTAGCGTTTGAAGTTGTCGAATTTTTTCAGAGAAAGCGGCTCCATATCATTGTTGACAATAAAGTCGCGGCCTGAGCTTAAATCACCTGCAAGTAGCGAAGGGATCGTGTGCATTCCTCGTCGAATATCATCAGCGCCGCGCGCCCTGAGCTTTTCAAACTTGGCAAAGTTGTGCCTCTCACTGACATCTTTGTATAAGTGTGGCCGGGCTGAGAGAAAGACGAGGTTCCCGACAGTATTTTTAGGCCATTCCTCTGGACCATTGATTCCCAAGTCTAACTCGCGATAAAATCCCAGCACCCCAGGATAAACAACCTTCTTCCCATATCTCTTGTCAATGCCAGCAGGATACGACCCTCCGCTCGATGTGAGAGTGTCGTCCACATCACTGAGGACTTTGATCCAGGCCTTCTGAGCACGAAGCTTGGCCTTCCTCGTCCCCATGGCCATATGAGCCTCCTGTATAGAAGCTTCTTTCCGAATGTGCTTCAGCATGTCCTGCCTCACGCTCTCAGACCGCAAATCATCGTACAGAAGTTTATTCATGCAAAAGTAATCCCCCTTGGAATCCGTTAGCGTCTTGAGCTCCGACAAATCATCCTGATGCGTCGACAAAATAATGTTTCTGACCCAGTGCTCTGACTTTGAGTTGGCCGGAAGCTTCATGATCATAAGGGAGTGCAGCACGATGACACGAGATACGACGGTCAAGTTAGATATCCTATTGACGGCAAGTAGATCAATAAGCTCGGTCCGATGCTGCCCAGCAAAATTCCTGTGGTCCTTGATTTTATAAAAGAGCAATCCTAGTTGAACGTGCGAGACCAGGAAGTTCAGCTCCTTCGGATCCGCTTCCTCGAATGTGTTGATGATCTCCTTTTCCTTCCTCAGCACGAAGCGCTGGTTGATGAAGTTGTTAATTGTGGAAGGAAGAAGGAGCTGGTCGATATCGCGCAGGCACGAATTAATCCTTTCTAACTTCTTCTCGATGGGAACGCCGAGGTTGTTTAGGCGGTCAAGCGACTTGGACGCGGTGGAGTTCCGCCTCATCATCCGTACACTTTTGCTGATCTCCTGCCGGTGAACATACCGATTCCATGCGTGCATGGCGTACCCAAAGAATACCACACCGAAAAACCCGCTGGTTGGGTTCATCCGCCCGAACGCGAAGGGACTGTCCCGGGCGAAGAAGAACGCCGTCGAGAACAGGACAGCGA
>Ga0315315_10007437_pt1 | contig 10142 bp, 12 predicted proteins | sample M140m3416metaG_FD_203699 | JGI IMG/M metagenome (GOLD analysis project Ga0315315, IMG submission 203699) | Ammonia-oxidizing marine archaeal communities from Monterey Bay, California, United States - M1 40m 3416 | ecosystem: Environmental > Aquatic > Marine > Intertidal zone | place: USA... | reverse complement strand
AAGACGGTGCGGTTACTGGTGAGACAAAGCCTAAAAAACCTAGTCAAGGTGATTTTGAGCCAGCTTACCCAGGTGCTGATTACAGCAAAGCAGATATTGCTAAAATGTCTGAAAAAGAAAAAAAATCTAAAATAGACGGTTATACTCCTAAAAAAGCTAAAAAATCTACAACCTCAGCGCATGGTCAATTAGACGATGCTCAGATTGAATATGAGAATGACAAGAAGATGATAGCTGAAATGAATAAGAAAAAATCTAAAAAGAAATAACTATGGCATTTAAAATGAAAGGTAGTACACACTACGGAAAAGGAAACTCATCTCCAGCAAAAGCTTATGGAAAACCATCGCCAGCTAAAGATTACAGTGTAAACAAAGGATCTCACAATCACCCACACGGTGATTCACCAAACAAATTTCTTGGTGGTATGTTGAAAAAGATAGGTGGTGCAGCAAAAGGTATGCTTAAAGGTAAAGATGGTAAGTTCGGTATTGGTGATGTTGGTAGGTTAGCATTAGGACCAATGGGCGCAGCAGCAGGTGCAGCTGGACTATTTATGAAAGAATCACCAGCTAAAAAAACAGATGACAAGGTCATAAAAGGTAAAGTTTTACCTACAGTAAATGTTTCAGCAAAAGCTGATAAAGTAAAAATCACTAAAAACAAAGATGGTGGTTTTACAAAATCTAAAGGTAAAAGATCACAAACATATAAGCCTAATCCAAACTATAAAAAAGGAAGCGCAAGAACTACTAACTACAAGTATATTACTGGAGAGTCAGATTCTACAGGTGCACCGATTGGAACTAATTATATAGGCTAAAAAGCATAGGGAAAGACCCTATACCTAAGTATAACCAATAAAACCAAAAAAATGACATACTTATATTACAAGACTAGCACATACGCTAGCAACCAAAAACCAAGTGAAAAAAACATTAAAGAGTGGGAACACCTTTCAGATAAAAAAAACTGGAGGATAACTCAACTAGCTAATGGCTTTTTTCAAACTGAATGTTTAAATCCTGAAAAAGAACAGTGGCACGATGTTACTAGACGGGAAACTATAGAAGGAGCTGAAAATGCTATCAATGGAAGTGTTGAACACTTTGCTAAAAAAGTTGAAGCAGCAGCAGGACCTAAAGTAGTTAAAACATTCAAATAGTATAAATAAAATTAAATTAAATTAAATGGAATATAATAATCCCAGCGAACTCATCAAAAACTTAAATTTTGGTGAAGACGCTAAAAGTCAAATTAGATCTGGAGTTAGAAAGTTGGCTAACGCTGTTAGTTCAACCTTAGGAGCTTCAGGTAAATGTGTAATATATGAAGACGCACGTGGGAAACCGGTAATAACAAAAGACGGTGTAACAGTAGCAGAATCTGTTGTCTTGTATGACCCGGTTGAAAACATAGGTGCTACCTTAATTAAGGAAGCAGCTAGAAATACAGTGAAAGAAGCAGGTGACGGCACTACTACAGCTACCGTCCTTGCTGACGCACTGATGACATGTGCTTTTTACAGAGAAGACATACCTATTAGAAAAATGAAAGAAGGTATAAACTCAGCTTATAATAAAGTTGTAAAATACCTAGATGATGCTTCTGTCAAGATCGAGGGCGATATGCTTAAATCTGTTAGTTCAATAAGTTGTAATAATGATGCAGAACTAGGAAAGATTATAGCGGAAGCGTATACTAAAGTGGGTAAAGATGGAGTTGTTTTAATGGAAACGTCCGAAACCCACGAGACATATGTAGATTTTGTAGATGGTGTTCAAATGGAAGTTGGTTTAAAAGACCAACACTTTGTAACAGACATAGACAAAAACAAATGTGAGTTAGAAAACCCTTACATATTAATAGTTTCTAGTAAAATTCCAAACATACGTAAAATACAAGGAATATTAGAACATGTTATTAAAAATAAAAGATCTTTATTAATAGTAGCTCCAGTTGATCAACAAGTTCAAGCAGCACTATTAATGAATAAAGTTAAAGGTAACATAAGTGTTAACATAGTTGACTTACCAGGCTTTGGTCCCACTAAGGCTGATACACTAGAGGATTTAGCATACTTAACAGGTGCCACTGTAATAAATGAAAACCTTGGTGATGATTTAGACCTTATAACAACAGAACACTTAGGAGAAGTAGAACTATCTGTTACTGATGATAAACATACAGTTTTAACATTAATAGAAACTCCAGAAGATTTACCTAGTAGAATAAAAAAAATAAAGAAAAAGCTAAAGGAGGAAAAAAACCAATTTATAGCTGGTTATATTAAACAAAGGCTAGCAATGCTAGATGGCTGTGTTGGTATAGTAAAAGTTGGAGCTAATTCTAAAGTAGAGTTAAAAGAAAAGAAAGATAGAGTAGAAGATGCGATATATGCTACCAAAGCTGCTTTACAAGAAGGTATAGTTGCTGGTGGTGGAGTTGCACTTTTAAATGCTTCGCAAAGTATAGAAGGTACTGAAGAAGAAGATATATTGCTAGACGCAATAGTAATGCCTTTTAAAACTATTTTAAACAACGGTGGTATTCCATGTCCTATATGTGATGAAAGGGAAGATGCTGATTTACCAGGTTTTGGAATTAACGTTGTTAATGGTAAAAGAATAAATATGATTGAAGCTGGTATTATAGATCCAGTGTTAGTTACTAAGTCAGCACTTAAAAATGCAGTAAGTGTTGTTTCAACTATCATATCTGCAGATTGTGTAATTTCAAACATGAGAACAGATGAGAGCAATAAATAACTATATAGTCATAAAAAAAATAAAAGATCAAGAAAAGAAAGTTGCTGGTCTTATATTAACAGAACAAACAGATACTGATAATAGATATGCAAGAGCAGAGATAATATCAGTAGGAAATTTAATCCAAGGTTTGCAAGAAGGTAATATCATACATTATGATAAATTTGCTGGACACGGTATATCTTGGAAAGAAAAGCTTTACCACGTAATAACTGATAGAGATGTTATTGTGGTAGAATAAACCCACACCCCACACCAATTCCACATACTAAATAACAAAAACTAATTATTAATAAAAAACAAAAAAAATCATGAATTTAGATGATATGACAAAATTAAACAAGGTTCTTTCTCAAAGAATCTTAGGTGTTGCTTCTAGTGCTGAAAATGGTACTGCTGTAGACATTGATCCAAGAAACATTATACAAGTTTCTGTAAACGCTGTAGACAAGTGTCAAATTACTTACATGCACGGTGTAACTGAAAAATTTGTAACTTGGACATTTGCTGGAACTGCTGCAGCTGATAAGTTAACAAGCGCTAAAAAAGTTAGAGATTACTTAATGAAAAATGGACACAACGGTTTAGGTTTCGGTAAAACTTTAAGTTTGGCTAGTATAACTGCTGACGCTGGTTTAGAAATGAACTACGCATCTCCAGCAACTTCTGGTGTTGAGATTATCTCAGTTTTATTTAGCTAGTAATTGAGACTAACCGCGCAGGATCTGCGTGATATGAATATCCTTAAGTATTACAGGCTCACACGAAAGTGGGCTTGTAAGACTTACGGGATAACTGATGCAGATTTAGAACTTTTAATTTATTTAGATTGTAAAAAAAGATTTACACGACAAGAATTTATCGACGGTACATATACATACTCATGGGATAAAAACAGATGGGAGAGGTTGAAGAGAGAAGGTTGGATAGAAACGTGGAGGCATAGAAACAGAACTACTATAAAATACTCTGTATTTAAAACTTCGTTTAAATGTTCTCAACTTATAAGTAGAATATATAGAATACTACTTGGCGAAGAAGATCTACCAACATCAGATAGAAGTATATTTTTTAATAACAAGTCATATACAGATAAGGTTTATAATAAATCTATAGACGATATGATAAAAGATAAAGATAGATAATATGTTCAAACTAACAAACAAGCCATACGAAGGTCCATTAATGAAGAGATCTTGTTATAAAATGACAAAACCAGCATTGCCTAAAAAGTGTGATTGTTGGAAAGGATATAAAAGAGTGCCTGGAACTAAACCTTGCGCTAAAGGATCTTGTAAGAAAGGATAATGGCATTTAAACTAGGAAAAGAAAAAAGAAACTTTAAAAGCTCTAGTAATGTTCAGATTAGAAGAAAAAAACTACCAAAAGGGGTTTTAGGTTTTGCTAATAATGACAACACTATAGATATAGACGAGTCTATACCTGAAGGAAGTTCTTTATATAGAAAAGTGAAGAATCATGAAGAGCAACACGCTAAAGATATGTCTGAAGGAAAATTAGGTTATACAGATAATGATATAACTTATATGGGTAAAACTTATCCTAGAAAAAATGGCAAAATAAAATATAACGGCAAGTGGACATCAGAGGGGCATCATAGTTTTCCTTGGGAAAAGCGAGCACAAAACGCAGAATAATATGGCATATAAAATGAAAGGCTTTCCTATGATAAATAGCCCTTATAAAAAAGATAAACTAGTAACTACTGACAAACATGGAGGTGGAGTAGCTAGGGTAAAACCTGTTAAGCACCACGGAGATGGTGTTTCTTCTTTTACTGTTAAAAACCCCGACAAATCTACGGTTACGTTTAGATCTAGAGATACTGATTTCGAAGACGCAAATTATAATCCTAAGCCATTAAAACCTAAAAAAACTAAAAAGTTAAAAACAAAAAGAATTCCTAGAAAACTTAAAAACGTTAAAGCACCAGATTATAATGTTAAAGTTAACTTAGATGAAAAAACTCAAAAAATTGCAGATGCTAGAGCAAGAAAACCTAAAAAGAAAAAGAATTTAGTATCTAAGATTTTTACAAAGAAAAATAAAACAAGTAGACCGAAAGCTAGAAAAGTAAAAAATCTAGTTACTGGTAAAACAAACATAGTATCATAATGATAGGTAAATTAATATCTGGTGGTGCCGCTGATCTTATAAAGAACGTTGGTGGTGTTATAGACAACTTGCATACTTCAAAAGAAGAAAAGCTAGCAGCTGAACTTAAAATCAAAGATATGATTATGGGTTATGAAGCTGAAATGCAAAAGCAAGTAACAGAAAGATGGAAAATGGACATGAACTCAGATTCATGGCTAAGTAAAAACATAAGACCATTGGTTTTGGTATTTTTAGTTGTAGCAACAGTATTGTTAATATTTATCGATGCTGGTGTTATAAGTTTTAAAGTACAAGACAAATGGACAGACTTACTACAATTAGTATTAATAACAGTGATAGGTGCTTACTTTGGTGGTAGATCGCTAGAAAAAGTAAAAAAGTAATATGCCTAGAATAAGTACATATTCAGTAGATACAACTGTTGAAAAAACAGATAAGCTTCTTGGCTCTAACGCAAATGGAGATACAAGAAACTTTACTATTGATGGTGTGCGCGAGTATTTTAATCAAGACAGTTCAGCTGGTGCGTCTGACGAACTTAACTACTTATATAAACCAAGCACATCAAATACAGTAGGACACATGTCTACTAACACGGGTTCAACACCTGCGTTTTCAACTATATCAACAATAAAACTTCACGAAAAAGCAAATGGGCTAACATCTAGTGTGGCTAATTTTTTTAGTGAGTTTACTAATAAAGATATAGTTATTATAGATTCAACAGACTTAAATAAGTATGGGGTTTACACTGTAACAGCTGTTGTAGCTGATAGTGTTAACTCTGGACTTTACGACTTAACGTTAGTTTACAAGAGCGGAAATGGCTCTTTTGTCAACGACAATTTTTATTCAATTTTATTGTATTCTGGAGCTCAAGATAAGGATTATAAACATCTTCAGTCTTCCGCGGCAACAACCTGGAATGTTGCACATAACTTAAACAAATTTCCATCTGTAACGGTAACACTTGCTGATGGAACTCAAGTGCAGGCCGATGTGCAGCACACTAACAAGAATAACTTAACAATAACATTTAGTAGCGATAACTCAGGTATTGCTTACATGAATTAAAAAATACATAAAATGGCAATAAAATTTTTAAATAACATAGATCTAGGGCAAAACCAACTAGAAAATGCTAGAATTCACGTAGCTGGGAGTGCTCCTGCTGGTTCTGGCAAAGGTTCTATTTGGCTTAACAGTTCTGATAATACTTTATATTTTCACAACGGTACAACTTTCGTTAGTGTTTTAGATGACACTAATACTAATCAATTAACAACTTTTACACTTACAGCTGACAGTGGAACAAACCAAACTATTAACCAAGGTGAAACACTAGATATAGCTGGTGGCGATTCTATAACAACAGTAGTTGGTAATACTAATACTGTAACTGTAGATGTAACTGATAACACTATTGGTGCTGACGAATTAGATGTTTCTGGTAATGGTACTAGTTCACAGTTCTTAAGATCTGATGGTGATGGTACTTTTTCTTGGGCTGTTCCTACAGATACTAATACAGACACAAATACACAGAACGTATTTACATCATCATTTGTAGATTCTTCAAACGACTGTATATTAAGATTAACAAAATCAGGAGCTTCTTCAGGAACGCAAGACATTAAATTTGTAGCTGGTAGTAATGTAACGTTAACACCTTCTGGTACAAACTTAACTATTGCGGCAACAGACACAAATACTCAGCTTAGCACGGAGCAAGTACAAGACATAGTTGGTGGTATGCTTGTTGGTACAGAGACTAGGATTGGTGTTACTTATGATGACACAAACGGTAGAATAAACTTTGTGGTAGATGATATGACTGCAGACACTAATACATTTAGAGCTGTTACAGCTGGTGGTAATACATTAGGTAGTTCTGAAACATTAGCTTTTACAGCTGGTTCAAATGTGACAATAACAGAAAGTGCTGGTGCTGTAACAATAGCTTCAACTGATACTAATACAACTTATAGTGTTGGTGATGGTGGGTTAACACAGAATAACTTTACAAATGCTGACCACTCTAAATTAAATGCTATAGAGGCAAGTGCTGATGTAACAGACACAGCAAATGTAAAGTCTGCATTAAATGCTAGTATGGGTGGTAGTGCTACAATTGGTGATGGTTCTGATACTATAACTATTCCTGGTGACTTAACTGTAACTGGTACCACAACAACAAATAATGTAGAGGTTGTATCTACATCAAACGGTGTAATATTTGAAGGAAATGCTGCTGATGCAAATGAAGGTACTTTACTAGCTGGAACATTATCTGCAGACAGAACATATACTTTACCAAATAAATCTGGTACAGTTGCAATGACTTCTGATATTACGGGTACAAACAGTAACACAAATACTGGTGATCAGTTAGTATTTAAAAGCGTAGCTTCAGATTCTGGTACTGCGGTCGCTGATTCAACTACTGATACATTAACAATTGCTGGTGGTTCTAATGTTAGTACAGCTGTTAGTGGTGATACACTTACTATAACAGCGACTGATACTAATACACAACTATCTACTGAACAAGTTCAAGATATTGTAGGTGGTATGTTTAGTTCTAATACAGAAACTAGAGTTGCTGCAACTTACGATGATACTAACGGTAAGATAAATGTTGTTGTTGATGATATGACAGCTAATACTAACACGCAAAACGCTTATTCTACTTCTGTTGTAAGTTCAAGTGGTATTAAATTAAGATTAAGTGGATCTGGTGCTGCTGGTAACACAACTGATGATGTTAAGTTTGCAGGTGCTGGAGGAACTTCCATTGCTAGAACAGATGCTAGTACAATAACAATAACATCAACTGATAACAACACTACATATTCAGCTGGTAACGGTTTAGCTCTTTCTGGTACTACATTCTCTGTAGATAAATTCGAAGGCGCTCTTGCTGCTGCAACTTCTGGAATAGCTAAATCTCAGAATACTTATACAATTACTCACGGTTTAGGTAACAACAGAGTTAATGTTGTTGTAACTACAACTTCAGATCCATACGAACAAGTATTCCCTGAAATAAACTATGCTAGTGCAGCTGGTGATGGAACTGTTCTTGTTATATTTGGTCAATCTGTTAACGACTCACACTACAACGTAACAATAACAAGATAATAACAAATTAAATTAAATTAAATGGCGATAAAATTTCTGCAAGACATAGATGTTAGTGGTGAGGTACAAAGTACCTCGCTCGACATTAATGGTAACGCTGATATATCAGGCAACTTAACAGGAGTAGACACATTAACAGCTACAACGCTTAACGTTACAAATTATGGTTTAGCTTCTGCAGATATACCAAATAATGCCGCTGATACAACTGGTTCGGCATACGCATTAAGTGGTTCTGCCGGTAGTTTACTCACAGCCCCATCAACAAATGAACTACTTTACACTGGGAATATTGCCGCTAGTACGACAGGTATTTTTACTGTAGCAGACAACTCTAATTCTATAATAACACTAAATAGACACACTGGTAATTACGACAGTCAATTAGGTTTTAGTAGTAACGGTGAATTATATTATAGATCATTTCATAATTCAGCAATAAATGATTCAACAGCATGGAGACAGTTAGTTTTTTCAACTAGTAGTGCTAACATGTCATTTAGTGGTATAGTAGACATAACAAACTCTACAGAAGCTACAGATGCTACTGGTGATACAGGTGCTTTAAGAGTTGAAGGAGGCATAAGCTCTGCCGGACATATATACGCTGAAGGTTTAATGAGTCAAATGGGTAGAGCTGAAACAGATTCTGAAACAGCCAAATTATATCCACTAGGACATTACACTACAGGTAAGGAAGTTTTTAGTATAGACCCAACTTGGACACAACAACAATTAGAAGATTATTTTGACCTTTCTTCTAGTCAGGTAGCTTGGGCTACAGAATCTGATGCACCTGCTGGCTGGTCAATACGATTTGACGGTAGTGTGGGTGTTGGTTTTGATTACAACAGTGGTTTACCGATGATACCGATTGATGACACGTCTGTTTATTTTACAGAGTGTTGGATTAAAAATGTAGGTTCAAATCAAAAACACTACATGGGTAGCATAGAGAGAGAAGAGAATTTTGCGTCACCATCTACCGGTCAAGGTAATCCAGGTTCTTACGGTTATCATGTAATGTCAAACTTTAACCCTGGTAACAGTTGGACAAGAGTTACCGGTTATGTAACAGGTAGATCTGACACTACTACTGGTAACTTTGAGACAGATGCAAACTACTTTTCACCACAGGCTTTATTTAATTACACGGCTGGTACTGGGACTAGAGCATGTATTATCTCTGGTTGGAGAATAATAAAAATAGACAAGCAAGAATATTTTGCAGATGGTACAGCTGCTTTACCAGCAATAACAAACTATAATGACCCAAACACTGGTATATATTTTGAAGATGCAGACACTATAAACATTTCTACTACTGGTACAAAAAGACTAACAGTTAATTCTGATGGACATATTTTAATTCCAGATAATAAACAAATTAAATTAGGAGCTGGAAATGACTTAACATTATATTCAAATGGAACAGATGGTTATGTTTTAGCACCTGTAGATGATTTAGTTTTACAAGCTGCTGATGATGTGTTTATATATACACAAGGCGGTGAAGATGCTATTATAGCAAGAGGAAATGATTCTGTTGAGTTGTATTTCAACAACGCTAAAAAACTTCATACAAAATCTGACGGTGTAGATATTACTGGTGAATTGCAAGCTGATACTCTAGACATAGACGGTAATGCAGATATATCAGGGTCGTTAACATTTAGCCCTTCTAGTGCTGCGTTTATAAATCATAGCACGACATCACAGTCTATAAAATTTAGACTATCTAACAGTTCTGCTTTAGATGTAACTCCATTTGAAATAACGCCTACTTATGTTGTTTTAGATGCTGATCTATATGTATCTAGTTATATACGTCATACTGGTGATTCAGACACTCTTATTGGATTTAGTGGTAATGATACATTTATTATTAACACTGCTGGTACCACGGCTCTTACGGTTGACAGCTCACAAAACGCAACTTTTGCAGGCTCACTTACTGTGGGTGGTGATTTAAATATAACGGGTGATATAAACTCTGTTAGTGTTACAGACTTAGATGTAACTGATAAGACTATAACAATAGCAAAAGGTGCAGCAGATAGCTCAGCAGCAGATGGCGCAGGTATAGTTGTAGAT
>Ga0315315_10007436_pt1 | contig 10145 bp, 10 predicted proteins | sample M140m3416metaG_FD_203699 | JGI IMG/M metagenome (GOLD analysis project Ga0315315, IMG submission 203699) | Ammonia-oxidizing marine archaeal communities from Monterey Bay, California, United States - M1 40m 3416 | ecosystem: Environmental > Aquatic > Marine > Intertidal zone | place: USA... | reverse complement strand
ACAAATGTATGTAATAATTTTCTAAAAAAGCTTGAAAATGGGACCGAGGATTCCACTTAAAATAAACCCAATCAAATAAGATGGTTTTTATTTATTCTTAAAAAAAGATTTAAAAAACAAACTCTTAAGAATAAACCAGAAAGCTAAAATTGCTAATAGGTTAATTTTTGGAGACTTCCCTTTTCCAATACGTTGAATTTGAAGTTCATACCAGGGTAACTCTACACCACCAAGTTTGTCTAAAAACTTAATTCCAATTTGAGGTATTGGAGTTTCAAATCGTTCTACAGAACCGTCAAAAATTTGATTCGCCAAATTAGGATATAAGCAAAATGGCCTTGCCAAACCAATAACGTCTAAATTACCATCTTCCAAGGCTTTCTCCATTACCGAAACAGAACGAAACCCACCAGTGAGCATCAAAGGTGTTTTAATCATCTTTCGAGCTTTTTCAATATAATCCAGGAAATACGCTTCGCGCGATGTAGTACTTTTCTTACGACCTCCCTTAATCATAGCTGGTCTCTCATAAGTTCCTCCAGATATTTCAATTAAATCAATTCCTTCATTTGCAAGAAAGCGAATAACTTCTAAAGATTCTTCTTCCGAAAATCCACCTCGCTGAAAATCTGCAGAATTAATTTTAATTGCGATGGGATAATCTGACCCAACTTGTCGGCGAATTTCACGATAAACCTCTAAAACAAATCTTGCCCTATTAGAAAGAGAACCACCCCATTGATCAGTTCGAACATTGCTGTTAGGAGATAAAAACTGACTTACTAAGTACCCGTGGGCACCATGAATTTGACAGCCAGTAAAACCTGCTTCTTTCATGATTCTTGCGGTATTTCCAAAGCGTTTAATAATACTCCAAATTTCTTCATCTGATAATGCTTTTGGTATTTTAAACATCTTTGAGGCACTACCCAAGTTTAATGATATCGCAGATGGTCCTACTATTTCTCTATTAATTGCTACAAAAGCCTGCCTACCTGGGTGATTTATTTGGGGCCAAAGGTGAACACCAGTCCCCTCAACTGATCTAGCCCATTTTTTTAATAATTCGAAATCCTTGTAATCCTTAACTACTACATTACGTGCTTCACCTAAGGCCATTTCATCTACCATCACATTTCCTGTAATCAGTAATCCTGGATTCCCTTTTGCCCAAACCTTATACGCATTAATTAAACCTTTACTAGGAGCCTGATTTCGCGTTCCAAAGTTTTCACTCATTGCAGATTTTGCAATTCTATTTTTTAAAACTAAACCATTTGGCAAAGTAAAAGAGGAAGTGATATTCTTCAATTTTTTATTATTTAGTCTAAAATTATTTTCTTCTCCACCGTTCCATCATCATAGATATAAAAAAGAGGTTTATTTATTTGATTTGTTTCTCTTCCTAACATATCGATAATTCTAATGCATTTCTTAGAATACTTATGATTATTTAAAGCAGATGGGATAGCTATTACAATTGTTGACGTTACAGTATCTATAACACAACCATTATTGGTGCTTGAAACTAATGTGACATCATAACTACCTCCACTTAAATAAGTATGAGACGGACTATAATCTGCAGAATAATTCCCATCACCAAAATCCCAGAAAAAATCCTCATAATTAGAAGAAATATTATCAAAAATAACTGAATCTCCAATAATCATACTATTAAAATCAGTATTAAAAATATTCCAAACACTTAAACTATCCAAGATTGTATTTGATGCAATAGTTTGCAAAAATATTGCTGTAGATGTATCTATTCCATTTGGAATATAATCAGATCCGAATGATGTTTTTTTAAATATTGTAGAATAGAAAGCACATGCAGTTAAATAACTACCATATATACTAGGATGACTGTTATCTGCAGAAAATAGATTTAAAGTACTATCCTGAGCAATAGATTCCTTCCAACAAATTCCTACAGGAGAACAAGTAGCGTTATGATTAGATGTCATATCTAAATAAGATTCTCTTAATCGTTGTTGCATTCCCAAATAAGTACAGATTGGTGGATAAAACTGACAATTCTGTTGATCACCATATTTTCTTCCCCAAGTCATAAAGAATATTGGTTCAGTACAAGTAGAGTTTGATTCAATAGAATCAATAAGAATTTGAGCATATGGAAAAACATCATTTGCAACTTGATTTGGAGAGAAAGATGGCTCTTGACTTTGTGCCTGGAGGACAATATAATCCCAAGGTTTCTGCGATATTTTATTTAATGTGTTGGTGTTTGTAGAATGAACATTAAATGTTGCTCCACCAGCAGCAGAAGATTCAAAACTTAAAGTATCACCAAAAGAAAAAGCAATCTCAGAAACCATTTGTGGCATGTTATTAGCATATGTATAACTATTTCCTATGAAAAGGACATCTACACTTTGACTAAGAAGAATTATTGGTGTATAAAAGAATAATAAAAATAGTTTTTTCATAATACAAACTTACTCAATATGTTTCTAAAAAAGTTCGAAACTTGGAGCGAGAAGTCCACCAAAATAAACCCACTCAAATAAGTGGGTTTTTCTATTTTTGAGAAAAAATAAAAATTGAAAATATTTAAAAATATCACAATCTATATAATGAGCTTATTATATATGACTATAGGAGTCAAACATTTTACAAATACCGATTTCTTTGTTGCAATTGTGCCTCCAATCATAAATTGGAAAGAGGAAGCTGTTCTAATAAGTGGTCTTTTTGAAGTGATACTGGGGGTGTTATTATTATTTAATCAGACTAGAAAATTAGCAGCATGGGGAACAATTTTATTATTAATTTCTGTGTTTCCTGCAAATATATATTTATATATTTCAGAAACTGCTAGAGAGATGCTCAGCATTTCTAAGGGTCAAGCTTTATTTAGAATGCCTTTCCAAATTCCATTAATAATTATAGCATATTGGCATTCAACAGAAACACACTCAAAGCAATTATCAATAATATGTAGCGGATTATTCATACCAACTATTATCTATTTCATAACAATCTAAATTTGACTTATTCAATCATTATTCTTTTCTCAACTGTTCCATCATCATAGATATAAAAAACAAGAGAATTCTGTCTCTCAATTGATATCCGCCCTAATACATCTACAATTCTAATTAATCTACTACTCTTATAATTCTCCTCGACAAAAGTAGACTGGGATAAAGACATCTTGCTAAAGAAATTCCATATTTCTTCCTCTATCACAACATCTCCATCATCTCCCCAATTATGACCACTTTTATGTGTATATAGCCACACTTCATTATTTGAAATTGGAGAACTATACTTATAGCTTATAGTAATTTTGTTATTATTGTTAAGATTGGGAAATGTATCCACTACAAGGTCTGTAAGGGAATTATGATTCACCCAAAAATTAATTATCGTATCTATACCTAAATAAGGCCCCCAGTACTGATCAAAAGGATCCCCATCAATCAGCGTAACATTATCATTTCTTCCATGAGTCTCAAATATCGAAACAGGAGATGTCGGACTGCAAATATTATTAGTTAACCCATTTGGAAATATTGTTCCTGCAACTGGAGCAAAAGCTCTAAAAACATTTGGCACTTCACAGGCTAACAAATAAGATAATTCGCCCCCATTTGACATTCCAGTGAAAAAAGTATTTACAGTACTTAACTGATATGTAGACTGCAAATATGAAGCTAATGAAACTATAAAGTCCACATCATCAACAGTAACTCCAGCATGAAAATCATATCCAACATTCCAAAAATTATCGCCCCAAGAATCTGATGTGCCTTGAGGATAACAAACTGCAAAACCATTTTGATCTGCTATTGTATTCATTCCACAATAATTCATAATTCCTTGAGCTGACCCTGTAAATCCGTGAGCCACAAAAACTAATGGGGCATCAGGCTGAATATCTGCTGGAGCATAATATATATACTCTCTATCTAATCCATTATGTGAAAAATTAAAGGTCTGCTGCCCAAAACCAATTATAGGAAAGCAAAATAATATCATTAGTAGTTTGCGCATTCAGCGAACTTACGAAATAATTATCTAAAAATCTAAACCATTAGAAGCAGAAAAAAATTAAGCCCCTAACATATCCCAATCTGAGTTCAGAATACAACTCATATATCCTGCTAATAAAATAGGCAGAAATAAAAAAAGATTGCAAGATGAATTATTATTATCTATAACTAATTTTTCTAATTCTTAGGGACATAGGTGTTACCTCCAAGTATTCATCTGCCTGAATGTATTCCATGTTTTCTTCTAGAGAGAAGTCAACTCTTGGAGCAAGTTGTATCGCAGCATCTGACCCGGACTTGCGTATATTAGTTAATTGCTTCCCTTTTATAACATTGACATCCAAATCATTATCCCTAGAATTTTCCCCAATAACTTGGCCTTTATAAATCTCATCCCCTGGTGAGATGAAGAATCTTCCTCTATCCTGTAATTTGCCAATAGAAAATGCTGTTGAAATTCCTGACTCTACTGAAATAAGAGATCCTTTATTTCTTTCTTTAATTTCACCTTTAAATGAGGCATACTGCCTAAATCTATGATTCATAATCGCATTACCTGAAGTTGCTGTTAACATATTGTTCCGCAAGCCAATTAACCCTCTTGAAGGAATATCAAATTCTAAATGCTGCAAATCACCCTTTGGCTCCATTACCAGAACATCACCTTTTCTTTGGGTAACAAGTTCAATTACCTTGCCAGAGAAATCTACTGGAACATCAATCACTAATGTCTCCATAGGTTCACATCTTACTCCGTCAATGTCTTTAAATATAGCTCTAGGCTTCCCAACTTGAAATTCAAAACCTTCTCTCCTCATTGTTTCTATAAGCACTGACAAATGAAGTATGCCCCTTCCAAATACATTAAATTTATCCTCTGAAACACCATCCTCAATTCTTAAAGCAAGATTTTTTTCAGTTTCTGCATATAATCTATCTCGTAAATGTCTTGATGTACAATACCTGCCCTCTTTGCCAAAAAATGGGGAATTATTGATAGTAAAAAGCATGCTCATTGTAGGCTCATCAATTGATATTCTTGGCAATTCCTCAGGGTGCTCAAGATCTGAAATAGTATCCCCAATTTCAAAGTTTTCTATCCCTACTAATGAACATATATCTCCAGAAGAAACAGACTTTACCTGTACTTTACCCATACCTTCAAATACATGTATTTCTTTAACTCTAACCCTCTTTTTTACACCACCTTTCTTACATAACGTATAGTCGTTACCTTCAAATAGTTCTCCCCTAAATATACGACCAATAGCAATACGTCCAACAAATTTTGAATAATCTAATGACGTAATTTGCAATTGAGGAGTTCCTTCATTATATGGCGCCCTAGGAATATGTTCAATAACCGCATCCAATAATGGAAAAATATTATTAGTTCTATTTCTCCAATCAAGACTCATCCATCCTTGCTTTGATGAGCCGAAAATAGTGACAAAGTCTAATTGCTCTTCACTAGCATTTAAATTAAACATTAAATCAAAAATTTCATCTTGTACTAAATCAGGATTGCAATTTTCTTTATCAACTTTATTAACTACAAGAATTGGTTTTAGTCCTAATTCAATTGCCTTACCCAAAACGAACCTAGTCTGCGGCATTGCACCTTCAAAAGCATCAACAAGTAATAAAACGCCGTCAGCCATCTTTAAAACCCGCTCTACTTCGCCGCCGAAATCAGAGTGACCCGGTGTATCAATAACATTTATCTTTACATCCTTATAATTTACAGATACGTTTTTTGAAAGAATAGTAATTCCTCTTTCTCGCTCTAAATCATTATTATCCAACAATAATTCTACTCTCTCTTTACGTTCATCAAGAACCTTACATTGTTCAATAATGTTATCAACAAGCGTTGTCTTACCATGATCTACATGTGCAATTATCGCAATATTTCGTATTGAATCCATATTTTTTTGAGATGCAAAAATACCCTTATTTTTATGCTAGAAAAGGAAAATAAGATAAAGTATCAGAAAAGATAAAGAAGCAAGAGAATCAAACTAACAGAACTGGCACTATAAAAAGAACAGAAATATAATAAACGAGTATGTAGTATAGGCACAAAGTTACATATTAGTTGCCAAACAATTTCAAATCCTTATTAAAAGGTTAACCGCAAATACCCGAATAAATAAGTGGGTTTTTGTATTATTGTATAAACAAGTATACTTACCAATGCCAGAGGGTCCAGAAGTAAAAATAGCTTCAGATTATTTTAATGAGTTTTTTGCAGAAAGCAAAAAAATAGAATTTGAAATAATCACTGATTATTATTACGAAAAATACTGTGATGTATTTAATACAATTAGTAATAATTTAGAAAAATTTAAACCCACTTTTACAGTAGGAAAAAATATATTTCTTGAGTTATCAAATAATGAAATATTTAATTTCCACTTAGGAATGACAGGTGGCTGGTCTAGTGAATTAATAAAACATTGCCATTTCCGTGTTTTTGATTGTAATAATGAATTGTTTTTTAGAGATGTTAGAAAATTTGGTAATATGAAAATTATAACTAAAGCTCAATTTGACAATAAATTTAATGCTACATATGATCTGCTCAACAAATCATATAACATTAAAAAACATTTAAACTATTTAGAAGAAAAAGTTAATACTAGAAAATCTATATGCTCTACAATTATGGATCAAAAATTTTTTCCTGGCGTGGGGAACTACATTAAATCTGAGAGTTTATATACTTCCAAAATACACCCAGAAGAAAAATGGGGAAACCTTACAAGGGATATGAGAATAGACTTAATAAAAAACACAAAAGAAGTAATGAAAAACAGCTATCAAGCAGGAGGAGCTGAACTCAAGGATTTTAAAAATCCTTTTCACTCATCTAAATTCACACTAAAGGTTTATGGAAAAACACATACTAAGAGTAATAATTCAATTACCTCAATGACAACCTCTGACTCAAGAAAAAGTTGGTTTTGCCCTAAGGAACAAAAATTAATTAACGGTGATAAAATTGGCTAAGAAATTACAACTACAAAAATCAGACTTTTCTAATCTATACAATTTATACTTTACTTGATAAATCTCTTTAATAATAATGGTAAAAATAAAAGATCAAAAACAAGTGCAATAATAGCAGATAAGATAGTAATATGAGCTAATTGGCTAATAGACTTAAACTCTGAAAATATTAAAGGAAGTAGAGAAACAATAATTATTATAGTTGTCTTAACTATAGCATTAAAGGTATTTTCTTGACAATATTCAAGAGCTTTATTGACAGATTTATTTGCTTTTCTATTTATACTATATGCTGATATAATATGTATGGAGTCATCAACTATTAAACCAAAAACAATAGCAAAAATAAAAGCATTAGAAAGACTAAGATAGAACCCAAAAACAGACATAATACCTAGACAACTTATAAGGGGAATAAAATTAGGAATTAAAGAAACCCAGAAATACCTAAAATTAAAATTATTTAAGATAACAAAAATAAATCCTATTAAAATAATTGCTAAAAATAAACCAATAAGAACCTCGTAAGTTAAGTCGTTACTTACTTGATCAAATAAATACCCTATTCCACCAATATCTATATCGTAATTATTATTAATAGCATCCTTACTTAACTTAGTGTATAATTTAGTTGATTCAGAGGCTCCTATGTCCTTGATCCTTGCTTTCAAAAGTGTCGAATCCTTGGCATTTAGTACAATATCAATATTTACATCATTGACTTTTAAAAAATCAAGATAAGAATTCACATCCTTATTGTAATTCTTAAGAGTTAATGAAATTGGTTTTATCCCTCCAAAGTTTTGTTCAAAGTGCTGAATTTCTTTATATAAGCTAGAACGCCGATTAATTTCATCTGTTAAATAATTATTTACCTTAAAATTTGAAATACCAAAAAAGAAAAAAATAACAAAAAATGTTAGCACCCATTTACTATAGGGTTTCAGTGAAGAAATTAATGAATTAGTCTTAACTAATAACGAAATATTCTTGTTCGTTTTTCTTAATATACCTAAGTCAACAGTTAGTGCAAATAAAGTGATAATTACAAATAGTGACACAAATATTGAGCATGTAGTTATAACACCAAAACGCATTAAAGGAGTGAAAGAACCAAATGTAAAACTCAAAAAACCTATTGCAGTTGTCAATGAAGTTAGAAAGACTGGTCTTCCAATTTCAATTAGTTGAAATCGAAAAAGTCGGTACTTTAATCTCCAAATATTTCTAATATTAAGTAAATGCATAAAATCAGAAATTGTAATAATAAAAATAATAGCAGGTATAATAATCATTACTAATTCAATACCTCCAAATAAAAAGTTCGAAATTGTGAATGAAAATATTATTGAAATAAAAATAGAAATTAGACTAATAAAAACAAGCTTGAAATCTCTAGTAAAATAAAATATAATAAAACCACAAAGCAAACTACTAATTAATATAAAGAAAATCAATTCCTTAATAACATTAGCTTTGATGTATATTTCAGATTTTATTTGTCCCGTAATATTTACATCTGAACTAAAAATATTAGAAAACTGATCATCTAAAAAATCAAGTACTTGAATCTTTTTTAATTCTTCATCTAAATCCTTACACTTGACAATAAATAAAAGCTTTTGAAGATCTTCTGTAATAAAATTACTGTTGAAGTTCTTGATCTTCAATAATGATTTTTCAAAATTATCTTGATTATCCAAATCTAGTAACTTTAAAGAAATGGGTAGAAAAGATTGACTAATAATTACCCTTTCATTAAAAATACTTCTCACAGAATGTATATTATCATTTTCCTTAATGATATCTAAGGCATCAGAAATTAACAGTGCTCTTTGATAAGTAAAAGAGTCGGAAATATTAACACTAACTAATAGCAGATTACTATCATCAATAGATTTTTCAATTATATCTTCATCAACATCAACTAATTCAATAATTCTTTCGCTATCAAAGTAAACTTTAAAATTATCAAAACTCAGTATACAGAATGCTAAACAAAGTAGTATAACTACTAAATTTAAGTGTCTAAATTTCCAAAAAAACTTAATCAAAATATCATATATTTAAAATCAAGATAAAATTCATAATAAAGAAAAAATCAAATTTTAAAAATAGTACTATAACAAATAATAAAATTTATTATCGCGTAAAAAATAGCTGGCAATGAAGCTAAAAATGAATCCTTTATCTTAATTCTAACAATAATAGCGCAAATCATCATTATAGTCAATAAAAATGAGGTTAGAGTTAATAATTTTACGTTGTAAAATCCAATAATTAAAGCTAGTCCAGCAAAAAACTGTAGTAAAGAAATTAATATACGACTCTTTGCTAGACCCCACCTTGAATATTCTACAATCATATTTTTTGAAAAAATTGATCTAGCAGAATAGAATAAAAAAGAAAAAGATGAAATTAAAATAAGTGTTTTATAAAACATATTATTAATATAATTATCATTTACAAATTACCTTTTTTTTATCTAGAGCATCTAGAGCATCTAGTATATCACTTGCTTCTTTTTCTTTTAAATCACTTTTTCTTCTATCGATTTTAGACAAATTAAATGCTTCTTTTTTTTTCTTTTTATATAAAGCTAGTAATTTTTCTTTTTGGGTTTTCTTCTTAAATATTCCAAACATTATTATATTTTTTATTTTTTATTTTTTATTTTTGTATCATGACTTTTTTAACTATACTAATTAATTTAATAATAGCCCTAACATTGTTAAATGTGTGGCTACTTAGATTTAATAAAAAAACTATATACCGAGGAAGAGATGCAAACTCAATGAAAGAAGAATTTACTGTGTATGGCCTTCCATTATGGTTCATGTACTTTATTGGTTTATCAAAAATCATTTTAGCGGTTTTATTAATTCTGGGCATATGGATTTCTCAACTTAATTTTTATTCCTATATTGTTTTGAGCATTTTAATGATCGGTGCTATTATTATGCATTTTAAAGTGAAAGACCCAATTATTAAATCTGTTCCTGCGATCTCCGTTTTAACACTTCTTTTAGCTCTTTTAGGAATTTTATAACTATACATTTCTATACTATGAAAGGGATTATCGCCTGTTCCTTTGCCTTTGCTTCAACCATT
>Ga0315315_10007435_pt1 | contig 10145 bp, 11 predicted proteins | sample M140m3416metaG_FD_203699 | JGI IMG/M metagenome (GOLD analysis project Ga0315315, IMG submission 203699) | Ammonia-oxidizing marine archaeal communities from Monterey Bay, California, United States - M1 40m 3416 | ecosystem: Environmental > Aquatic > Marine > Intertidal zone | place: USA... | reverse complement strand
AATGAAACAATTAATATTATTTACGGACAGAAATATAAAAACACAGGTTTTGCACTTGTTTACAACAATAAATTAAAAAAAGAAAAAAAAATTTCAAAAAAAATTGACAATAGAGCTTTAGTTATTTTTCATAAAAATTTAAATAAAAATTCTTTTGTAAAAATTACAAATCCTTTGAATCAAAAAACTATCATTGCAAAAGTTATTTCTAATAAAGTAATATTCTCTGATTTATATAATTCAGTTATAAGTTTAAGAATAGCAGAAGAACTATCTCTAAATTTAAAAGAACCCTATATAGAGATGGTTTTAATCTCACAAAATTCAACATTTATTGCAAAAAAAGCTAAAACATTTGAGGAAGAAAAAAATGTAGCTGAAAAAGCGCCAGTTGATGGTATTAAGATTGATAATTTAGGTTCATCGAATTTAAAAAAAAAACAAACAAATATAGTTAATTTTTTATATTCTATAAAAATTGCAGATTTTTATTATAAAGATTCAGCAAAAAATATGATTGATAGAATTAATAAAGAAACAAATTTAGAAAATCCTATCATTAAAAAATTATCTAATACTAAATATAGGGTATTATTAGGTCCATTTAATGATATAAAAAAACTCGAAGACTCATTTAATGAAATTAAATTATTAAATTTTGAAAATTTGGAAATTTTAAAAGATGTATAAAAAATTATTTATCTATATTCTTTTTAGCTTTAGCTTAACTCAATTAGGTAGTGCTAATTTTGATGTAAAAGCAAGATCAGCGATTTTATTAGATTACCATTCAGGTGAAATTTTATTTGAAAAAGATGCTGATAGAAAAATTTTTCCGGCATCTATGACAAAGATAATGACTTCAATAATTGCTTTTGATTTAATTAAAAATGGTGAACTAAGCTTAAATGATAAATTCATTGTTTCAGAAAATGCCTGGAGACTTTCAGAGTCCGGCTATTCTTCAATGTTTATAATGGTTGGTGACCAAATTTCAGTAGAGAACTTGTTAAAAGGTATAATAATATCCTCTGGTAATGATGCTTGTGTTGCCTTAGCTGAAGGTATTGCTGGAACAGAAGATGAATTTGCAATTTTAATGACAGAAAAAGCAAAAGAAATTGGTATGGAAAATACCAATTTTGCTAACTCATCAGGCATAAATTCTCCAGACAATCTTTCAACTGTTAGAGATATTATGATTATGTCTAAGTATCTAATTAAAAATTATCCAGACTTTTATAAATATTTTAAAGAAAAAAAGTTTACTTGGGATAGAACTGGTGGAGATCCCATAACTCAGGGTAATAGAAATCCATTACTATATAAAAATTTAGGTGCTGACGGTATTAAGACGGGTTATTTATCTTATGAAAAATACTCATTAGCATCTTCTATAGATAGAAAAGGAAGACGTCTTATAGCTGTTGGTAGTGGTTTTAATTCCAAAAACTCTCGATCTAGAGAAAGCACAAAATTATTGACCTATGGTCTTACTAACTATGATCTCGTACAGATAACAAAAGCAAACGAACCATTTTATAAAGTTGATGTTTGGCTGGGTAAAGAAAATTTTGTTGAGTCTTATACAAAAGAAAATATCTACAAAACAATTAAAAAAGCTAAAAAAAGATTATTAAAAGTTTCAGTAAATTACGATGGGCCAGTAGAAGCGCCAATTAAAAAAGATGAAAAAATTGCAACTTTAAAAGTTGTTTATAGCGATGAATTAGTTGGTGAATATGATCTATTGTCGTCAAAAGAAGTTAAGAAAGTAAATTTCCTTTCTAGACTGTTTAAATCTATAAATTACCTTATTTGGGGTGATGTCTAAAAAACCAATTATTGTTTTTGAAGGCATAGAGGGAAGTGGCAAAACCTACCATATATCTCTAGTATCTAAATATTTAGATCAAAAAAAAATTGATTATATAAAAATAAGAGAACCAGGTGGAAATCTTAATTCTGAAAAGATCAGAAAACTAATACTAAATACTAAATCTGATTTTAATAAAAATACTGATTTATTATTATACTTGGCAGCTAGGAGTGAGAATATTGCAGCAATAAAAAAAAATCATAAAAAAAAAATAATACTTATTGATAGATTTACTGATTCAACAATTGCATACCAGCATTACGGCATGGGTGTTGATATTAACATAATTAGATTAATAAATAAATTTTTACTTGAAGATATAAATGTTAATTACACTTTTTTAAATATTGTTAATAAAAAAAATTTATTTTCTAGGCTCAAAAAAAGAAAATCATTAAATAGATATGATAAATTTAATATGAGTTTTTATAATAAAGTACAAAATGGTTTTTTAAAATTAGCTAATTCAAATAAAAAATCATATAAGATTATTAACTCAAATTTAGATATCAAAATTAATGAGGCAATAATAATTGAAAAAATTAAAAAATTAATTAATTAAATGAATTTAGAACCAGCGACACAAACAAAATTATTTGGTCATAATGAATGAATTTTTCATTTAAAAAATTTATATTCACAAGAAAAATTACCTAATAAAATACTTTTTTCGGGAGAAAAGGGTATTGGAAAAAGTACTTTGTCTTATCACCTGATTAATTACATATTATCTTATGAAGATGAATTTTCTTATGACTCAACTAATCTAACAATTAATCCAAAAAATAAATCTTTTAAATTAATTCAAAACAAATCTAACCCAAATTTTATTTTGATAGATGTCTCAGAAGATAAAAAAAATATTGATATTAATCAAATAAGAAATTTGATTGTCAATTTGAATAAATCATCTTTTAATTCAAAACCTAGAATAGTTTTAATAGATAATATTGAATTATTAAATATTAATTCAGTTAATGCATTATTAAAAATTTTAGAAGAACCTAATGACAATATAAATTTTCTTTTAATTAATAATAATAAAAAAGTATTATCTACACTAAAATCAAGATGTATAGATTTTAAAGTCAAATTAACATTTGATCAATCAATAGAAACTATTAATAAAATCTTAGATGAGAATATTTATAATTTATTAAGTTCAGATTTAATTAACAACTATAGTACACCAGGTCAAATTTGTAATTTAATCAGGATTAAAGATCAATATGGTTTAAATCTTAAAGAAATTAAATTAAAAGAAATTATTTTATTAGTCTTGGAACAAAAGTATTACAAAAAAGATCCAATTATTAAAGATTTGATCTATTTATTAATTGAGCTTTATTTTAGATTAAATATATCAGTTAGTAATATTGGATTAATAGATATACAAAGCTATTTTTTGAAAAAGATTGAAAATACAAAAAAATTTAACCTAGATGAAGAATCTCTTTTGATGGAATTTGAACATAAAGTATTAAATGGATAAAAATTTTTATATAACTACACCTATTTATTATCCATCTGCAAAGCCTCATATGGGACACGCTTATTCAAGTATAATTGCAGATTTTTTCGCACGTTTTAAAAAAATTGATGATTATAATGTACATTTTTTAACTGGTACTGACGAACATGGTTTAAAGATCCAACGTTCTGCTGAAAAACAAGGTATTGATCCATTAGAATTTTGTAATCAGATTAGTGAAACATTTAGAGATTTATCTGAAACTTTAAATTTAACTAATACTGATTTTATTAGAACAACAGAGGAAAGACATAAAAAAACAGTACAACATTTGTGGAATGAGCTTGAAAAAAATGATGATATTTATCTCTCTAAATATTCTGGTTGGTATTCAGTTTCAGATGAAGCTTTTTATAATGATGATGAAATTGAAGACGCTGAAGGTAACAAAATTGCTATTTCTTCAAAATCTAAAGTAGAATGGATTGAAGAAGAATCTTATTTTTTTCGATTATCAAAGTGGGAAAAGCCACTTCTTGATTATTATCAATCACACCCAGATTTTATTGCACCAGAGTCTCGTAAAAATGAGGTAATTAGTTTTGTAAAAAGTGGTTTAAAAGATTTATCTGTTAGTAGAAAAAGTTTTTCATGGGGAATTAAAGTTCCAAATAATAAAGACCATGTGATTTATGTCTGGTTAGATGCATTAACTAATTACTTAAGTTCATTGAATTATCCAAATTCTAATGATCAATTATTTAAAAATTTTTGGCCTGCATCAATTCATTTAATAGGTAAAGATATTTTAAGATTTCATGCAGTTTATTGGCCAGCTTTTTTATTAGCTGCAAAAATTGATTTACCTTTAAAAGTTTACGGCCATGGTTGGATTTTGTCGGGTGAAGAAAAAATGTCAAAATCAAAAGGAAATATTTTAGATCCAATAGAAATTATTAATCAATACGGTTTAGATCCATTAAGATATTATCTTATTAAAGAAGTCTCTTTTGGTAACGATGGAAATATATCTCAAGAAAGATTGGAAGATTGTATAAATAGTGATTTAGCAAACAATTATGGCAATTTATGTCAACGTGTAACTACTTTTGCTATTAAAAATTGTAAAAGTAAAATTCCAGATAAAGTTGAATTTCAAAAAGAGGATATAGAAATTCTAAATAAATATAAAGATAATTTAGATAATATTAGAAATAAAATTAATAATCAAAATATCAACTTTTATATTGATTATATTATTAATTCATTGTTTGAAGCAAATAAGTACTTTAATGATCAAGAGCCATGGAAAAAAAAAGATGATCCGCTTAGATTAAATACTATAGTTTTTACAACATTAGAAATTGTTCGAAAAATAAGTTTTTTATTATATCCGATCATTCCAAATTCTTCTTTAAAAGCTTTAAAAATATTTAATTTAGCTGAAAGCGATATTAATTTTTCCTCAATAGGAAATAACGAATTTTTAATCAAAGATAGCAAAATTAATAAAATAGATATTCTTTTTAAAAAAATTGAAAAAAATAATGATTGATTCGCATTGTCATTTAGATCATGAATCACTATTGAGCGATTTGCCAAATGTAATTGACCGATCTAAAAATATAGGAATTGAGAAAATTTTAACCATTTCAACATCGCTAGAAAGTTTTAATAGAATTACAGATATCGTAAATAAAGACGAAATTATTTATGGTACTATAGGAATACATCCACATGAAGCTGGTAAAGATACAATAACATCAAGTGAAATTGTAAATATTTTAAATAAATATCCAAAAATTATTGGTATAGGAGAAACTGGTTTAGATTTCTATTATGAAAATAGTGAAAGAAAAAAACAAATTAATAGTTTTATTGAACATATTGAGGCCTCATTGAAATCAAATGTTCCATTAATAATTCATTCAAGAGATGCTGAAAATGAGACTTTTGAAATTTTAAATGAATATAAAAATAAAAATCTTAAAATATTAATGCATTGTTTTACTGGATCTTTTGAATTTGCTAAAAAACTAATTAATTTAAATTCTTTTTTTTCGGCAAGTGGAATAATAACTTTTAAAAATTCTTCAGATTTACAAAATACTTTTAAATCATTACCTCAAGAAAGAATTTTAATTGAGACGGATAGTCCTTTTCTAGCACCTGTACCGAATAGAGGGAAAAAAAATGAACCATCATTTATTGATTTTACTGCTGCAAAATTAGCTATGATTAAAGATATATCCAAAGAAGATCTTATTAAAATAACTACAAAAAATTTTAATAAACTTTTTTTTAATTAAAATTATGAAATTTATAATTTTAGGTTGTGGTAGTTCAATGGGTGTACCAAGACCAGATGGTTTTTTTGGAAATTGTGATCCTAAAAATAGTAAAAATTATAGAACAAGATGTTCAGCATTATTAAAAACTTCTGATGATAATATTCTTATTGATACATCTCCAGATTTAAGACAACAACTTTTAAGACATAAAATTAAAAAGATTAATAAGGTTCTTTTCTCACATATGCATGGTGATCAAACTCATGGAATAAATGATTTAAGATCTTTTTATATAAATAATAGAAAACAAATTAACGTTTATGCAGATTATCATACCTCTAAATATCTTAAAAATTCATTCTCTTATATATTCAAAAGTTATTCAAAAGAATATCCTGCTACATTAAAACTAAATAAATTACCAAAAAATATTTATATAAAAAATAAGAATAAAAAAATTAATATCCAATCTGTTAGAGTTGAACATGGTAAAGTAAAATCAAATTGTTTTATAGTGGATAAAAAATTAGCATACATTAGTGATGTAAACAAAATATTTGAAAAGGATTTTAAATATTTTAAAAATCTTAAATATTTAATAATTGACTGCTTATGGTATAATTTTCACCCATCACACTTTAATTTAGAAAGTTCGTTAAATATAATTAAAAAGTGTAAACCTAAAAATGCAATTCTTACAAATTTATCACCTGAGTTGGATTATAATATTCTTAAAAAATTATTACCTAAAAATGTTATACCTGCTCATGATGGCTTAACCCTAGAGTTATAAAATATTTTCTATAGTTTTAATTAACTTTTGAGACATTGGTTTTGTAAAAGATGCAAATGTATCTTCAATCATTCCTTCTTTATTAATCAAAATTTTATGAAAGTTCCACTTAGGAACAGCTGATTTACCATGATTATTTTTTGCCCATTTAAAAATTTGATGAGCATTATTACCTTTAACATCAGTTATAGTTGTCAGAGGAAAGTTAATATTAAAATTTAATTCACAAAACTCTTTAACATCCACATTGTTATTTTTTTCTTGATTAAATGAATTAGATGGTACACCAAGAACAATCAAACCTTTTTCTTTATATAAATCCCACAGTTTCTGTAATTCATCATATTGTTTTGTAAAACCACAATTACTAGCAGTGTTAACAACTAAGATTACCTTATTTTTATAATCTTTAAAATTTATTGTCTCCCCAGATATACTCTCTATACTGAAATCATAAATTTTTTTTTCGTAATTTGCGTTTGCTGAAGTTTTAAAAAAAAACATAAATATAGATAATAGAAATATTACTTTTCTCATTGATTAGGTTTATTTGGAGTAAGTAATATTAAAAAATATCCAAATAAAGTGGATAATAATGATCCAGTTAATACTCCTATTTTAACACCATCCATATATTGCATATTTTCTGCGAAGGCTAAATTTCCAACAAATAAACTCATTGTAAAACCAATCCCAGTAAGAACTCCTACACCATAAAAATTGTACCAACTTGTGTTGTTTGGCATTTGAGCTACTTTTAATTTTATAGATACATAAGAAAATATAAATACACCCAGTTGTTTACCTAGGAATAGCCCCAGTACGATACCTAGAGGTACCTTATCTAATAATGAAGTGAAAGATAAGCCTTCTAGAGAAACACCTGCATTTGCAAAAGCAAATAATGGCATTATACCAAAAGCTACATATGGACTTATTGCATGTTCTATTTTAATTAATAAAGAAAAATCTTTTCCTTTTTTTCTATGAGGAATTGTCATAGCTAACAAAACACCAGCAATAGTAGCATGGATACCTGAATTATGAGTAAAATCCCATAGGAAAATTCCAACAATTAAATAAGGTAGAAATTTTTTAATATTGAATTTATTAAATAATAATAAAAATATAAAAGCTAAAACCATCAAAGTTAAATACTTAATACTCAAATCTCCTGAGTAGAAGAGGGCAATAATTACTATCGCTCCTAAATCGTCGATTATCGCTAAAGCAGTTAAAAATACTTTTAATGATAGGGGGACTCTTTTACCAAGTAAAGATAAAACTCCAAGAGAAAAAGCAATATCGGTAGCAGAAGGTATGGCCCATCCATTTAAAGTATCACCGTCACCTAGATTAATGAAAACATAAAACAAAGCAGGAATTAACATCCCACCTATTGCTGCTATTATCGGTAATAAAGCTTGTTTAATATTAGAAAGTTCTCCTTGTAAAAACTCTCTTTTTATTTCCAATGTAACAAAAAAGAAGAAAATTGCCATTAAGGCATCATTTATCCAGTGCAATACAGATAATTTTAATCCAAAATTATTTATCCCAATAAATAAATATTTATTTAGAGTATCGAAATATAATTCTGCTAAATCTGAATTACTAATAAATAATGCAATTATGGCTGCAAAGAATAACACCAGTCCACTTGCAGCTTCAAGTTTAAAAAACCATCTAAAAGGTTTAGATAAAGTATAAATCATAAAAAAATTAAGATAAGTCTATAATAAATAGTTTAATATCTTTCAATGTTTCAAAAAGGTTAAATAAAAGTTTTTCAAGTCCAGGAAAAATATTAATTAATGGTGTTTTTAGAGTATCAAGCAATATAATTAGTCCAATAAATGAGATTATAGAAACTATTAGATAAGATAATAATTTACCAAATGTAATATTTTTTGATTTTTGAGATGAATCTATATTTGTAAATTCATCAGTTTTACCTAAATTTTTGTCAACTTCTTCTTTTGGTTTTTGATTTATTTTTGGTTCTTGTAATTTTATTTCCTTGTCATTATTTTGATTAAAAGTGTTATGATTGTTATCAGTTACATCCTCAGTTAAAATTATTTGTTCAGAAGGTATTGCCTCAATTTTGTAAAACCAAGAATAATTACATGATCCACATTGTAAGTTACGGCCTTTTGAAGGAATTAAACTTTCATCAATTTTAAATTTTTTCTTACAGGATGGACAGTCTATAATCATTTCTTCTTATATATCAAATTTTCATAAAAAAACTCGATTTTTACTAATCTTTACACTTTGAAATAATTAAAATGTACTGTAATAGTACTTCGGATCGGAGTGTAGCGCAGCCTGGTAGCGCATCTGGTTTGGGACCAGAGGGTCGCAGGTTCGAATCCTGCCACTCCGACCATTTTTTTATGAACAAAGCGTTAATTTATATTCCAAATAAAAATCCCATGCAATCTGGGATAGCAAAAAATAGTAAATGGGTTTTAGAATTTAAAACTAAAGATCCAACCAAAAATCCTCTTATGGGCTGGGAAAGTTCTTCAGACACTTTAACGGAACTTAAATTAGAATTTTCATCAAAAGAACTTGCTATTAATTATGCAAAAAAAAAGAAAATAGATTTTGAATTAATTGAACCTAAAAAAAGAAAAACAGTTAAAAAATCATACGCTGATAATTTTTTAAAATAATTTATGTTTAGGTTTTTTAAATTAAATAAATGGTTTTTATGGTCATGGATAGGATCATTAGTTATTTTAACTTCTTTATGGGTTCAAGTTAAAATAGATGTAAAAATTAACGAATGGTTTGGTGTTTTTTATGACATGATACAAAAAGCTCTAGCTACTCCCAACGCCATAACAATTGAAGAATATTGGTCTAGTTTAGCTTCATTCATAACATTAGCAGGAATGTATATTGCTCTTTACGTTGCTATTAGTTTTTTTACAGCACACTATTTATTTAGATGGAGAACAGCTATGGTTGAGTGGTACCATAGTGTATACGATTCAGCTGGAAAAATAGAAGGTGCCTCTCAAAGGGTTCAAGAAGACACAATTAAATTTACACGTATTATGGAAAGTCTTGGAACAAGTTTTGTTGAGTCTGTAATGGTTCTAATTCAATTCGTTCCAATTTTATTTGGTTTATCTGTAGGTATACCTATATTCTTTTTTGGTGATTGGCAATATGGGTTAATCACAGGTGCTCTTATTTGGACTTTAGGGGGCACACTATTCCTAATAGGTCTGGGTTGGATATTAAGGTTAGTTGGTGTTGAATACGATTTACAAAAAAAAGAGGCGGCATATAGAAAAATTTTAGTTATTGCTGAAGACGATGAAAGCGTTAGACCAAAAACAATTGATGAATTATTTGCAGATGTAAGATCAATTCATTTTTTAAGTTATATACGTTATTTATATTTTAATGTTGGAAGAATGGCATATTTGCAAGCTAATGTATTGTCTGCCTATGTATTTTTGGCACCAGCAATTGTAGCTGGGGTTGTAACTTTGGGTGTTATGCAACAAATTATCAGAGCTTTTGGTAGAGTTGAAGGATCTATGCAATATCTTTTGAAAGCATGGCCGACAATTATCGAACTAGCGAGTGTTTATAAACGACTACGAGAATTTGAGTCTCAAATCAATAGTGATGAATTTGTTGATGAAAAAATTTAATGACAATAGATAAAAAATTTATTGATCAATTTTT
>Ga0315315_10007434_pt1 | contig 10145 bp, 7 predicted proteins | sample M140m3416metaG_FD_203699 | JGI IMG/M metagenome (GOLD analysis project Ga0315315, IMG submission 203699) | Ammonia-oxidizing marine archaeal communities from Monterey Bay, California, United States - M1 40m 3416 | ecosystem: Environmental > Aquatic > Marine > Intertidal zone | place: USA... | reverse complement strand
CCATCTTCATCAAAATAATGATGGTTGCGATAGCGGCCCCAGTCATCAAATACTTCGAAAGGCTCGCCCAGCGGATTGACCTTGCGATGACATTTCCAGCAACGCTCCGCCCGCAATGACTCCATTCTCTCCCGCAGAGTTTTGTGGGGATCCATGGACACCGAGGCATCTACATCCGGCGGCACATCGCCGAGAACTCCCGCCAAAAGTCGTTTATAAACCCAGATCCCCCGGTGAATTGGATCATTATCCTCATTCAGCGAATGAGCCGCCAACCAAGCTGGATGCGTCAACAAACCGGCTCGTTGATCCGCAGGCATCTTCAGAGGTTGCTCTATCGGCCAATCCCACAACTGCTCCTCGACACGTCCACTACTCGGTAGGTTGTACGGCCCAATATACAACAGGTCCCCAATTCCACGTGACTTGTTCGTGAATGGAAAACTCGGATGAGAATAGAGCCCTTTCTCGAGTGCATCTGTAAAGTTTGCTGTTATTCGCGTCGCTTCGTTTCGCGTTGCTTGAAGTGCTTCCTTCGCCTTCTCCGGCATGGATTTAAAATTAAAATCGCGTTCAATTTGCTTCTGACGTTTTTGAACCTGAGCTTCGATGTAACCGGGAGCTGTCACTTCCGCAAGCTTCTCTTCATACCTCTCCCGAGCATATTCATTATCCCCAGGATGAGCAATAAAAAAATCGTTGGTCGTCAGCAAGTCAGAAATTACATTCTCATCTTTTTTCAATACATGTTCGATCAACAGACTCGCATCAAAAATCAGCATTTCAGTATTCCACTGAGCAATTTTCTCAGCCCGCTTTCGCCCGTTATCTTTGAACACGGTGCCAGCCCGATGAAACCCAAAGAACTCCTCAAAAAATCGCTTGATTCGAGGAAGGTCTTTTCGGCTCCAGTTCCCACTGGTGAGCTGTTGGTCCACCATTGTCTGGACAAGCGTTGCCACGTCCTTTTTGGTTTCTAATTGCCCCTTCTCCATAGCGTCGCGGATATAACGATTACGTTTTGGGCCATGGTCTGTCAACGCATACGCGAGTGCATAGGCCAATTCATCGGGCGACAACATTCGCCGCCCATGCTCATCGACGCCCCCGAATCCGAACTCCATTCGATAAGTCGATTCCGGGCTTAAAAACATCGCTTTGATGGTCGTTTTAAATCCGTCTAAAAGGCCACCGATTTCAATGTTCTTTTTTAGAAACGCCAAGTACTTTGCCTGCTCCTTTTCCGTCGGCTCGCGGCCGATCACCCGGACGTACTCACGCCTTACCATCCCTTGCAATTCCTGTTCGCCAGGAATGGTTTGAGTTGTCGCGAGATCTGAAAACTCACCGCGCTTTTCTCGTTCACTCAAAAAAGAATCAGCCACAATTATCTTCATCTGCACCGTACTTTGATCCGCAATCGACATTGCAGCATAATCTCGAATCCCCCGCTCGGAGGTCACATAAGTAAACGGACTCTTGGCCTTCCCAAAACCTTGCGATGCAAAAATCTCTGGACTAAATCTCCAGATTCGGGCTGGCGAAAACGGCAGCGTATCAATTTCGCCTGAAAAAAGCTTTTCATGATTGACCCAGTTACCGTACTCGGGCGCGAGCAACTTTTTCTGATAGGCCTCGAACCGACCTGCCTTGACCATCTCCCCAGAAACCCAAGCAATGACATCCGCTTTTTCAATTGAATCAGGTTGCGTCTCTTCTGGGGGCGGCATCTCACCGAACTGGATCGCCTGCATCACATCGACCCAGCGATTGACAGTTTCGTCAACAGAAAAATCTACCCGCAGTTCAGCAAGGTCAACTCCAGCTTCAGCGTCCGTTCCAGAGTGGCAGTCGAAACAATGCCGCGAAAGAAACGGTTTAACAGTCGAGGCAAACACATCCCTAACCGCCTCTTGGGAGTAACTTTCTGGCGATAGTCCCGCTAAAAACAAGCAGATTGTAGTCGCCAAACCACAAGTTTTAAGATTCGGGCAAATCAAATGGAAATTCCTAATTTTACTGATCAATCGTCTGATCTACATGATAGCTGGAGAGCTTGCCAGGACATACGCTAAAATCGTTTCAGCCAAAAATTATGAATCTCGTGTGTTTGCCCGCGACGAAGCGGTAAACAATCGATTCTTTAGGAATCACTCTTGAAATTCATCCAACCAATTTTGCACCTTGAGCCCCGAGTGTTGATTCGTTGGGATTATTTCCCTTAAGCGCTTCTTCGTTTCCAAATGCTCTTTTTTGTTGGCTAAATTGACCCACTCATCGGGATCGACCCGATGATCGTAAAGTTCTTCCGAGCCATCTTCATACCGGATATAGCGCCATCGCTTCGTTCGAATGGAAGTATTCCCATCTCCATAGGATGAAATCGCCGGCGGACGGGCCGAAGTTGGTTTGACAAGTTGCTGCTTGATAGAAGTACCGTCGATCCAGGTTGGAATCTCCAACCCCGCCAAATCAACCAAGGAGGGATAAACGTCGATCAAACTGACCGGCTGTTTGCAAACTGAACCAGGCTCAATTCCAGGACCGCGAACCATGAAAGGAATGTGTGTGGTCTGCTCCCAAAGAGCGCCTTTGCACCAGTGTTTCTTTTCGCCAAGATGCCATCCGTGATCACTTACCAACATCACAACGGTCTCCCGCCCACGAGGGTTCACCTTAAGGCTTTCGATAAACCTGCCGATCTGGCGATCGACAAATGCAATCGAGGCTTGATACGCGCGAATCGTCACATCCCATTGTTTGTTTTCAATCATATATTCATGATCGCTGAGTCCTTGGTGGAGTGGTTTGTGTGCGTGTGTTCGAGCCAAACGGCGGGCAAACTCCGGCATGTCAGCCCAATCATCTTCCCCCTCAGGTTCAACGGGACGCTGGATTGATTCGAGGGGAAATTCCTCAAACCACGATTTAGGAACTTGCAACGGTCGGTGTGGCCGAAAAAATCCAACTGACATAAAAAGCGGTTTATCTGTTACTTGATTCCACTCTTTACTCGCCCATTGAGAAACCTCGTAGTCACCCATTTCTTCATCAGTGACATTAAGCGCATAGCCATCATTGGGTGCGCCTCTGGCGTTAAAGTTATCCTCACCTTTAGGAGGCTTGGGATCACGCGGTCGTTTGAGCAGGGAATCACCAACGCTACCAGGTCCTCCATGAAAAACCTTTCCTCCGCTTACAACACGGTAACCGTTCTGCAAAAAAAACTGTTGCATCGTGGGAGTTTTAATCTTGTCTTCGTTTTTAAATTTCGCATTAAAGTAGGTGCCAGTTTTAAATGGATAAACTCCATAATTAAGACTCGTCCGCGAAGGCCGACACTGGGGGGAGTTACAGTAAGCCTGTGAAAACAACATTCCACTTGATGCGAGATCATCAATATTGGGTGACTTTGCATCAGGATGACCACCGAGACAACCTAACCAATCATTTAGATCATCCACGATAATAAATACGATATCGGGTTGTGACTTCTTCTCGAGTTGAGCCGAAACAACAGCGGGCTTAACTCCAGCATGAATGAGAAGACAGAGAACACAGAGAAGCATTTTTTCCATAGCTAAATCCTCAACAGTTTTAAAAATCACCAATCCTCTAAAACCAGACTCGATCTTTAGAATTTTAAACGAGGTTTGAACCATCCTCGATTTTAAAAAAGCACCCTAATGAACGGCTCCGGTGCTAAACCACTCTCAGCATTCAATCAGCAAAGCTTTGCGTAGAAAACTGAATCCTATTCATTCGTTAGAAAACGTTTCATTGCAGCGAGGGTTTTCGGGCTCACATGATGTTCGATACCCTCACTATCGATCTCAGCAGTTTGACTGTCGACACCGATGGCGACCAAAAACTGAAGAACAATCTCATGACGCAGTTTGACGTGCCTCGCCATTTTCGCACCCTGCTTGGTAAGTGAGATTGGTCGATAAGGACGCGTCACCAGCAAATCCTCTCCCTGAAGTCGCTTGACAATTCGCGAAACCGTCACGTGACTGACATCGAAATACTTGGCCAAGTCAAGGACTCGACATTCGCCAGAAGCACCAATTATCTCGGCAACCGCCTCCACATAGTCTTCTGCCGTTTCATTGGCATGGTGCTTTCTCGTCCGACTGAAGCGAACCGAATTTGGTTTGTTATCTTTTTGCATGCATGACTCTTTGAATTTTATTTTAATTGTACCGCTTGCATCATCCGTAGCCATCGCTACAATTCGAGACAAGCCGTAGCATGGGCTACAGATTACTCCCCTTTCAAAACAAGTGATAACCGTGAAAAAACAACGATCTATGGGGTTTACGCTAGTTGAACTCTTAGTTGTCATCGCCATTATTGGCATATTGATTGGGATGCTGCTTCCCGCTGTTCAGCAAGTCCGGGAGGCAGCTCGCCGAACTTCATGCGCAAACAATTTGCGACAACTTGGCTTGGCAATGCAAAACTTCGAAGGAGCTTTCGGGTATTTCCCGCCCGGTTTTTCCTCGACACCAACTAGCAATGGTACGGTTCCATTCGGTGAATTTATTGCTCCGTCTACCTGGAACGCCTCGCCAGGCTGGGGGTGGGGCGCTTATTTGCTGCCATTCGTTGAAGCTGGCAACATCCACGATCGCCTCAATTTCCGGTCAGCACTTTGGGCTGCCGACCAGCGAGAGATTATCCAAACCCAAATCCCAGTGTTTCTCTGCCCATCGGCGTCGGGAGATAACAAACCGTTTACCGTCGTCGACGAAGGTGAGAATCCCTATTCACCGGTTGGTGTGGCGCCAATCCTATTGGGACGCTCGCATTACGTGGCCAGCCATGGCCAAGAATCGGCTTGGGGTCCAGAAGCCGGCTCTGACTTGACGGGCACCGTGTTCACTGACATTTACACCTTCGACACGACGACCATCGACATCTACGGAGATGTCTCGAGAGTCGCGGATGGTCCGTTTTATCGAAACTCAAAAACAAAAATGTCAGCCATCAGAGACGGCACGACTCACACCATTTTTTTGGGAGAGCATTCGTCGCGGCTAAGTGATAAAACCTGGGTTGGGGTTGTTCCGGGAGCAACCGTGCATCCTCTATTTTCCTCGCCTGAGAACGGGCCTGATGGAGCAGCCACGCTCGTGCTTTTTCACATGGGCCCATCAGGCGGCGAGCTAGACATAACCGGATTTCCTATCATCCACCCTGTTAATTTCCCCACTTATCATGTTGGCCAGATGTATGCAGAGCACCCCGGTGGAGGAAATGTCTGCATGGGGGATGGATCTGTCCACTTTATCGCGGAAACGGTGGACTTAATTACGTGGGCCGAACTCAGCAGTATTGGAGAAGGTGAGGTCGTCGGAGAATGGCAATAGAAAATAGACGTAATTTAGCACTTTTTTCATTCCTCGTCGCGATTCTTCTAGCTGGCAGTTTCTTTTGGCTGTATCAAGGTTACGGCGAAGTTAGCCCGAGGACCTATCAAATTTCAAAAGCGATTTACAGTGCGTGTTTAAAAAAAAGCCATGAACACCTCGCCAAAGTGGAAGAATTGCTTCACGAGTCTGATGAAGCATCGCTTCCGACGAATGAGGCGATATGGCTTGACCAAATCATCAAAATCGCCCGCAGCGGCAATTGGGACTCTGCCGCAAAAAAAGCGAAGCGAATGATGGAAGATCAAGTAAAATACTGATTTCTGAAATTCTTTGAGTTGAAATGTCCAGCTTAAATGGACCATTGCGAAATCGCCAACCCGACAAAGGCTGGTCGCTGTTGCCCAATTGGAGTTTTAGTGAAACCGCTGGAAAACTAAAACATCTTTGAGAACCTTTTGTTTTTTTTAAAAATCGTGTCCAATTTGAGCTCCCAAATAACGGAGTACGGACATGGATAGGGAACAACATGAACAATTCACTCGGCTTTTAATCCAACATGAACCTGAGTTGATGCGGTGCATCCTGATTGCCGTCCCGAATCGATCGGACGCTCGGGATATCTTGCAGGAATGTTCGGTTTCATTATGGAATAAGTTTGGCAATTTCGATTTAGAGCGAGCTTTTGTTCCCTGGGCTTTAGGCTTTGCAAGAATCGAAATTCGTCGCTTCCTGAGAAAGTCTGCCCAACGTAATCAATTAACCGAACGCGCGGCAGAATTGCTATTAGAAGATCACAAGATAGCGACTTCTGAACTCGATCATCGAAAAAATCACCTGCAGGATTGTATTGGCCTGCTTACTCAAAGACAGAAAGAAATGGTCGATGGGTACTACCGAATGGAGTATTCTGTAAGCGATTTGTCTCAAAGATCTAGCCAAACCGTCGATGCCATTTACAAATCTCTTCAACGAATTCGTCGCTCACTTCATGATTGTGTTGAATCTAGGATTCGGGGAGTCCAAGGATGAAATTAAACATAAGCGAAAAGTGGCATACCCTAATCCAAAGACATTTGGACGGTATAGCCAGCGATGAAGAAGTCAAAGAGTTGTCGGAACAGCTTGAGTCTTGTCGGGAAACCCGGTCATTTTATTTGAAGCTACAGCAAATCCACGCGATTCTTCTGAGTGGTGAATTGGATAAGCCATCGACCAATGATTCAGAAAGTCGCGTCGTCGAACTAATCTCAAATCTTGATCGTTCTAATCGCATTCTTGGAAAGCGACAATTCCTTTTTACCATTAGCTCCATTGCTGCGGCCATTTTAGTATTACTAGGTAGCTGGTCACTCTGGCTGGGGCGGGCCGAAATGATTGTGGAAATCACATCCATCCAGGGCGACGTTCAATGGACGGGGGATGGCGGAAACGTCTTGGAAAAGCTGGAGGAAGGGCAAGCTTTGACCGGCGGCACGATTGAAACAAAATCTATCAACTCAGCTGTCGAACTACGTTTTCGGGACGGAACAATCGTTTCGACATCAGGTGGTTCCGTGTTAACGATTGCCGAAGGTGATCAAAAGAAACTTTACCTTCGCTCAGGAATTCTCTCAGCCGATGTGAAGGAACAACCGTTCAAACGTTCCATGGTTGTCGTCACGCCGACAGCTCGTCTTGAAATCCTAGGGACCCGGTTTGACGTGATGGCCAATCCCGAACGATCCAAAGTCTCCGTCCGGCATGGCCTAGTTCGCGCGGTTCGTTCGTCCGATGGCAAGTCCGTAGACGTTGCGGAAGGCCATTCAGCAATCGCATCTTCCGATGTGAACAATGAGTTTTTATCGAGGCGATCGGATCAGGCAATCCATGGCTGGAAAGCAAATCTAGAGCAAGAACGAAAACAGGGTGAGGGCGAATTTGTATCAGCAATGGTCGCATTGAGAATGGAGATTCGCGATGCGTTGGGAGCCGGGAAAGTGACTCGCGAACAGATTCGAGATATCTATGTGGATCGACTGGCGGAGGCTGCGAATACCGATGGTGTCTTGAAGGCCCAACCAAAACAGATACGTCGAAGCAAATTTGGCAATGTCATCCAAATTGCCACGTTGTACCTTAATCGGAATAAACCGAATCCAATTGTCTTAAACGAACAGAGCGCATTTCGAGTACAGGGTAAAGTAGCTGTAGCAACGGAAATTCACGTTGGCTTTGGTGCCTTTGGAACGACCCGCGCAAGTGCAGGACGTTTTCTCGCTTCGCGAAATGTAGTCGGGGAATTTGACGTGGAAATTCCCGTCGATCAATTTCAACCTTTTCGTAGTCGTAGCGCAGAAGATTCAGCAATTGGAATGGAGGTTTTTACTTGGTTTTGTCTGACCTCCGATTTAAATGCTGAACTTGAAATTTCAGCTGTGGAATTAAAGCCAGCCTCAAACTAGATCAAACCTGAGTCCATCAATAACTTTTAAATTGGAGAACCTGAATCAGATGATAACCAATCAGCAAACACGAAGTATTCTTCGGCTGTGTGTGGCACTAGTTGTCGTTGGCGTTTACGCGAACCTTTCGCTGAACTTGTCTTTTGCCCAAGAGATCAAATACGAAGATCGAATCGGCTCAAACAAAGACTTTGACATGTGTGAGGATTTCCGGTTCCAGCGAATCACCAAGCTGGTGAGCGATGGGAAACTGACACAAAAGCAAGGTTACAACATCTGGAAACGAATCCAATCTGATAAAGCGGCGGTCAAAAAATTATTTGAACAAGCCGTCGCGGCCAACGAACTGACGCAAGATCAAGTTACCCGCTTGTTACCCTTGCTCGAAATGAACGTCACCTTTGTCGAAAGTCGACACGGTTGGTTTGGCAAGCCTAAAGAATTGCCAAGCGGTTCATTTCAGTCGGGCGAGGTGAGTGCCGCAAATCGAAAGGCGGTTTATCAGCGTCTCGTTGCTGCCAATGAACGGGGTGACATGTATGATTACGATGTGGCCTCGATCATGAATCAGCTGTACGCTGGATTCGATGCGGAAAGGGCTCCGGTCGAAGAAGTGGCCATCTACCGAGCTGCATTAAATCCTAGAATCGCGCAAAGTGGCTCTCAAGCTCGAGTGCTAAAGTCTGCGGAAATGCAACGAAACCAGAGTCGTAACCAAGGCTATGGCGCTGCTGAAATCAAGATCGCCGCTCCAGCCGACTGGATCAAGAGCCTTGAGAAACCCGTCTATTCGGGACCTCAGCCAGGTGAAAAAGTACCCGCGCTCACCGCTGTCAATCTGCGGGGAGAGCAAGCTGGGCAAGAATTCGACCCCGTGGCATTGGCCGGTGATAAACTCCACCTGATGTTCTTTGTCGGCAACTCCCGAACGTTCGGGCGTTTTTTGGGCCAGCTAAAGAAACAACTGCAGTCCATTGAAGAACTATCTAAACAGCCTTGGGCTATGTCGGTCATCGTTTCTACGGACGATGCAAACAATGCTGAGAAGGGCTTTTCCATACTCGACCAACGGTATCCCAAAGACCTCGTTGTCGCTTTATCCAAAGATGGTTCGGCGGGCCCTCCCGCTTATGGGTTGGACAAGAATCTCACGGCCACAGTCATTGTTGCGAAAGGTGGCAAAGTGATTCACAACCTGCCCTATAGCGGGGACGCATTTTACACGCAGCCTCACATCCTAGGTGCAATCGCCAGCGCAATGGAGATCGATCACGACACTCTGCGCAAATATATAGACGGTCAAGCTGGCGATGCGGTAACGGCTGCGAATCGTCTAGGCGATCAAAAAACACGCAAAGTTTTTAAAGAAAAGCTTACTCCATTGGTGCAAAACCAAACGATTACGCGGGCGGAAGCCGTAGAATTATTCAGACTTTTAGGTGACGCAACCGCGCTACGGAAAAAGGTTGAGGAATTCGTCGAATCGAAAAAACTCACTGCCGACGCGGCACGCAAACTCCTGGCAACCAAGCCAGCGGATGAGACCCAGCGACGGAATATGAATTCCGTGAAATGCCCAGTGATGCCTTCCCGGGATGCGAACCGTGAGCTGTTTGCAACCGTTCAGGGTGGGAAAGTGTTTTTCTGTTGCAAAAACTGTTTGGCAAAATTCGAAGCGAATCCTGATCAATACCAGACAGCTGCAAAACAGCAAATGGCCTTGACCGGGCAAAGTCGTAAGAACCGCGATCGTTAACCAATCGGATCCATTTATATTTTTGCTGACGCTCACCGCGGCTAAATAGCAACAACAGAATCATGAAAATATTAACTGAAATCTTAACGGCGGCTTCAATCTGCGTTGGTATCTGGATACCAATCGTGTCGATGGAGACGTTGACACGAGATGCCAACTCAAAAGGCACCACCCCAAAAAACCATTTCTCGGAAACTGTCGATTTTAAGAACGATTTGATTCCCATGTTTACGAAGTTGGGATGCAATGCTGGGAAGTGTCATGGTTCGTCGATCGGCCGCGGTGAATTCAAACTTTCACTTTACGGAGGAACTCCGAAAGCCGACTATGACCAGATCGTGCGTCAATTGGGTGGTCGGCGGGTCAATTTAATCGACCCTGAGTCGAGCCTCATCTTCATGAAACCTGCTGAGTTTGTGGGTCACGGTGGTGGAACGATTATCGACGTCGATGATCACAATGCTAATCTGTTGCTGAAGTGGATTCAGCAAGGAGCAAAGTATGTCGAACACCGTAAGTTAAAACATGTCGAAGTAACTCCCAAGAGGTTTATCGCAACCAAGGTCGGTGAAC
>Ga0315315_10007432_pt1 | contig 10147 bp, 20 predicted proteins | sample M140m3416metaG_FD_203699 | JGI IMG/M metagenome (GOLD analysis project Ga0315315, IMG submission 203699) | Ammonia-oxidizing marine archaeal communities from Monterey Bay, California, United States - M1 40m 3416 | ecosystem: Environmental > Aquatic > Marine > Intertidal zone | place: USA... | reverse complement strand
CCTTCTTGAATTTAGTCATGATGTGCCCCTTCTATTTGAAAATTTACTCGAGAGATTTTTTAGCTTTTTGGTGTTATGGTTTAGAGACCGCATTTCGGAAACTGTTTTCTATATTATCTTGGCCAGGCCATCAAGTCACATACCTCTCTGAAGTATTGATCGGGTAGCCCGGGGTAGTACTGGTCCCTGATGGTGTGGTGGTACTCTGATCCTTCCCGGTGTATCTCACCGCCTCCCCCTCCATTAGCCATATCTGCGTACTGGTTGCGTATCTCGGCAATCATATAGGGGCCACCGGTGGATGCACTAGCTTCAAGGGTCCTATACCCCATAATGACCTGAGGTATTTTGTCTTTCCAATTGTCCGGTTTAATATTAAGGCTCATCTAGATCTACCTGCTATACTATATAGTCCCATGTATCGTGTGAATGTACAACCTCTAGAGGGTGGTATTGCATATATGCCAGTCGGTTGAGTAAATTAATATTAATCTCTGTAACCGAGCAGTACTGTTTTCGAAATTTATCTCGAGAAAAAAACGCGCGAGCTTAGCGAGGTTGCCCCCCGGCCGCCCCGGATAGTATGCAAGGGGGCCCGAAAAGGGGGCCCTAGAGCTGCTTATAGGGGGCCTCGAGAGGGGGCCCTTTCTGGCTGCTGTCTGGGCCCCCTTTTTAGGGGCCCTTAGGTGCACCGTGGAGCACCCTGTCATGCACCATCATGCCTTGTAGGGGAGCAGCCCTCCCCGGGTGTGGTAACCCATGATACGCTCTTCCCACATGACAGTGTAGCGATCGGCTGTGTGCCGGGCTGCTACAATCTTGCCTACCCGGTCTGGGTTGTCGGCCATGCGTACCTGCTTGCCAGGCATGTAGTGAGTGAAGTTTCGTCGCTTTGTCATACTGTTCTATTCCATCCTTATAGTCTTATTATACCACATGCAGAGACCTTTTGCACGAGGGTAGATAAAAAAAAGGGCCCTCAATGAGGACCCGGTAGCCAGTTATATGGTTACCTATGCGTTGTAGAAGATGTCCCGGATACCTTTATTAGGTACCAGTTCACGTAGAGTCTTTTGTAGTTTAGCCCGTTGGTTGTTATTTGCCCGGGCAGTCTTATTACCTGCATCATCAAAGGGAAGTTCCTGGATGGCTTCTACTAGCCTGGCCAGGTCATTGTTGTTAGCTATCATCTGACTTGCTTGATCTTCTAGTCTTTGCCGGCGCTCGGTAAAGAATGCTTGTTCCTTCTCCCGATTAATCTTCTTCTGCGCATTCTCTGCCCAACGTTGGAGTGCGATTAGTGACATCATCATAGCCCTATAGGCTACCACAAAGATGAAGGCTGCAAAGAAGATACCTAGGGTAATGATTACTGCGTTTGTGAACAAGGTCATTCTGACTCCAATGTAGCTGACCGGGTCTATTCCCCATCAACAAGTATATTATATCAGGCTAGTACGTACTTTGCACGTGTATGTAAGTTATTTTCTATTCCGGCGTTGGTTAACCAATTGGTCATTGGCCTTCCGTACCTTAACCCGTGCCATCATATAATCAGACCGGAACCTGTCAAGGTCTTCATTGTATCTGATATTATTACGTTTAGATGACCTGGTTGACCAGGCTGCAAAGGCAACACCTAGGCCTACACCAATGACTACGTTAACAATTGTTAGTAGCATAAGGTCCATCCAATTGATTGTATCTAATATTCCCATAACGTTTTCTCCTTTTACCTGCCAAACCTGGTATGTGATAGGTCAGTATCGTAATCGTCTGGCATCTCGAATGGATCAACATGTGATGTCTTATTAATCTTTAGGGCATTACCTGCAGTGTACGTGTGTGACCATGCTGCATGTGATCCCGGGATTAGGGCAACCAGGCTTTCATTGTCAGCGCAATTAGTGGCTGCATCCTGGTAAGCCTGATCAGTACTAAAACTAGCTTGTACATTCTCAACCCGGGTACCTGTAGCCGTTACAAATACTGCAGTGTACATCTTCGTCGCAATCATCTTATCCTATCCTTCTTGAAGTAACATTGAAATATTATACATTTGTTACATATACTTCGAGCAAAAACATGTTCCTGGCCTAAGAGAAGGTGGTGGAGGGAGGCCGACCAAGGAAACACTCCCTCCACCCGAGTAACGAATTACCCGAAACTGTTAGGCCGCGGAGACCCGAGCAACCTCGCGGAATCCACGGTGGTCGAGAGAAAGGAAGAACGTGTGGCCACAACCACCGAACCGGTTCTTCGTAGTCTGGAGGACTCGGCAACCTTCAAGGTCCTTGTCCTTCGTCTCAACGGAAAGGTGCATCATGGCGTCTACCATGTGCTTAAGCTTGTTGCTACCGGAAGCCTGGCCAGACTTGCTGACCTGTCCGATGACGATAGCATTGCAGAAGTGTTCCTTGCAATAATCAGTAATCATACCCAGGGCTCGTTCGGAGCTCTTGGAGTTGATGTGGCCATCGCTGTACTTACCATCGTCCATACATTGGAGGCTATCAACAATGAGGAAGAAAGGCTTACCCGGGTTCTTTGCCCGAAGGGCGTCACACTTCTTGAGGAGTGTAGGAACGTGAGTTTCCTGACCAACCTTGAATCCACCCTTAAGGCGAAGTCGTTCAACAACCAGTTTGACCTGGAAGAGGCTTTCCTCAGCAGTGTTGAAGACTGCCACTGCACCTTGACGGGTGAGGGCGTTAGCCAGGTTGAGCATCATGGTGGTCTTACCTGAACCAGGCTCACCGGTGAAGAAGGTAACTGCAGATGGGGTGAAGCCTTCACCACCAAGTGCGGAGTCGATGTACTCAACGCCAGTCTTTACCTTATTGCGAAGAGCCTTAGGTACCTCAATGTCGAGGATGTTAGCGCCAAAATCGATGTTGTTGTTGTTTACGTTGAGCTTCATTTTTTCTTCCTTGGTCTTTGAAGAGCCTTGTTTAGGAGAGGGGAACCATTCCCCCCTTCCTTATGTATCCATTATACAATAAGTAGGGGTTTTTTGCACGAATTATGCAACTTTATTTGCCTTTTTTTCTGCCATTCTTGCAGCATCCCGAGCATCAGCCTTTCGCATCTGCTCAGCCCAGTACAACTCGTAACCGGCTTTGGTGGTCGGATATCCAGCCTCCTTGACCCAACGCTTGATGTGGGGGAGAAGGTATCCAGTTTCCTTAACGATATCGAGGGGTCCACGACCAGCTTCCATCTCTGCGAAGTAATCCTCAACAGTCCAGTTCTTGCGGAGGTGGGTCATGAAGCTACCAGCACCAGCCGTACGCTTGAAGCGTGCCACAAACTTATGCTCCTTGTGGTTCCACCGGTTCTCCGGGGTTGCAAAGAAAATGTATGGTCCATCTTTGTGAAGATTTTCTTTGGTGAATCGGGTGGTCATCTGAGCTCCTTGGTCCTAGTTCGGGTGGGGTTCCTTTCCCCACCAACATGTATATAATACCATGTGTAGGACTAATTTGCACGAATAATCAAAATTTAATTACCAATTGTCATAATAATCATTCCGGCCTTTGCGGAAGAGGGGCTCACGTCGGTACCACCTACCCCGGAGTTCCTTGCCATAGGCCACTAAAGCCATGGCGGTAAGGCACCCCAATAGGGATGCAATATATGTACTCATCGTTATCCTCCGGACTGGCGTGTTAGAGCTGACATGATTGCCATCGAAATTGCCTGAGACATTACATGGTTCGTACGAGGGGAAGGATTGGTTACCTTAACCAACGTCCCACTTTCCTGATTGAGGTCTAGCTCACCTGACCAAAAGCCTTCAATCAAGACCTGATACCTATGGCCTTGGTTACCTGGATCTAGACCCTTAGACTTTGTCTGGGATTCAATCCACTTCTTAGCTGCATCATTAATTTTCATGCTGCTTTCTTCCCCTTCATCTGAATTAGGAAGTCCCGCTTGGGGGCTTCAAACATTAGTTGTCGTCCTGGTACAATAATCCAGCCTCGCTTAAGTTGTCCTGGGGTAGGCTCATAGCATTCCCCATCTGTAAGGATAAGGTAGCCATCAAAACGACTCTTATTCTTATTTGCATGATCCGTTACTACCTGAAAATCTGTACCACCAAACCGGGTACGTTCAATTCCTGGGTGGCGGTTCCGGGTCCATTCTCTTTCGCTTTCCTCATCAACCTGGGTATCAAAGTTGAATAGTGTAATCTTTGTTCGCTTGGCCAAGTTCTTCAGTTCGCCGAACAGGAGCCCTAGGGCTTCATCATCAACACTACCACTCTGGTCAATGTAGATCGCAATTGAGGAGGTATAGCCCTTTTGTGTACCGGGATGAACACCGGGGTACTTCCGATTCATTCTCTTAACGCTGCTGGACCGATTGGCCCGGCGGGTCATTCCGCAGAACTTCTTAAGAACTGATTGCCATGGGATCTCCTTAGAGATAAGTTCCCGTAGCATGCCTTGTCCCTTAGCACCAACGCTTCCCCACTGTCCGGTGGAGTCACACTTCTTAACTGCATCCTCTACAGCCTTTCGAACCTTACCTTTGACCAGTTCGCGATCTTCATCACTTAACTCGTCCCACCCACCATGATCATCCATGGTACCGGGGAATGGTGTACCACCTTGACCAGGCTGACCACCTTGACCAGGCTGACCACCTTGACCAGGCTGACCTTCACCCTCTTCTCCTTCTCCAGGAGCTGGTTGGGTAAGAGCCTCACGGGTCTCGTCATCAGCCATCAATTCAGCGAAGTACCACTCCCCGCTGTTCTCAGTGGGGAACTGGGCGATCTTATTGGACAGTGCCATGTATTGCCCATAACGATCCTGGCCCATCTTGACAATCTCTTCCGGAGTTAACTCCTTGAATGCCTCACCAGGAATGAGCCCACCTTCCGGAAGTTCTTCCTTAGGGATGAGGCTGTTGATAGCCAGGTCAGTAGCGTAGTTCCAGACCACATGTGGGTCGTGCTTACGAGTCGTAGTGTGTTCGAACACCAAGTGGTAACACTCATGCTTAAGGAGGCCCTTGATCTGCTTACTGGTCAGGCCGGCAAGAAATTGTGGGTTCCACCACATCTTAATATCTCCGTCCTTGGCAAGTACACCCGCAGTTGGGATCTTGTCAGTCTTGATCTTGGTGATCTGACGGAGAATGTGGCTGAAGAAAGGCTCAGCCCATAAAAGGTTGATCAGGTGTGGGTCTAGTTCGAATGCATCAGCCGTAGCCTGGTCCACGTGGGTGTGGGGTCCGAGGTCGGTAGATGTTGATTCTTTGTTAGCCATGTTTCCTCCTTGATTACATTTATATTATACACTATGTACATCAAGTTTGCACGAATATGTTCGAAAAATGTTAGGGCTCCCAACTTCCCTAACTAGATACAGCCTACGACAACAAGACGATACTTCTTGCCACGCTTACGCAGCCACGTCGCTTACCCGAAGGCAACTCCTCTGGCCTGTATCCCCCACATAATATAGTCGAGGTGTGGCACCGGCAGGTTCGTTCTGTTGTTCCGGTGCCACGTACCTCTGTGGCTCTAAGTTATTGATATTATTACTATTATTTACCTGGCTCAACATCTAAGATGACCTGGCCCTGTGCGCCACCGGGTGACGAATACATATACAATTTACCCTGTACTAGTTGAGTCGACATATTCGGGATAAAAATAGTACCGGCTGGATACTCATAATTATCAGGTGATGTCCATGGCTTCAATAATGTGATCATCTACACTCCTCAAATGCGAGGGGCAAACCCCCATGCAGCGTTACCTGTTCATGGGGGTTGCACCCTCCAGGGTACCTTTAAACGTTGCGGCTAGCTTGTACTGCCTTGACAATATCCTGGCCAATCAACTTGTGAATCTTCTGAATGTTAGGAAGCTTTTGGGTAGCAGAGACGTTATTCCAAAGGGATACCATCATCTCACCAGGGAGTGACTTTGCAAAGCTAGCGACGTTCTTGGCCTGACTAGCAGTCCATTCATTCTCTTGGCAATGCGTAGCGAGCTTATCAATGATTGCGTTAAGACGGTCATTTGTCAATTCCTTAACTCGTGACTTAGTCTCTTTGTAATTATTAAGCACGTCCTCAGCACTAACAATTGTCTCGTAACCCTCAACGAAGGTGGTGAAAGCAATTGCAGCTTCCGTTCCAACAAACCCCATTGATAGGGCATAAAATCCAGTAGCTCGTTCCTTACCAGCCATGTTAGCAGGTGCCAATCCCATGTGGCAAAGGCTGTCGTTCAACCGGTGCCATGAAGCTGGGTTTGGGCAAACCGTACCAGGCTCTACAGCTGAGGGGTCAACTCGGAGGTGCTGAGGGTTTTGCTTAATGAAGTCCATCAATACCACATCGATATCATTATTACCTGCCCAACCAAGCCAATCGCTAGTACTAGGCTCAAGGTCACAAACCCAGAAGCGGCGAAGTAATGCCGGATCCATGTCGTTAACATCGTATTCAGAACCATGATTGACAGCTGCAATCACTCGGGTCTGAGGGTGTAGCCGGTATGGATTACCATCCTTATCGTTACCAAGTTCCCGGTCCAGGACCAGCTGGAAGAAACTCTGTTGAACACCAGGGAGAGACCGGTTCAATTCGTCCAGCATAAGGACAACCGGTTCGCGGCAAGCGCGGATGAACCATGATGGCATGCAGAAGGTCATCACACCGGATTCCTTCATACCTTCAATGTCTGGATATCCTCCAACATCCCCTTCGGACATGGTTGATCCACGTACGTCGATGAAAGGTAGGCCGGCCGCGTCTGCAACTGCCTTTCCTAGGAAGGACTTACCAACACCCGTTGGTCCCCGCATGAGGACTGCAATGTCCGCGGGAAGATTGGGGGCTACGGTTTTAAAAGTTTTGATATCCATGTTCTACTCTCCTTGGTCTTCGTTGGTGGGGAAAAGAACCATTTCCATTCCCCACCAACATTTATATTATACCCCATGTAGAGGGTATTTGCACGAATAATCAAATATAATTATATTAAATTTCGACAGTGCCCATCTCATCTTCATCAGTGAGGTCTTCAAGTACCTCAAAAGGCTCTTCGCCGGTGAGGATACCTACCTCAGCAGGAACATCGGAATACGTGTCCATGTCATTTGAGATCTCAATGCCTTCCGGCGCTGAAGTCTTGCCCATGTCTCGTTGTTCTTCGCAATACGCCCGGGCAAGCTTGCCAATGTCGAACGTTGCCTGTGGGCCACTAAGGTCCGGGTTGCTAGAGACGACCCAATTCGCACCACGTTCGTTTGAGGAACGTCCAAAGAAAAGCTTGCCAACCTTGTATGGCTTCTTGTGAGTGCGCTTAAGAATTGTAGTTGTTTCGTTGTTGTTTGTTTCAATCATTGTTTTACCTTTCACAGTATGTGTGTGTGTGTTTTTTTTATGGCCTTTCGACCTTATGTATCTATTATACTATATCTCGAACTATTTTACACGAAAAGCATGTTACTAATTACTTTTTTTATAAGTGGTTAATATCATTGGATTATTTCAAGATCAATCAGCCTATCATACCTGGCCAGCAGCGCGCTACCTGGTGCAATCTGAATGTCATATATCCCGTCTTCGCATATATGTTTAAGTTCACCCTTAATCATTGGACCTCCTAGTGCTAGCCTGAATGCTATGCGTGATCCAATACCTGGTAACTTATTAATATTATTACCCTTTTCGTCTTCGTCCACTACTCCTCCCTAAAGCTGCGTAACGCTGTTGCCGGGACTCCCTTAAAGACGTCCGCACCACACATGGCGTCAACCACTGGCTTCTTGTTATATCCGGTGTATGTCTCCGAAATAATCATCATGATCTCGCCCTTGCGGATTCCTCGCTGAGCGTCAATCATTTCCCATCGATTAAGATCCCGGTGGGCTTTCATGAGGCCAACCTCTTCGACCTGCGCTACCTCTGTCTTCTTCTTTGTTGAAGCGCGCTGTTCATACTTAGCCTCAGGACTAACCCACTGGATTTGTGGTCGACCTCGCCGGTTACGATTGGGCATATTTTTCTTCAGTTCCCTCATCTCCGCCTTGGCTGCGCTACGACTATCCCTGCGTGCCTTCTGAGCCCCGAAGTACTCCTCTTCTAACTGTTCAATATTGTTAAGGATTTCGCTAGCGTCTGCACCGCTATCATAGGCACGATGGAGTTGTTCGTCGAGTGCAGCCATCTGCTCTTTGAATTTATTGTGGCGTGCGAGCTTAGCTTCGCGGAGGACGTTTTTGCTGGGTCGTTTAGCCATTAGCGTTCCTTTGTTCCTTATAGTACTATTATACACCATGCCGGTCGAATTTGCACGAATATGTTCGAAATGTTAAACATAAAAAAAGAGGGTGGCTGTTAGGCCACCCTCTTTAAGAACACTATGGTTACTAACCGGTCCTAGTACGTACTCGGAATTCACCTGCTTAATATTATTACCGGTTCCCAACAATCGCGTCGGGTACTAAAAACCGGCTGTCTGATACTCTTATTACTTTTTTAAAACATGTTAGTTACTTGTCGTGTCTGAGACTGTGTTGCAATCGATCCCATCCTAACACCGGACACAGCTGAGTGAGCCATGCCCCTACTATTACTCTTTACAACAAGAGCAGATTGTTTTTCTCCAATGCGCGATTTCATTGATGTCCTCCAACCTGTATTAAATGTACCCGGAATATAGAGCGTGTATAAAGCAAAAACTAATTATCTTCCAAGCCCTATAGATTCAAGCATGTAGATTAATTTCGCAATCATCATGCCAAATGCTATAGTGACCATGCCTACGGTCGTCGCTGTAATATATTTAGCTATCTTCATTATGCTAACCCCAAGGTACGAAGGACTATCAGTGTCCCGATAATCCACCCACCCAGTACTGCCATGGCCATGGCGAAATTTCCTTTACTCATTCTCATCCTCACGTGAATCCGGAATATAATTTACGTTAGCCCGTACAAACAGGATCCCGCTTCCGATAATCATGAGCATTATAAGAATGTCGCCAATGGTTGTTAATAAATTGTTACTCATACGTCCAATAATATTATACCCGGCTCCACCGGCCTGGATAAGTGGGTGTGCATTTTTTTTCACCATTGCTCGGGCTGCCCGGTGGCCTTGTCATGATGCTGTGCCCTGCTGACCGGTCTCTGCCGCTGTCCGCTGTCAGCTCTCGTGGCCGGCCTTGCTGTCTCAGTTCCTCCTGATCTGCAGAGCGTTTTTTGTCGTCGGCTGCTTGTACTCTCGGTCCCATCATGGTACAATTTAACATGGGATTCACATGATGTAAAAAAATAGTGAACAGCCTGGCCGGTCAGCGGGCCGGGTAGCGGTGGCGACTCGTGGGGGCAGAAAAGTGAGATAGTGTCAACCCTGTCGCGGGTATGGTATAAGGCGAGAGCATTTTTTTCTTTTGCCGAGTACACCCCTTGATACCCCCATGCATGATTTCCCAGAACTCTCCCCGCATCACCCCTCTCTCTCGATAGGGCCGCCTATGGACTTTTGGCCACAACTGACAAACTGGAGGGGCAGATGTGCAGTACCTGGGCAGCGCCCGGGCAGGGGTACCTAGATTTTACATCTTTCCCTTATACTACTAGCTATCTATAGACTTATAATAGGAGTGTATAGAGGAGTAACTGATGAATGATATAGAGACATTGTTTCTAGTAGTGGGGTCCCTTATCTATCTAATAGGGATGCTTAGCGGGTTTAGCTTTGCAATGATTCTGAATATGCGGGAATAGCTCTTACTCTTAGGGTTCCCTTACTGTTTTTTAGTATTACCCGCCACGGAGTCACTTGCTGTGCGAGCCATGGCTTAGATCAGGGACTGTTCCATCGACTATAATAGGCATCGTTGATTGCCTGCTCATACGCTCGTACCCGGGCTTCCCAACTTGACACATCTTCATCAGAGCCAGTCTTCAAGGCTTCAGATAGCCGGCTAAGGGCATCATCTAGATTTTCCTGTAGTTCTTCTAACGTAGGCTTTTCCGGTGTCTTCCTGGGCATCATTCAATCCTAGTCAAAAGCTCGATGGGGCTTCTCGCTGGCAGTTACCATCTTCTGGCAAAACTCTTGAATCGATGGGTCAGTCGGATCCATTCCTCCGGCCTTCATCCAATTCTTC
>Ga0315315_10007431_pt1 | contig 10147 bp, 1 predicted proteins | sample M140m3416metaG_FD_203699 | JGI IMG/M metagenome (GOLD analysis project Ga0315315, IMG submission 203699) | Ammonia-oxidizing marine archaeal communities from Monterey Bay, California, United States - M1 40m 3416 | ecosystem: Environmental > Aquatic > Marine > Intertidal zone | place: USA... | reverse complement strand
CTCAAAATTTAATTTCTGAAACAAATAAAGGTAAACTTATATTGAAAATAGATGAAGATTTTTATCAATTTATAAAAGATCCAAGTAATTATGGAGAAATGAATATTGATGGAAGTCAAAATATTAAAATTTACCCTGGATTAGGAATTACAGATATTTCTACTATTGATTTATTTATTGCTAATAGAAGTTCAAATATGTTTTCAGATAATAGTCGTAATTGTTTAGAAAGAGATTTAAGCGATATTGATTTTATATCATATACATTGTTATCAGAAAATACGATTTATGATATTAGTTTAGATAATTCATTTGTAGAAATTACAATTGAATATAAACCTAATAAATTAAATAAATTAAATGAAATTTTAACGAATGATGCGAGTGTAAATAGAAATAGTAGTAAATTAAAATTTTTCAATAGTCCTAAAATTTTTAATAATGCTTTAAAGAGAGATGATTATAGTAAACATTTAATAATGCCTGAATTAAATGACGAATATAATATTCCCGGAAGAGATTTATCAGGACATTTTAATAATTTAATTTATTATAAATCAAGTAACTATGAGGGAGATATTTCAACATCTTTATATATACATGATACATCTGCTGAAATATTAACACCAGTTCAATTATTAAATTATAAATTATTAGAAATTCAAAAAGATGCAAGTAAAAATGTATTTTTTAATACATACAATTGGGGTGATTATACACATCCTTTAAGTGGTTTTCATTTAGGTGCTTTAGCATATAATAATTTATTATATAATGATTTATCTTATGATAGTAATGAATTTTATAATAATTCAGGAATTTATATCGATGAACAAACATATAGAAAATTAACTATACCACATATGGCTAATAAATATATTAAAAGAATAAATGATATAAGTTTAAGTGTTAATTGGTATCAAGATATTAGTCTTGAACAGCTATCAACTGCCAGTCATAATTACAATTATCCCGATATGTCATTAATATATAATAGTGACGTTAATGAAATAGAACAAAATACTTCAGTTACACATAAAGATAAAAATTTATTATTTAATATTGATAATGAGTGGCAACATATTTGTGATATATGTTTTACAGACATTTCTTTATATACTGAAACTTTTAACGATATATCAGATGTTTCATATATTTATCATGAAATAAAAGATAATTTTTTTAATATTTTTAATGAAGATGGTGAACCTTCAAAACTAATAAAATTGGAGGATGGTTCAGATTTTAGTTGTATTAAAACAAAATTAGGTTTACCAGAAGATAGTATAGGTAGAGATTGTGAAATAAAAATAGAATATTACTATGAACAAGCTGTTTATCAGGGCACATATGAAAATCGCAAACAAAGACAAGTTAATTATTTTTTTAAAGGATATGATTTATCTAGTTGTTTTGGTTTTTTTAATTCTGAATACAATAGCAAAATGTTTGGACAAGAAGAAATTTCAGGTACTTATTATGATATTAGTTATCTATATAAAACAGGAGGAGATATATTATCTGAACCAGGATTAATGGAATGTACAACTTCATTAAATATTGATTTATGTAATCAAATACATAATCCAGATAATTATGATTTATGTGGGGGAAAAATGAATTATAAAAAAAAATATGGATATACATTTAGTAATTTTAATAATACGATTACGTTAAGTGATAAAGAAGTAATAAATTTTGGTGCTAATAATGGAATATGGTCTTTTTATACAAATAATACTCGATATAGCTATTTTACAGGTGCACTAGGGCATAATTATATAAGTCATTCTATATTATGGAAAAAAGTTATGGATGCTTATAATAGTGAAAATGGTTCGGCATCTGATTTAAAAATAAAAGATATTTTACATAGTTCATATATAAAATATTTAAAATTTATGGATAAAAATTTTTTCTCTTTTAATAAATGGGCAAAATTAGAAAGCGGTCATATAAATTATAATTATAATTATAATCATCATTATATAGACTATTTATTTAGGGATAAAAATAGTAGTATAACATCACGTATGGATGTTAGTAATATTTCAATTGATGATATATTTGAAGAAAAGGGATTTCTTTCTGTATTAGTACGGCATTATGACACAAACTATCCATCAGGTGCAACATTAAATGCGTCTTCTATGGCTTGGTATAATGAAACTAATGAACGTTATACTTTTAATGAGAGTAGTAGTATAGGTATAGCTTATCATAGTATTGATGATTACATAAATGATATATCACTTCTCATACAAAGTAATAATCTTCCAATTTTTAACAACAATTCACCAATAACTAAATATATATCAGGAAGCATCCATGATTTTTTTAGATATATTGAGTTTATTAATAGAAGACTTAAACTCAACAGCCATGAGGAGGGGATTGAATCGTATAAAATAACTTCACAATCCAATAGTAAACATGATTATATAAATGTATTTCCTTTTTTAGTATTACATTATAATTATAATACAACTTTAAAATTGTATCAATTAGGTGTAACAACAGAAAATTATTATATTCAAGAACATAATCAAGGTACAATAGGAAATATTATGCCCTCAAAAAAATTAAAAGTATATGCTAGAAAAGCACGACAAGATATTAATACAAAAAAATTATTAGATATTAAAGAATTTGATAAAATACCATTGTTTTTATATAAAGACCCATTTGTAAATAATCATCATCAATTTGAAATTACAAGTGAAACTATACCAACTATATATCCGGCATTAACTTGCGATATATCTGCTACGATAGTAGAAACACCGGAATACACAGCATTCCACAATCCACCTATTATGGCCTTAGAATTTGACCCACCACAGGCTATATTTGAAAATCCGCAAGGCATAGCCATATCCCCCGATAACTCATTCGCGCTTGTAAGCGACACTACCAATATGAGGATTGCTATGATTGATTTATCAAGTAAAATAGTGACAAATTTTGCAGGTATATATGAAAATCAAGGCGTAGAAGATGTATATGGTGATAGTGCCAGGTTCTGGAATCCGGCCGGCATTGCCATCTCCCCAGACAATTCATTCGCGCTTGTAGCCGACATTATGAACCACAGGATTCGCAAGATCGTCATCGCAACGCGTCAAGTAACGACCTTCGCGGGCATGGACGGCCATGACAACCCGTTCGAACATCCGCACGGCATTGCCATCTCCCCAGACAATTCATTCGCGCTTGTAGCCGACACCTATAATAACCGCATTGTGAAGATTAACTTATCTGATAATTCTGTTATTGAATATGTCAGTGGGTTCAACAAACCGTACGACGTGGCCATCTCCCCAGACAATTCATTTGCGCTTGTAGCCGATCATGATAACGCCCAGATCCGCAAGATTGACTTATCTGATAATTCCGTTAGCATCCTTGCCGGGCTCGCAGGCGTCGTCGGTCATTCTGATGGTTCGGGTATAAATGCCCGATTCACAAATACGAAGAGTGTGGACATCACACCTGACGGTTTATTCGCATTTGTGGCCGATTGGGACAACAACATGATCCGTGCTATCGACATATCTACCAGCTATGTCACGACTATCGCCGGCGATGGCTTCGACGGCGTCCTCGGTCGGGTGTACAGCGTGGCCATCTCTCCAGATGGTACTTTTGCGTTAGTTAGCTCAACAAAAAACAATATTTACGTCATCACCTTCAAGCAAAATAACCGTAACATTATTAATAAACAAATAATATATAATAAAAAAAGTTTAGAAGAAATACATTTAAGTGTCGATTTTACAAATTCAACAAATAATTTAAATAATAGATTTTTATCAAATTTCAAAACACAATTAAATAAAAATAATGAACTATTTTATTTTGCACAACAAAATAAAAATAATCCTCCTATAAAATTTAAAATACGTAATTCAAATTATGATGATTTTTCATATAATTTTGAAACAGATAATAGTTACAGTATTGTAAATGGTCAATACAATAATTATATTAATGATTTATTTTCATATAATTTACCAAGATTTCAATATAGACCAATATATGAATCAATTAATACAAATATATTAACTATTTTAAATTGTAATAATAATCCAGATTTTTCTACAAATTTTGGAAATAAACATTTTGAAAATTTATTAGCAATAAATAATAATAAATTACCAAAATTAAATGAAGAAAAATATACTTATAAATTATTTGATTCAATTGATTATAATAGTATTTTTTTACCTACAACAACAATTGCACCCAGCCACCCCGCGTGGAACACCCATAGTAATACAGACTATGTAAAAATTTCAAAAATTAATAAATTATTTTATAAATTAACATATGATACTGATTATAAAACAAAAGTATACAACAATTTTACGTCAGTGGCTTCAAAAATAGGAATAGAATTAAATTTTCCTGGAAAATTTAGAGAGGTTTTTATTTATTTACCTACAATAAAACATCCGAGCAATGTCGACTCTGCCACGTTTGCGTTTGAATTACATAAAGATAATAATTATAATGGTTATACATTTGAGCTTGATCAAGGTTCAAGAATTCACGTAAAAGATATTATAGAATATACACTAATAGGAGATTCTAGAACAAGTGCTACATCAACTTCAGAGAGGGTGGATTGGACAGGAAGTCACGTATCCGGTCATCTTACACCAAACGACAATGGATATATGGTAAGAATTTCTATAATTGATAGCGGACAATTAAAGATATATGCATACGAATCAATGAATCCTAATGATTTTTCAAATGGAACTCCATCAACCGCTAATACAGATTTATCTTACATAATAGATATAACTACTACAAATTTAAGAAATTTTGAAAAATTTGTATTCAAGGTTAACAATACTCAAGAAATAGGATATCCTTGGAACACTAATAATTATGCATATGATATAGGAATTTTATACGAAGATACATATATAAATAACAGAGTAAATAACTATGATGCAATTGATTTTCACGGAATTGATTTATCGAGTTATTCATATTTTGCAGATATAAGTTTAAATGATGATATTAATATTAAAATAAATGTTTTAGAAGCTTTTAATGATATATGTACAAATTATTATGATATGAATTTAATTAATTATATGAATAATAAAAATTCAGAAAAAATAGATAATTTTCCATTATATCAAAATATAAGTATAAAAATAGATAGAACTGATTATACTAGTATTATTACTGATGGTTCTAATTATAAATTAGATTTACAATTATGGGATGTTTCAAATATGTTTATTGATATAAGTAATAAATATCAAATAGATTTTTCAAATATTAATTGTAAAGGTTTAAATATATTTGGTTTAATAGAAGATATTAGTATAAATAATGATTGGGATTATATTTACAGTGAAAAATTATTAAGAAGTAGAGATTTTAGTTTTAGTGGAAGTGCTTTAATGACAGATTTATCATTTTCTATTAATATTACAGATTTATCAGGTTCAAATCTGTCAATAACAAATCTAAATTATTTAGATTTATCATATAATTTATATGATGCAAGTTTAAATTCAACTATATCAAACAAGATTATGTCAAACCGCGTTGGATTAAATTTCAATTATTTAACATCACGTGATAATAGTGAAAATTTAAATTATTATCTTAATAATGTGAAAAATTTGAATATAATAGATAATCCAGATAGAAATTTATTAGAAAATTATAATAATAATGATTTTAATAATTTTAATATGAAAATGTTTGATTTTGAAACATTACATCCAAAAATTCATAGTAATATTATAAATGATAATAGTAAAATAGATATTTGTCCAGAAGCATTTTTAAATTGTGATTTATTTTTTGAAAATAATTTTAATTTATATGATGAGTCATATAATTATTATAAAATAAATAATACAAAAGACACAAATTATTTAGATATGAGTAATTCAAGATTAAATATTTCAGAATTATTTGAATATAAAATGTTTTCATCTAGTAATTTAATTCAAGATATATCAAAAAGTATAGAAACATTTAATTTTACACCATTTACAAAAAATTTCATAAATGATATTTCATTTTATTTTTCTGATAATATTAATTATATATATTCAAATAAATATTCACCATTAAATATTAATGCTAAAAATGATTTAATACCTAATGTAAATTTAATAGATAATAATAATAAGGTTGTTTATAAAAATACAATTCTTTTACCAAAAGATGCATCAAATTTATTTGCTGATTTAAATTTTGATAAAATAAATAGTTTAATGAATTTTACAAAAACAGATAATTGTGATAAAATGTTTAAAAATACATTATCATTATATGATAATAGATTATTAAAGTTTTCTGCTTTTAACAATTTAAATAATGATATTTTATTAAATGAGATGTTTATGAATAGTTCAATAAATTATTTTCCATATTTATTAATAAATTCTTTAAAAAATTGTTCAAATACATCAAAAATTGAAGCTCAAGATATAATAACTAATTGTAATAATATATATTTAAATGAATATTTTTTAGCTATTAAAAGTTTTTCAGAAGTTCTTGATTTTAATAATAATTTAAAATATATAGATACTAGAATAAGTAATATAGAAATTTCTTGGAATTTAACAAATAATAAATATTTTGGAAGTAGTTATCCATCAACATTTGAGCAAACTATTAAGTATATTTCCACTGTTCAGAATACAAGTATTAAAATAGATAAAATTTTTATAGAATCACTTGATAGTGAAAAAGGAATTTATTGGGATTATTATTTAAGTACAGGAGTTTATTTGTATAATAATCAAAGTAATATTAATAATAAATTAAATTGTATAAACAAATTAGATGTTAACAATATACCAAATCACGGCAACATGCGAAATGATGTAGCCAGTCATAGATTACTTACTATTCTGGATAGAGGTGATCAAATAATTACAGGAGATTTCAGTTTAAACATATATAAAACAAAAGAATATACCGAGTTTCATTATTTGGATGAGAAAGAATTATATTGGTCTATTGGATTTTTATTAAAAATTTTAGGCTTTACAGATCTAAGTAATCAAACTCATTATAATAAACCAATTAGTTTAAATAGTAAATATGAACAAAGAAGAAAATTTTTAAAAGAAAAAATGTATAAACATAATAATACTGACCAAATATTAGATTGGTATGGAGTAGATGATATATGTTGTGGACAATTTGATAATACTAGTATGTCTTCATATATAAATTATGATTATAGTTTAAATGTTATTAATTTATTTTATTTATTTCCTGAAACATCATACTGTTGGTTAGATTTGTCTATAAATTTAAGTTACAGAGATATATATTATGAAGACCATTTTGTTAATAAAATAGTAAAACCTAACAAAACATTAGATATATATAAAAATGATCCTTTTTATAAAACAGATATTGCATATGATTATCCATCTAAAATAATTCTTTCTAATGATTTTTTTTATTTATCTTGGTTAGAAAAATATGCAATAAATACTTTAAATAAAGGCTTAAATTATAATGATTCACCAGTATTTAGATATATTTATGTAAATAGTTTTTCAACATATGTTTTAAGAACTAAAAAATATCCTGATATGAATAATTCTTTTCTGGATGGTTCAAATATAACAACACAGATTTCAGATATTATGATAAATGTAAAAGTAAATGATAGTGATCAAAGTTTTGTATTAATAGATAATTCTATATGTGAATTATTTAATTTAAGTTTTGGTAATATGTTTTATGAAAATGTTCATAACAAACCATGGTTTTATGATGGTTCTGGAATTTATACATCGATTGGTAACCAGTACCATTATTCGGACCAGACCAACAACCCTGGAGCTGAAAGTAAAAAATTTCCATTTTATCACATTACAGCAAATGATATTTTAAATAGTAACTCTAATAATTTAAAAACTGCTCGTCTTGATAGACTACAAATAACCGATAGATTCTATGATGGTGAAAACAGTGACATTCAACGGCCCGATCAAAATTATAATTTTTGGTTAAAAATAGATTTAGGTTTTATTTTAAATAAATTATATCCTAACGATTTTACATCACATTCAATACCATTAGATAGAATTAATTATATATATTTTTATGAAAATCAACTTAGTGATAATCTAACTTATATTTTAAGTAATATTAATTATAGTTCAAGTTTAGAAGAACCAGAAAAAAACCTTCATGTTTCGTATAAAAATAATTTATTACAACCAGGATTTATCTCAAGAAGTCAACCAACTCTCCAGAATAATTTTGGTATAACCTTGCCATGGCAAGGGCTGAACTCCGGAATAGGTTCTGTTTATTCTAATGACATAAACGCATATACAAGTAACAATGCTATAAATGATTATTGCGATGTTGCTCCAATAGCGAGTTTTGGAGGGACCAAAAGCGATACATTATTATATTATTATAAAGTATTTAATTGTAATGAATTTAATTTATTTACATATACAAATGGTTTTATAAAAAATTTTAATCAATCTTTATCATTATCATCATCATCATCTTTTGATCATTGGGAAGATATATTTAGTGATCCCGATGACTTGTTCAGGTTAACAGCACAAGTACCAGCAACTAATAGTAATACTAGTTTAATTCCTGACACCAATGAACATGGAAAAAATGGCATATTAATAAAAGGTAATACAGATTTTAATGATGTAAAAATATATACAGAAATATCAAATAATATAGCACCACTCAGTAATTTAAAAAATAATGAAAATAATTATAATATTTTAAATGATGTATCAAATAATACAATTAGATTTGATTATACACCATATCAAAATAGAGAACAGTATGAAACAAGAGAAATAAAAAATTATTTTATAGAAAACTATTATAATCTTATACAAAAATCGATTGCGTATTGGTAATACAGATTTAAATAATATAATAATATAGCATCATTCAGTAATTTAAAAAATAATGAAAATAATAATTATATTTTAAGTGATTCAAATGATGTATCAAATAATACAATGAAATTTGATTATGTACCATATGAAAATAGAGAACAGTATGAAAATTATTCAAATATAGGTAAAATTGAATAATATAATAAGAATAATTATATTAATAATTAAAAATATAATAATTAATATAATTATTGTAAAAATGATAACTAATAATATAAATGAATTATCTTTAAAATATAATAACATAGTTTCAAATTATACTATATTTTTTTTAAACAATATAGTTATAAATAAAAAAGTAGAACATTATTATAATATATATGTAAAAGGATTAATATTAATACAAAATATATTTAATTTAGCATTGATTAATTTAGATAATATATATGACATATATAACAATTGTGAAAAAGGATATATTTATTATATAGAATTTATTAATCAAATAGAATATCCAAATATACAATTAGAAAATAATATTGATTTAACTATAAGAGATGCTATAATATTTTCATATAAAAAAACAGTTTTAACATTTGAAAATAAAATAAGTTCAATAAATGAACAATGTGAAATATTACTTTTAAATAATAATAAAAGTTTTGTTTATTTTATAAATAATTTTTATATAACTATTTTTATCATTATTTATAAAAAATATATATTATTAAAAAATAATGATAATAATATAAATAATATAAATAATTATATTAATAATAATTCATTATTAAATATTTATAATGAATTAACAAATAAAAATTTTGAAAATATTGTAAAAAAATATATAAATAATTTAAATAAAAAATTAATAAATGAAAACAATTTAGAAGCTATAATAGAATTATCAGATTATTTAATAAAAATACAAGAATTATTAATAAATAATAATTATTATAATAATAATATGGATTTCACTAATATATTTAATAATATATTAAAATTTTTGAATAAATTATTAGTTAAAAAAGATAAAAATTCATATGATAATAATTATTTAACAGATATAATATTTAAATTATGATAATGTATATATAATTTTTTTTTTTAATTTTTTTTTTGAATCTATTAATTTAGATTCATTTAATGATGTTACAATATTTTTAAATTCAGTTATTAAAATATTTTTAATAAAATTATAAACCTTATATAATAATTCTAATTCACATTTTCCAACAATTAATATACTACCTGTACGAAATATC
>Ga0315315_10007430_pt1 | contig 10148 bp, 16 predicted proteins | sample M140m3416metaG_FD_203699 | JGI IMG/M metagenome (GOLD analysis project Ga0315315, IMG submission 203699) | Ammonia-oxidizing marine archaeal communities from Monterey Bay, California, United States - M1 40m 3416 | ecosystem: Environmental > Aquatic > Marine > Intertidal zone | place: USA... | reverse complement strand
TGTGTAGTGTGTAATGCGTTTTCGTTATTCTATGCGTGACACGTGGTGGGCGTCGAATTTGTATGGCGGCGCGGAGTTGGCGTACCATCGTCAGCGTTTGGTGGGCGCGGACGCGTTGATGGAGTTGTTTCGCACGTGTTCTGAAGCCGAGTTCCGCGTGTTGTTCGCGCGTTGGCATCCGTCTGGCAACGTGGAGCGTTACATTCAGCATTTGGACCACACGACTGTGTTGGCGCGCGGTGTGTTGGCGCGTCGTGTGGCGAGTTTGGCGGCCAAAAATAAGGTGCCTGGCGTCACGTTGCGTCCCTCGTTGTCTTCTCGCGCGCAGTGTGAGTTGATGTACGGTGCGATGTTGTCCAAGTACCGCAAGCCTTTTTACCGTGCCAAGTTATTGTCTTCCTCGGGTCCGTACGAGTGTGTGTGTGTGGGTGTGTGGGGTGTGGAGTACAATTGGGCGGGCAAGTTGTTGGCGCGCGTCAAACGTCATCTGAGTGCACATTAGCGGTATAAGTAATGGTTTTGTTATATAAATGTCAACGTCGGATATCGTAGTGTCCGTGTTGGGTGTAATTGTGTTGTGTACATACGTTGTGTTGGTGGTGGCGTTGTGGTTGTTCGATTTCCCCCTGAAACTCGCGTGGGGTGGGTTGGCCCGTGGGTATTTCCGTTGGGTGTGGGCCTTGACTACGTTTGGGTCGGTGGTTGCGTTTTTCCATTTGTGGTGGGCCGTGTTTTCGACGGGGGCCGCGAGGGATAAGAGGTTTCCCTTATGGGTGTGGATATGGTTTTTGATTTCTGCGATGGCGTGGGTTCCGTTGCTGCTTGTGGACTGGAAACGGGACACGCATTTCGCGCGGTTGGCCGTGTGGTCGACGGCGGGCGCGACGGTGGTCATTTTCGTGCAGAGTTTGGACCGCGACGAGGTGACGATCTTCTGGGCGGCGTGGTTCATGGCGCATCATGTGATCATGGACGGCATTGTGTGGGTGTCGCCGCCGCCGGACAAGGCCTTGCCTTCTTCGGAGGATAGGAATCCCCTGCAGTTCCAACCGGTGCCCAACGACGGAATATAGGCAATACTTATAGAGTTTAAAAAAAAGGTATTCTTAAGGTTTTAAGGTTGCATGAGTCTCGCGTTCCACCCACGGCCGCGGAGCGTGCGCATGGTGTTCTTGACGCGCCAAAAGTCGTTCTCTTGGTTCTCGCGCAGGTACATCGGGAAGTAGTAGCACTGCTTCCCGTCTTCGACCACGAACCAGGTGTCCTCGGTGACCGTGTTCCAGTCGAACGTGTTTGGGTTTACGGTCGGCATGTCCTTCGCGCGCGCTGCTCCGGCGGGGCTGATGGGCATGGCATCTTTGACGATACCGATGATGTCGTTGGGGAGTGTTTCGTGGAGGATGACGGTCGTCATGTTTGTGAACGATTTGCCATCGATCGCGCACCATACGGCGCGCGCTTGCGCCTGTGAACGTATGGCGCGCCAAGGCTACCACTGCGGGCACACTATGCTCGCCCACGCACACCGAAAACACATGCTGCGGGTCCTCACGAACCTTTTTTCCACTTCTGAGACGAACTCGCCGTCTTCGAAGGAGCCCACTTCACACGGTTTGCCCAGTAGGCCGCGGACATCTTGCCAATTGCGATGTTGCGGGCGTGACGAGACTGAAACGCACGGCGCTGGCCCTCCGTCTGGTTCGTCTTCACCCCCTGCTGTCCGAAACGAATCGTCTTGATCTTGTCACCTTGCTTGGCCACCACCACATGGCTTTTGGTCGGATGTACCAACTGCGATCGGAAGACTGTCACTTTTTGTCAGAACACGAACGCGGGAGTATAAACAGGCGTGCATATGGTCATAAACATGTCCGAAGGCGCGACGGCGTCAGATGATGTGAAATTACTTAGAATCCTAACAGAGCTCCTTAACTTTGCGAACAAGGTAAAGCTGGGGAAATGGAAAGAAATAGATCGATTCATAATGACTGCCAATTATCGATTACGGTTCCACTACATGACTGCCTCACTAAGGACACAAGGGGTTCTGGAATCACTACGAGATACACTGCACAAACGGTCGCATGCCATAGAAATGTTTGACGGCTACGTCGATGAGTTAATTCGTTTGATAGACTCCCTGTTACCAGATGTTACAGGTGTCCTAGCGACGGAGGCGAGGACGGTTGTGCATGCGGCGAAGATGAGGGTGGACAGAAGACATATGGTATTACTTAGAAAACTAACAGAGCTCCTTAAATCTGCGAACAGCGTAATCACGGACAGGATTCCGTTACAGTCAGGCGTAAATCGTCTCGCAGGTCAAATAACAACATGGTTCCAGGGTATCGTAGCGGCTTCGCGATCGGAACGCAACCGTTTCACAGAACCGTATGTGAAACGACTAATAGACGCAATTTCCAATGGAGAGTTTCCCAATGAGCGATTCGAAGCATGCGTCAAAGAGTTAATTAGTCAGATAGACTCCCTGTTACAGGTCATAGTACCGAACGAAGCGAGAGAGGCGATAGAGGACAAAGTGAGCTGGGAGGCGATCGTCGCCGCGAGAGTGCAGATCGTCACGATGTTACGGACACAAGCGACCGAGGCGCGCGCCCGTCTGGCTGCGAATCCGCTCAACCACTTGTACCAGACAGCTGTGAATGAGGCGGACGTCCGTCTGAACACGGCGATCATCCGCTTGCGCGCCGAGATGCAAACGCAGGCCGCCCGTCTGGGAGAGGCGACCTTGCGCGCCGAGATGCAAACGCAGGCCGCCCGTCTGGGAGAGGCGAGAGACGCGGCAGAGGGTAACAGCGATCAGGGTGAGAGCAAGCACGAGATACCAGACCCTTATGAGAGCAAGTTCGAGACGTCTGCCGGCGAGTCGGAACACCCCAATACGATGCCCTATGACACGCACACGCACACCATCCGCAAGTGGGCCAGCGAAAATATTGAAGACGAGTCTATGAACATCCCCAGTATGAACATCCCCAGTATGATGCCGCTCGACATGTCCCTGCTGACCGACGCCACGCACACCATCCGCAACATGGCCGAGCGCGAGATTAATACCGCGCTCGCCGCGGTGCCCGACCCCAAAATGAAAGTTCGCTTGTTTAATTTTTTTTGGAGCTACAACGAAGTTGCGAAAAACTGGGAGCAGTTGCACCTCGCCGCACAGGACGCGCTACGTGCGTTGAAAGACGGCCAGAAAGACGCACAAAGTGCAATGGTTGCAGCAGGCAAGTTCCAATACGAGGTGTGGATGCGGCGCCGATGGCTCACAGAGGCCAGTTTACAGTTGACTGCGTTTAGGGACGCTGTCAACGCGATAGTAAACCTGAAGGCAAAAAAAATGTTGCTTGATGACGTCCACAAATTTGAGCTGCAATTAGAGGATATGGAGCGAAATGAGGGATCCATTGTAAGCAAAGCGAAAAGGTTGTCTCGGCAGGTTAAAGAATATATCATACAACGCGAGGGCGGCGAGGGCGGCGCGGGAGGCGCGGGAGGCGCGGGCGGCGGCGAGAGCAAGGGCCTTAGGTTGCGATTTTGACGTATGGTGTTCTAACCAGTCGAGTCCACCGAAACATGCTTCGAGAGCGCCGCTCCCGCCGCCGCGAGCAACGACGTGCCCGTGCGGAGAGAGAACACACCGACGCACAAAACTGCGCGTTGTTCGAAGCCCGAAAGCACGACTTTGGGCCTTGGTTCGCGCGGCACGTCTCCGCGTTGCCACTCACACCGCACAAGAAAGGCGTCGCAGTCCACCACTACTTTCGCGTGTTCGAAGCCGCGCAGCGCACGGATCCTCGTTGCCGATGCAAACGACCGTGGGCCACCGCCGCCCGCCGCGCGGGACTGTCCGTCGCGTACCTGCAGCATTTGGAAAGCGAGGAGTGGAAAAGCCACTGCGGGGATTGGAAAATAAGACAAAAGATCCGCCGCCGAGTTCGCGGAGCGTTGGCGTTGTTGTCGACATTAAACTCCCGCCGGGGGCCACGCCGCGTAGTAAAGCGAGGAAAGCGTCTTTAATCAAAATGTAATTTTTGTGCACACAAAATGAGGCATTGTATGGTAATAATCCCGCTCATGACTTGCAGTGGTAAATCGGAAATCATGGTACCGTGTACGATGTAGCATGCCAGTGACATCATTCGTACGACGAGGGCCCACGCGGAGATGTCTTTGGCGGACTTGCGGCGGCACACGTGTACGATTTGCGGTACGTTGTGCAACGCGGACAACCCGCCTGCGAACCAGCCGAAGAGTCGCATATACCGTCTGACGTGTCACGTTTATACTGTTTGCAACTGCAACTCTTCCATTTCGATCATGTCGAGTAGTTCTTCTTCTTCTGGTATTACATTTTGCGTGCCCCTCCACGCGACCCACCACGCGACGGCGGCGAGTACGTTCATCCCTCTAAGGGCCCCATCATGACGCCCTCTCCGAAGTTAAGGTTTTAGGGTAGGTACATAGTACGTGTGTTCTTTTAAACAAAACGGGTATCTGTGGTGACAGTGTGTCGTGGTACTTATACGCTTGTCTGGCGACTAAATGGAGTGTCTGTACAACCGTCGCACGTTGTACCCCGTGTCGCACGTCTACCTACCCTTCGTGTTTCAACTGTTGGTGGGTCGTGCTTGGATCACGTTGGCCGCCATTGTGCTGTGGGAGGTGTTGGAGTACGCGGTGTACGAGGCGGCGGGCTCGTACGTGGTGTTCCCGGGCGAGGCTGAAACGTTGTGCGACGTCGTCTTCATGGATTTGGGCAACGGTGTTCTCGGTCTGTTGCTCGCCAAATGGTTTCTGTACAACCACTACGCGCCGCCGGCGTGGGCCTGGGCGCGGGCACAAACCGTGTTGTGGTCGTTGGTGTTGGTCGTGTTGTGGTCGGTCTTCTCCCCCTGGGACCACGACTGCAAAGACTGGATCGTCACCGATTGTGCCATGTGGGGTGTTCCCGTGCTGACCCTGTTGCTGTTGTTGTACGCGCCGGCAGTGTGCCACCGTTGGTTTCTGTGGGTGGGCGTGGTGTACTTGCACGCGACGTGGATCCCGGCGAGCACGCCGTTGATCGTGTACTGTACGACGGCGGTCTTGTTCGGTTTCGCGTGGATCACACAGCCGACAACGGTTCTTCCTTTATTTCCATGAGTTCCATGAGTTCGATGAGTTCTTCTTCTTCTGGCACCACGATCCTGTTTTGTCTTTTTCTGCACGCGACCCACCACGCGAGGATGGCGAACACGTTCATCCCTCTGTAGAGCCAGAAGTCACCTCCGAGGAACTCGAGCAGCGAGATGAGCGTGAAAACGACGCCGAACAGGCATGCGACGAAACGCATTTACCCGTGGCGTATGGTGTAAATAACTAGACGGCCAGTGCATCTGTTCGCAGTCATGATTCCTTTCTTTGTTCTGGGTTCCGACCTCTCGCAGTACAGTGAGTATTTCCTCAACTGCAGACTGCCCGAAGACAAGCCGCGCATGGTCCACGCCATGGTGCGCGAGCGTGCGACGCCGCAGGACTACGACGCGATTACGCCCGACAATACGTTCGTGGAGCACATGTCGCGCAAGTTGTTGTTCGAAGAGTTCCGCCGCCAGCCCACCGAGCAGCACCCGCACGACTTTTACCATCCCATCGTGGGGGCCATCGTCTCGCGCCAGCACGTGCCGCTTGTGCATCTCTTGGAGGAGCACACGGAGCCCAGTCCGCTCGCGGAGGCCTTGCAGATCCGCTACACGTCTGGCCACCTGTACTGTTCGCCCAAGGCGCTCAAGCTGGCCCCAGCCTTGCTCGGCTCTGTGAACGAAGAGCTCCAGGGCGGCCCCTGCGTGTCGACCGAGTTCCGCAAAGCTTTTTTGCTGGGCCGTCTGACCTTGGTGTCCGACCGCCGTGGCGTGCGCACTTACCGTTTCAAGACCAACCCGGAAGACGTTTTGGAGCGCCTGGGCGTGCGTTTCTCTGGCGTGCAGTTCCCGAAGAGTGCTGCGGCGCAGTTGGACTATTTGCGTTTCAACCCGTACTTTGTGTTGGAGGTCGGGGACACTGTGTCTTTCAAGTTCACGGCTCCGTTCAACGAGACGGTGGCCGAGTTCTCGACCGAGTTGGGCGACGTGTCTGCGCTCGTGCGCGCGCAGACGTTGAACGGTGATTTGTCTCAGTATGGTGACACGCTTCTCAACAGTGAGTGGGGCCCTCGCATCCACGCGGCGATCTACGCGTCGCGCGACATGGACGTCGTTCCCCGCGTGGCGCAGTTCACGCCGGAGGAGATGTACAAGCACAACATTCCCGACCACAAGATGGTCCAGCACGCGGGCAAGCGTTCTGGCGTGGCGGGCATTCTGACGCGCCGTGTGGACGACGCTGTCCATGTGGTGTGTGTGAAGGAAGATCGTTTCTTCGGCAAACCGTCTCACGCGGAAATTCTGCATTACAGTTGTCGTTAGTACCCCCCCTATGAAACATAGTATCTTTGATTCTTAGTACCCCCCCTATGAAACATGGTATCTTTGATTCTTAGTACCCCCTATGAAACATCTTAGTACCTATGAAACATTTTTGAGTATTAATAGCGATCGTATGTATTGTCTGGCCCAATGCATGCGTTCAGGACGAGTATGGCGAGGAACAAGTAGAGCATGAAGAACGGTGTAAAGTCCAGTTCTCGTTTGCAGTCGACGTGGATGTTGCCGTTGACGACGGTGAGGTTGGTTTCGACGTCGGGTATGGCGTGGTATATGCAGTCGACGACGCCGTCCACGACGGAGCACTTGGCCATGAGTTGGTGCAGCACGTCGCAGCAGCTGAGTTCTGTGATGCCGTGGTCGTTGCAGGTGTACTCTCCGAGCCCGAGGTGTGGATCAACGACGTTCATGGTTCGTCGAACCTATAAGTATCCGCGCACCATACGTAAGAATGTCGTACCACCAGTTGTACGGTCCGACGCGTCGTGAGCGCGGTCGTCGCATGGCCGCCAACGAGTCACCGGCGTACACGGATCCTCCGCCGGTCACGTGGAAAACGTTCCGTCCGACGCGCAATGCGTACCGGTATTGGTTTGACGGGTACGTGGAAGACATTGTGAGAACGCGTAACGTGAACGGAGCGGACAGGCCGTGGTTGGTGGTGCGTTCTCAGAAGACGCGCGGCGACGAGGGTGCGTTGTATCGGATTCAGGGTGTGCGTCGTGGCGGGTGGGTGCCGACGGTGGACGTGATGCGTGCGATGCGGATAGACAATTGGCGTGCGTTGACCTGCACTTGCCAGGACACTGACCCGATGTGCAAGCACAAGTACGCGGCCATTTACAGGTACAGCCCTGCTGCGTTGCTTCGTCGTAGTGTTCGTTTGCGGAGGTGATTGCATATATATATATATGTGTTTGGGTTGTGAAAACATGCGTGATGTGTGGTTGTTGTCGATGTTGGTGTTGTGTGCCACATTGTTTTTGTACTTGACGATTTTTTTGACTCGTGACGTGTTGTCGGATCCGACGGGCACGCGCGAAATAGATCTTCCGCTCGACCAGTATGGGTTTGGCGCGGAGAAGCGGTTGTTGATCTTCGAGGTTGATTATACGCGCATCGACATGACGGACAAGATCTTTGCACGCATGCAGTGGTCGACGACGAGCGGTGTGACGAACGAGACGGTGGGCATTGAGATCAAGGGTTCGGGTCCGTCTGAGCGCCGCAAGTTGAACTTGGCGTTTGAGATTTGGGAACCTGCCGAGGACGGCGTGCCTTGTGTTTCGGTTGCCACGTGCGACGACGACAAATCGGAGTTGTTTGATTTCGGGGAAAAGTACGAGGATTATGTGTTGCGAGGTGGTTACAACGAGCCAACGTTCGTCCGGGACGCGGTCGCGTCACAGTTGGAGGGTGGCATCCTGCAGCACACGATGGTCGAAGTGTTGTTTCAACGTCCCGACGGCGTGTACACGTACGAGGGTGTGTATATATTGTACCCTGCGATACAGCGTCGCGTGTTGGAGAAACGTCTGGATTGGTCGAACAAGGGCAAGGCGGAGTGCGACGACGAACCCGTGGAGGACCGTTCGGGTATGATCGCTGAGTTTACGATCGGAAGTCGCGGGCGGAAAGAACCATGTTCTGAATTTGATTTGCAAGTCAAGATGCGATATCCCAAGTGTGACATGGACCAATGTTTTTACCCGCGTTTGCAGAATTTCAGTGTGTTGACGTGGTCAAACACGTCGGAGGTCCCGTTGAATCTCGCTACGTTTGTGAATACGTACTATGCTGAAATGTTGATGCGCGAAGACGATTTCCCGTACACGAGTCAATACTTTTACTTGTCACCGGACGACAACACTGTGAACTCTGGTCCTCGATGGGATTACGACAAAGAGTTTTGGAGAGTGTGTCGGCGAGACACTTGGGATTTGTTTAACCTGGGCTATTACTCTCGCGGGCCTGTGGATCTGTGGGTGCATCTTGGCCAGCATCAACCGTTCCTCGACCTTGTGAATGCCGCTGCGTCCACGTTGGATACGAATTTGAACAGGACGCAAGACATGATCGCGACACGCCGCGCGCAGTTGGCGAGTGGGTATTTCGATCGAAACATGGCACGCTGGGATACATTCGGGAAGCAGATCGACACTCGCATCAACCATAAGGTGTACGCCGTCTACGGTGCGTCTGCGTCGGCGCGCCCGACGATGTCGGAAGAGTTGGACAGAATGTCTACGTATTTCGCGGAGCGCACGGCGTGGATGAAGAACAACTTGCCCGTCAAGTCTTTCGGCGTACGTTATGTGAGTTTGACAGTGTGGATCGTGGTGTATTGTATACCGCTTATCGTGACGATTTCGATTGCCATGGTGACTTCTGTCTTCTGGGTGCGTAGTATTGTGAACGTCTCGTCGAAAGGCACGTATGGAATGTTGTGAGTATGGTGTGTGTACACGTGTGTACATGTGGGCGCACGATGTCGTGTGATTGCGGTTACGCGTTTGTGTCTGGCGTGTGTCCGGACGTGCGTTGTATTTTCGACCGCGGTGCGTTGATACCGGCCCTGCCAACGTATGGTGTGACAACCTGTCCGCGCACGCCCAAAGATGGAGAAGCTTATCGTGGAGACGTATTTTCGCAATTCTCATGGCATTCGGGGCACGGCGGGTCGGTTGGGTCTGTCGAAATCGTACGTGGGAAAGGTGATCACGCGTTATAAACGTAAACATAACATTCGTTAATTTATTCATACCCTCTACACCATAAAGTGCTGCGATGGCAGGTGAGCACGCCTAGCGCGCAGGACACGACGTACCATCCTTTGTGTCCGAATCCGACGACGTTGCCTTCTAGATCGCGTACCCCGTGCAGGTACACGGTGTCCCCTATGTCCCGTTTGGGTTGGTCTTTGAACAGGATGCGGAGGTGTTCGTCGATGTGAACGCGTGGGCACACTGCCCGGATGAAAATAAGAAAGTGTTGTCTTTGTTGTGTTTTTTTGTAGCGCAGCCATTTGTCAAGCCGCGTCGTCGGTCTTTTCTCCAGCACTCTCCACGGCGTGGGTTTGCGTTGTTCCAGCCCGCTCAGCCGCAGGTACTCGCTGTGTGCGGTCATCGCGCGTGTGTACGTGTGTGGTTTCACGAGGGTGCGTTGCATGAACCGTTGTGAGATGCGAATCCCGTTCAGCGTGGCGAACCCCATGCGCGCGTTTTGCACGGTGAAGGTCCCGCAGACGCCATACAAAGTACATTTGTTTCCGTTTCTCCAGGTGTAGCGTGGTGGGTCACGAAACATGTTCGCCTCACGGCATGCGTTTTGCGCACCATATGGTGTATTATGTGTGTGTGTGTGTTGTGTGTGAGATGTCGTTGCGTGTGTTGTCCACGCGTGCGTCCAAGATGCGTCAGTTGTTCGGGCCGTCCCACGCGATGGATACGTTGTGTACTTGGTCGCGTGATCCGGACGTGTGTTACGCGTTCGAGTCTGCTGCGGGTGCGGAGTGGTGGGAAGACCACGGGGGTCCACCAGGGTTGTGCAATTTGTTGCGGACCCGCCATGCGGCTCCGCCTCCGCCTGCGGTGCCGCGTGCGGCGGTGCAGTGTCCGATGTGTTTCGGATGTGGCAAGCCGCTGTGCGAAACGTTGTGTGATC
>Ga0315315_10007428_pt1 | contig 10150 bp, 4 predicted proteins | sample M140m3416metaG_FD_203699 | JGI IMG/M metagenome (GOLD analysis project Ga0315315, IMG submission 203699) | Ammonia-oxidizing marine archaeal communities from Monterey Bay, California, United States - M1 40m 3416 | ecosystem: Environmental > Aquatic > Marine > Intertidal zone | place: USA... | reverse complement strand
TTGGTAATGATTTATTTCTTTCATTTAAATCAATAGTAAAAAATTTACTAACTGTATTTACTGTATTTACTAACCATGTATCATTTAAAAACCGTAAACCATTTATATAAGGTTTTTTTGTATCAGAATCTACATTAATATAACAACTAGTTAAATTTTCAATTTTTAATCTATTATTTACTTTAATAGAAATATCCCCATCGTAATATATCTTAACTATATTATCCTGTATTGTTATACCTATATTTTCAGATGTATTAATAAAAAAATTCTTATGTTGATAATCATTATCAATATCTCTAGGATGAGTATTTTCACTATTTAATATTGTTAATTCTCTTAAATTTAAATTATCATCATATTTGTAACTATATGTATTATCTAAAGTTGTCTTTTTTATTTTACTTGTTAAATAAATGTCATCACTTATAGATCTAATTGAATAATTCATCAATGAAACATAAGGTATTTGTTTATTATTAAATTGAAAGAAATTACTATTTGAAAATTGACTTTGACTATTAATTAAATCATTTGGTTCTAATTCACATACAATTGATTCTATCCCATTATCTACTAAATTCTCGGTTGTATGCGCTTCTTTTATTTTTACTGGAAGTATACCTCTGTCTTTTTTTTCATAAATTATTTTTTGCCTATAATCAACTTTTAATTCCGTTATTTCTTTAAAATTTAAATTTCTCTCTATTTTAAAATTAAATTTACAATTTTTTACACTTTGTATTGCAAAATAATTAATTCGAACAAATCTTTTATTCGTATTTATTTTCCATATATTTTCATTAGTTCTATTATTGTTTAAAACATTATCTGCATGGTTTGTATTTCGGTCCATTACCCCTTCCGTCACATATTCATATAACCACATTGCTCTATCTTTATTTTTAGGCAATATTGAACCACTTATATCAAAATCAGAAATATTCTTATCTACTACGTAATTTTTAGTACTTTCAATTAAAGGTGTATAAGATCCATTAAATTCCATATAATCTTCTATATTGTTACGATAGTCACGAATACTAAATTCGTCTGATAAATCGGTTCCGTTCCAAGTACCATATTGTGATGAAAGCTGTGAATCTCCAGTACCAGGATCAGTACTTGTTGGTTGATAATTATTTGTTTTATATGTCTTTACAACTATTTCTTGTGTCTGTTGTATTTCCTTTCGGGTTCTTTTATACAGTATATATAATTTTGTACCTGGAAAATATCTCACTTTTGCTGGTTGGGGGTTGTTATTTTTATCTGTATATGGTGGCAAATACTTCCAATATCCCAACCATGTGTTGTAATTGTCACCAGATTTAATATTATATGTATATGCACTCCAATAATCTTCTGTATTATGATTTGGAAAAACTGATGTTTCACGCATTTCAGAATCATTATTATCCTGTCCTTTTCCTATATGACTAGAAAATGTTACATTAGATAATGTTGGACCATATTCCATAAAATTAAAATTATTATCATTCGGGTTTCTAGATTTATTTTTATAATAACTATAATATGGATCATTTGGGACATTTTGCTTATTAAAACTTGGTCTATACCATTGTTCACCAATAGTATTATTCCAACTATCTTCGTCATCATTATCTTTTGGAGATGTACTATTTAAACCATACAAAAAACTTGTACTATCAGTTGAAGTATTATATCTAGTCCATTGTTCATTAAAATTAATTGGTATATGGTTTTCTCCACCATAATAATATTGAAATGCACCAAAATCTTGATAATAATAATATAAAAAACCCCAATTATATTTCTTCCAAGTCCACGGACTATAACTAGCAATGACAGTCGTTGTTTTGCTCTTTATAATTCTTGGATTTATGTTACTACTTAATTCTGTATTTTTTTTTAAATCGTCATCATTTAACGGATTTCTACCATCATTAAACGCTATTGTTCTTACATTGGGTTTCGCGCCAACATCTTTTAATTTATGCATCCATGGTTGATTTAGAGATTCCCATAATATATTTCCACTTATATCACCAAACACTCCTATTTTTATACCATTTTGTTTAATTTCTGATCCTTTATGTTTATTTAAATCATTTCTAGTTTGAGTTAATTTAATTATATCTCTATGATTTTTTAAATAATATGTTTCACCAATAAAATTTCCGCGGTTATCTACATCCGCTCCAGTGTTAAATTTTAATTTTATATTATCTGAATCTAGGTCTATTTCTTGTATAGTATGAATATCACCAACATTATCAATTATTCTATCATTTATGTTATCCGCTGAAAATTCCCCCCTTAAATTATTAAATATGGCCCAATCACCTTCCCATTTATCAAATGTAAATTCTGTATTGTATTTATAGAATGTATAGTTATTATCAATTGCAAATTCAACGCTATTATCAAATTTTATTCTCATAATACTATTTGTATTAGTTTTTTCTTTTATTTCATAAATATTATTACTATTATCAAATATTTTATCATCAGTATCAATATTATCATTTATATCAAACCAGGCAAATTTATCAAGACTTCCAATAATTCCTCTTACTTTATTTATTATGCTGGTGCTGGTATTTATAGAATTATATGTTTCACCATTTGTAAAATTTCCGCGGTTATCTACATCCGCTCCAGTGTTAAATTTTAATTTTATATAGTTTAGTCCTTCGACTATTTCTTGTATAATATGAATATCACCAACATTATCAATTATTCTATCATTTACTCTAACAATTAATAGCGCTCCGGTGAAGTTTTCAAACTTGGCATTATCACCATCCCATTCAACAAATGTAATAAACCATGGGTTGACAAAATAATATGTGTTACCAATTGTAAATTTGCCTTCAACGATGGTTCTAAATTTGATTGACATAAAGGGATCATTGTTAACAATACCGATTCTTTCTATACTATGAAGTTCACCATTATCATCTAATATTTGTCCTGTAGTATCATCATTTATATTATCATTTTTATCAAACCAAGCATACACATCAAAACTTCCTTGTAGCTCAACTCCTCTATTTGTTATGGTAATAGTAGATGGTTTAAAAGTATATTCTTCATGTTTTATTATAACCTGTTCATCCCATACATCACCAATAACAATATCTTTAGAAACATCAATTTCATCATTTTCAGGTGTAAAATAAAATTCACTAACATTAATATTACCAACAGCAATTTCTAATCTATCATATATTTTATCCCTATCATGATGAAAAAACCAATTACCAACATCACTATTATTAATATCAGGCATAAAATCTAAATATAAATTTGCACCATCTCCTGCATCAAAAATACAAGAATAATTTAATGGTTCTACTTGTGTATAGTTGGAATCTTTATTTACATTTGCAAAATTTACGACCGCTGTGGGTGTTTTGGACACATTCCCAATTATTGTTTCAGCCGCGATGAACGGATCGCTACCGGTGTCGGCAGTGACAGTAAGCGTTTTCGTGGTATTATTGTATGACTCCACTGTTCCTGACACAGGGAATATGCCGGCATCATCATCATCACCCTGTGTGACGGCGCTACCCGCACTGGGTGGGGGTGATAGATCTTCATCAAACACCAGATTGAAAGTAATAAAAGTTCGTTTTCCTTCAGGAGTCTCAGTTAATAGAACACCTGATGAATACGGAGAATCCCCAACACGATATTGTGGTGTAACATTTTGATCTAAAATCATCTTATAATTTACAATACACGGATAATTATCTTTATTATGTACATATATATCGTTAGCAATAGTTGATTCTCTTTGTGAATTTGCTGTATTTTTATTATTTACACTATGTTTTACTTTGTACCAATTTTCTGTAACTGTTTCGGTTGTATGTTGATATAATTTTATATCATCATCATATGCATGAATATCAACAGATGTTGGTGTGTACGAAGAAATGCCCTTCAAACTATTATATTCTGCATCATGTAATAATAAATCATCTATATAACTTATATCCTTTGGACCATAAGGTTTATATACATCATCTATATATATTTTTTGAATAGACTGAAATACACTCGTAATCGCAATACTTTTGTTATTATCTTGATTTAATGGATATTCATTATATGCTGCAGTAAGATTATTATACATCTTAAAAAACAAATTTTTTATACTAGATTTTTGTTTTTGGTTGAAAAATTTAAAATGTAAGTTATCCGTATTAAATCTATTTGTAGTATCATATGCTGTAGCTACTGTTTCATATATATCACCATCTAATTCTATTATAAATTTTATTTTTATTACATCCGAATTAGCGCTATCATTTTCACAATTAATTTTAAATAAAGCATCTAAATTATTACTAAGTATATTTGTTGGTAAACTTACATCTGTTTCACCTATCTTCCATGAATTAGAAACAAGATGTAAGTTATAATCGTCACCGGTATCAATAAATTCAAATAATAGTATTAAATTTTCCTCAAAATCAAACAAAAAAGAATAATTAATATGATATTGCCCCCCATCACTGTGAAAAAAATTATCTTGAATCGGATTATCATGGTATAACCAACTTTCATCATTTTTTCCTAGCCCAACAAAAAATATTGCATCTGATTCTATTCTATCATAATCTAATTTGAATTCTATATATCCATTTGATATACTATTTGTTGAATAAAAATGTGCATCATTAGTTGATGTATAAATATTTCCACCATTAACACTATCTGTTTCATATCCTATAGACCATGTGTATGTCTCATTCTTTACTATCTCGCTTATGGATATATTTGTAGTATATGGTGTTCCCAAATGATTTATATCATTTAATTTACATCCACCATAATCTACTTTTAAATAAAATATTTCATTAATAAAAATATATACATCATATTTTTTATTTGTATCGGTACTATCACTTCTTTTCCTTATTTTATATCTTATAGTAAAATCTTCGGAAATAGTGTTATCTGTAGAATTAAATTTTATATTAAAAAGAGAATAATTAATATTTTTTGTTGTATTATTCGGAAATGTATTACCAGATATGTCTTTAAATATATAATTTCCATCGGGATTATTTTCATTAAATCTTCCTGTACCAACTATTCCCATAAAAAAATTTTCATGTGTATGTCCAATTGCTATACTTGACATAATATTATTGTTTGTGTATGAAGTAGCACCACTGAGATCAGTTAATAAAACACCCGATGGACAAATAATCAATGCTTCCCAATTATCTATATCATCTATAATAGGGGGAGGGTTATCGGGGTTAATTGTATTTTGTGCTGTTGTTTCAATACTCACAAATGAAATATCCTTATATTGACTATTATAAATATTTGCAGAATGATCATAAAGAGTATTATAATTACCACCATTATTAAAAATACTCGCTACATGATTTGCCCAGAATATTTTTGATTTAAAACTAGCTTTATCGTGTCTCAAACCGGGTTCATTATTATAATAACCAGTATATAGTGTATCATTTAAATCGCTTAAATAATATGTTGGAGTTTCGCTAATTCTGGGATCATTCATACCCTGGTAATCAAATGGTAATGACCAGGTATTGCTATTAGAAACATTTTGATCATTTAAAAAATTTTCTGGTGTCCATAATAAAAAATCAAAATATACTTTTAAATAATCTTTATTATTCAAAGTTATTAAGAATGTCACTGTTTTCGTTTGACTGTTGCCATTATCATCTGTCGCAGTTACTGTGAAACTGTAACTGTTTTTAGTTTTATAATTTGGATCAGCAATTAATGTTACAACACCAGTTGATGTATTTACACCCAGCAAATTTGCATTTTCTCCAGCTATTCCATAGATTATTGTCCCACCATCGTTGGCATAAGCAGTTATCGTGTAAACCGTTTGACCCGTTCCAGAATTCTCATCAATATTTATTCCTGTGGCACCCGACGTAATCGTTGGCGCTAATTCAGACACATTAGTTATTGAGAATGTCACTGTTTTCGTTTGACTGTTGCCATTATCATCTGTCGCAGTTACTGTGAAACTGTAACTGTTTTTGGTTGCATAATTTGGATCAGCATTTAATGTTACAACACCAGTTGATGTATTTACACCCAGCAAAATTGCATCTTCTCCAGCTATTCTATAGTTTATTGTCCCACCGTCGTTGGCATCAGCAGTTATCGTGTAAACTGTTTGACCCGTTCCAGAATTCTCATCAAGATCTGTTCCTGATGTTCCGGATGTAATTATTAGTACTGTTTCATCCTTAAGCAATGTCTTAGATGCCAATGAAAATAAATATCTAGAAAAATATTTTTTCATATTGATTAAATTATCTTGATCAATCATTAAAAACATTTTTTTAAAATCAATTGAATCTATCTGCATATTAACTTTTGGTGGAATATATAAAAAATCAATATATGGTATTTTTATTGTAGATATACGTACATTATCTTTGGTTAAACTAGTTATTTCACTTGTACTATCATCACCATATAAAAAAGTCCAAACACCCGGTTTTAATCTAAAATTTCTATTGTCATCTACAACATCATTAAAAAAATTTTCACTTATATCAATACTAGTGACTTCAGAATATTTTTTATCTACTTTTTTTCTATTATCTCCGTCTGGTCCCTCATAATTTTCATGCCATCCTTTTTTAGCAAAATAATCTGAATCAATATCTGGTAATGTAACATCTTGATTATCATTTGTTGAAGTCACGTAGTTATCAAATAAATAATAACCTGAAAGAAAATCTTTTATCACGCGTTCTATATCTGTCGGATCTGTTGGATAATACCCATCATCAGTAGAGTTACTACTATTTTTTTTATACCTATATGGTGGAAAAATAAATATATTTCTCGCTGTTCCACCAATATCGCTTATATTTAAATTATTATATGGATTACCACAAATATCATATTTTATTTCGTATTTTAATTTTAGTGGTTTATCAGTATCACTAAAAGTACTATAATTTGCATCAGTTATTTCTCTGAACATCAGCGATGCATTTGTATCGTCATACTTAAAATAATTAATTATAGTTGTATCGCTCATAATATATATATTATAAATTATATATATATTATTTATTAACATTTCCATCTATTACCACAAACTAAACAAGTTACAAAAGTAGTAATAGGTTCATCTGCTGATCTTGTTTGTAACTGATAATATGTGCACTTGTTTTTTCTACAACGATAACATTTAAATTCATCTGTTGCTGCTGACATATTTACAGAAGTCATATTCTTATCTCGTTTAATTTTCGCATCAATTAAATCTTTCCACTTTTCGGGACACATTTCTTGATGAGTCATGGATGCCAATTGTTTTGTTCTAATCTTTTTTATTTTTATCTTTTCTAGAAAATTAGGATTTTTCAAATTTATATAAATACTTCTAAGACGATTTTTGTATAACTGTATAAAATATTTATTTTCCCACTTTCTAACAATATTCTTTGTTTTTGCCTGATGAATAGTATAATTCATAATACTTCTTTCAAGATTTTTTGCTATTTTCTCATTCTGAATAATATCGTTCAACTTTTCAATAATTTTAACTCTGCTAAAATTCATAATTTAAAATAATAAATATCTTTTAAATATTTTTCAATTTATTTATTCTTCATCACTTTCGTCGGAATAAGATTCATAAGACAAATAATCTTTTTCCTCATCTTCATAATCATCATCTTCATCATCTTCTTCATCATCATCTTCATCTTCTTCATCTTCTTCATCATCTCCATTGTGTTCTTCATCTTCTTCATCATCGTCATTATCTTCTTCATATTCATCATCTTCATTATCTTCTTCATATTCACCATTTGATTCATACTCATCATTTTCTGTAACATATTCATCTTCGGTTTCATTACTATCGCTATCCAAAGAAATAGAATCTTCATCATCAACTATAAATCCATCTGTTTTATCATAACCTTCTTTTGTCAAATTTTCAGGATCAACATATTCTTCTGAACTTTCATCTTCTTCTTCTTCTATATTTTCAAACCCACCAAATAATTTTACATAAACCTTTTCCCATTCATCTAAAGTTAAATCTTGTAAACTATTAATATCAATCAGTTTTTGAGAATGTTTCAATATTACCATGGTACCAAAATATAATGTACTATCTATTGGTGGTGGTAATTCATATTTATTTTCCTTTCCAGATTTTCCTTTATCTTTAGAATAAATTGTATAAAATGATTTATTATCAAGTGACCAAATATTTCTTGATTCAAAATGATTATTTGATGAAAACAAACATTTTTTATATAACATATCTAAATTATTAATTTTAATAGAACTATTTTTCAATGTACCATTTTTTTTTACAAATACAACTTTTACCATTCTGTTATTAATTAATCATATCAGTTTAAATAGTTTCATTTATATATTATTTATTATGAATAAAAATAAAAAATATACTAAAATAAACAAAAAAAAATATGAAAAAAACTATGAAAAAAAAATATATATTAAAAACTTGGATATTAAAGATTTAAAATATAATATTTTAGATATTCTCAAAAAAAAATTTAATGAAATTAGAAAACAAAAAAACTATATATTAACAAATGATGGTGTTTATATTTTTAATAAAGATATTTTAAATCATTATAATTATGTTAATAAAACGCTTCATGAAACTGATGATTTTATTGAATTAAATGACTATTATAAATTTAACACAACTGTCTATCAAATTCCACATGATCATTATTTTCTAACTATTTTAGAAATTTCTTTTAATATTAATAATTTGTTTCTTACTTTTGAAATAAATAATAATAAAATACAAGATTTCTATATTAAAACAAACTCATCATTAAATATTTTGGATGCACTAATGATAAAAGAAATAAGTTATATTAAACAATTGTTAATATAATTATATATATATGTTATTTTGGATTATTAGACAAATAATAATATCTTTTCTATTTATTTTTACCATGCATCATATATACAATTATTTTAAAACAAATTTAACTGTGCCAAAAATAAAAGATTTAATTAAAAAACCAAAAGAACAATACAAGGACATTTATGAAAGCGAGGAAAAAACTGTTGATAAAGAAACTATGAAAAATGAATTAAAAGATTATCTTAAAAGTTTATCAAAAAATAGTAACGCAACTAAATTAGAAAGTGTTGGCGACATGTTTAATGACAACGATGCTAAATCCTCATCATTTACTAGTTATTAATAATAAAAATTATTTAAACATTAATTCATATTTTTAAAAAGAATGAATTATAAAGATAAAGTTAATCTTTTAAACAATTTTCCTGATATAGAACTTTCTTATGAAAAAAGACTCCATAATAAAGTTCAAAACATTGATTGTTATTTAACAATTCCATATGGATCAAAATATTTTGCATGGTTTTATAATTATAAAAATAAAAATACACTCATATTATTAAAAATTAATAAAAAAAATAATAATATTATTTCTATTGAAAAAAAAATTGCTTGTTTTAAATCAAATTTATGTATTGGAAAAGGAACAATACTATATGGAACAATATTTCAATATAATGATGTTCAGTATTTCAATATTGAAGATTTATTATATTATAAAAATAAAAATACAGAAGAATTAAATAATTTAGACAAATTTCATTTAGAATATGAACTGTTAAAAAATGATATAAAACAAGTTATTTATAAAAAAAATAATATAATTTTTGGATTACCCAATATAAGCACACAATATAATGATATATATAAAAATATTAACAAAATACCTTATAAAATTTATTCAATACAACATCGTTTTTTAACAAAAAATATTAATATTTTTTATAATGAGCGAGTTGATCAGATTATTGAAAAATTTGCAATATTTAAAGTTGAAGCAACAATACAACCAGATATTTATCATTTAACTTGTTATGATAAAGAAAAATGTTTAATAAAATTTAGAACATCGCATATTTCTAGTTATAAAAATAGTGTATTTTTAAATTCAATATTTAGAAATATTAAAGAAAATATAAATATTGATTATATTGAAGAAAGTGATGATGAGGAAGAATTTCAAAATATAGCGCCAGATAAATATGTAAAAAATATCGTTATTAAAATGAAATGTAAATTTTTGCCAAAATTTAATTCATGGGAACC
>Ga0315315_10007427_pt1 | contig 10150 bp, 12 predicted proteins | sample M140m3416metaG_FD_203699 | JGI IMG/M metagenome (GOLD analysis project Ga0315315, IMG submission 203699) | Ammonia-oxidizing marine archaeal communities from Monterey Bay, California, United States - M1 40m 3416 | ecosystem: Environmental > Aquatic > Marine > Intertidal zone | place: USA... | reverse complement strand
CATTGAAGCCAGATTATCAGCCTTAGAATCCAATTAATCGAATTATAATACTTAAAAAATTGATTAAAACTATTCCATATTATTCATCTATAAACAATATGGAACCACCAACATACTTGGCTGAAAAAAACCCACACCCTCGTGATAAATATATCACCTTTGACGAAGGACCTCATATTTATACTATCAATGGTGATAGTGATTTTATGTCTGTTACTACATGGAATCATTCACACTTTGATCACTTTGACGCCGATAAAATCATAGACAAAATGATGATGGGTAGAAAATGGGGTCCGGCTCATAAACATTGGGGAAAAACTCCAGCCCAAATCAAAAAAGAATGGAAAGACAACGGTATTGCTGCATCAACAGCAGGAACAAAAATGCATTATGATATTGAATGTTATTACAATGATATGGAAGTGGAAGTAGAAGAAGATTGTGTTGAATGGGAATATTTTGAAAAATTTGAAGAAGAGATAGGTGGAGACAAAGAACCATACAGAACGGAGTGGATGATTTGGGATACCGAATTAAAGTTTGCTGGTTCAATAGATATGATATATCGCAATCCTGATGGAACCTTAGATATTTATGATTGGAAAAGAAGTGTAGGAATTAGAATGGATAATAAATGGCAAAGCGCATTAACTCCTTGTATTAAACATCTTCCAGACTGTAATTACTATCATTATTGCTTACAATTAAACACATATAAAGCACTTTTAGAAAAGAATTATGGAGAGAAAATAAAAGATATGTATTTGGTATGTTTGCATCCAAATAATGAGAACAAGTCGTATCAACGAATTAAGGTTTTAGACCTACAAAAAGAAGTAAAGGATTTGTTTGATTTGAGGAAAAAAATGTTAAGTAAAGAACTTAAAAGTGAATTGGTAGAATAAGTTATATGACTGAACCATTCTGTGAAGACTATATTTATTTGTTTGAAACGAGATCAGCAGCTTGCAATTACTGTGTAGAGAATAATATGTTATTTCCAATGTTTTTTTTAGTTAGTTTTATACCTTTTACAATTTTATTTTCAAGTTGGGTAGTAGCAAGATTTGTATATTTACCTTATATGAAAGCAGTAGAAAATGAGAAAGATATTGAATGGCCTGATGAAGAAGAAGAAGAAGAAAAAATTCCATATGAAGAAAAATATAAATTAAATAAAAAAAAAGATAAAAAACGAGAGTTAGATACAGAAATTTGTAGTGTATGTGAATCAACTCCGGATGGATTAATATTTATGAAATATAATGATGATAATGAAGGATTTGATTGGTGGGGAGATAATAAACAAACATCTTATAAATATCTAGAAACAGTCGCTAGAAAATATGTGACAGTATTTCGATGTAGTTGGTTATATATTGATAGAGCTGAAAACATAAAAATCCAATTAGAGAAAGAGCAAGAGAGAGAAGAGAAAGCGAAAATGGAAGCAGAAGATAAAAAAGAAGAAGAAGTGGATAGTGATGATGATTTATTTGTTAAATTCAAACAAAATGAGAAAATTAAACCAAAAAAGAAAGAGCGAACAGCTGCAACAGTTGCAAATAAATACAAATACGTTGGTAAAATAAGTGATTTTAAGATGTTAAAAAGTATCAAAAAGAATGTTAGTGTAAATAAGAAAATGGATTTCTCATCATGGAAAACAATGTTTAATAATTAAATAAATTGTAATTAAAAATAATTATAATTTATTTTCGTCTTCTAGACTTGCGTTTATTGTGATTAGTGCGTTTTTTTTGGTTCTTTTTTTTTGTTTTCTTTTTTCGTTTTTTTCTTCTTCTTCCTCCACCTGCTGATGTTTTTCGGATGAGTGGGGTCTTAACCGGTTTTACATCAGTTGCAATAGGGACTTTTTCTGTAGCAATTGGCTTTTCCAAAGTGGCTTTTTTTGCTTCTAAATCTCCCATTAAACCTTCTTTTGATTTTAAAGGTGTTTTGGTAAATTCTTTTTGTTCCATTGCTGCTGATATTTTATCATATTGATTTTGAAATTTAACCATGGCATTATTGGCATTAAGTGCAAAATTTACCCAGCTATCAAGTGCTTTATTTCCTGGTCCACCTATTTTTTGTAAAATAGTTAATGTTTCAAGTGTTTGATCTAATACTGCTCCCACAGATTCATCAACTACACTTTGAACACCTAAAAGTGTATTAGCAATTGTACCTGTAGCATTCAAAATATTACCAACATAAGGAACAGTGCCAAGACCAGATAGAACTCCATTTCCTACAGAATCGGTTAGTTTTCTAACACCGTTATGAATTCTGTCGCCAAGTTTATCACTTGCTCTATCAATTTGAGGAGCCATTTCACTTGCTGTAACTAAAGCAACTTCCAAAAAGGGTTTTAATACAGAATTATTTAAATCTATTGCCAATTGTCTAACATTTTCTTTTACTTCAGGATCATTTAATACTTGTTTTATAATATTTGTAAGTAATTCTACTTTTTGTGTAGCTTCTTTTGCTTTTATTGCAATATCGTCATTGGATGAACCAAGTTCAACCCCCAAATAAAAAAGTGTTTTACTTAAAATACTATTAATAGTTTTAACATATTTCCAAGCAATAGACCTAATAAGTCCTTCTGGTACATTTTTAAAAGCCCGTAACCAAGCTTCAGGTACACTATTAGAGTTTACAAATGAACTGTAAGAATCATTTAATGATTCATTATTTTTACTTACAGCACCTTGCGATTCTATAGCATTTTTAATATCATTCTTTTTTTGAAGTTCTTTTTTTTGTAAATCTTTATTACCTTCTTGAAGATTCATATTAATATATAATTATACTTTATTTTTCTTCAACCATTTTAAAAAGCCAATACTTTTTTCTATATTAAATGAAGAACCTAAATCTTCCTCTGCAATTTTCATAGCAATCTTTTCAATATCATTTAGTGATGCTAGATATCTATCTATAATTTCTTTTGAATAAGGCATTTTATGAATATAATGGTTATTATATTCATATCAATTTTTAGAAATAAAACATACTAACTTTTTATCTTTGACTAATTTTGTCATTTCATATTCAATTTTATATCCAGCTAGTAAAAGTTGTGAAAATAATACATCTATTTCCTTTTCTGTCAATACTTCTTTGGTTGTTTCGTTAATAAATATTCTTACACAACTTGGATTATTGCAACAAGATGAAAATGTCTGAAAAGGGGAAAGCTTATTTTGAGAAATAGTTTGTGTAATGTTATTTAAGCTTATATCATTGGGTGGATTAGAAATAGTAAATATATTTTTATAACATTTTGTAAACTTATCAAGAAAGACAATTTTGTTTACTTTATATACTGGCATATATCTAATAGTAATAATTTAAAATTGAAAACAAAAAATCAATTAATAAATTATTATAATAATCATGAGCACAGACACTAAACCTAGCGCAAAGACTTATCGTTATAAATTTTCAGCAGGATTTCTAGCAAATTTAAAAGAATTTTCAAGAATTCATAGATTCGATGATACTCAGGCATTTAAAGATAATTGGGAGGAATGGTGTAAAAATAATAAATTAATTATTGAAAATGAATCCAATAGACTAAAGAACACTGGTTATGAAGGAGATGTATTAGTAAAAATGTATAAAAGTGCAAGATACTATTTCAAAAATAAGTCAACAGAAAAAAAGCAGGCAAAAAAGCGTAGACAATATATAGGATTAGAGCCTGAATTTAGAGATGCAATTGATGAACATATTGAGGGGGTATCAATAAGACAAGAGTTAAAACCTCAAGATGGTTTTATTAATTTTCTAGATAATACAAAGTATGCAAATATAATTCGACTAGAAAAGTTGCGTCTTGAATCTTATGATTTTACAAAAGAACAAATCAATGCAAAGTTTAAGAAAACATACAAAAATAGATATTTTACAAATCAAAAAAGCAAGTAATTAAATAAATGTTTAATATTAAAATATTTTTTAATATTAATATGATAGGTGGAAAATTATTGGCTGAAGGAGGATATGGTTGTGTATTTACTCCAGGTATTAATTGTGATGGTTCTATTATGAAAACAAAAAAATATGTAAGTAAAATTCAAAGATATGATTCAAGTGCTATAAATGAGATAAGAATAGGTAAAAAAATTCAAGAATTAAATGGATTTGAAGACCATTTTGCTGCAATATTGAAATATTGTGAGATAGATATAGCTAGTATAGAAGATAAAGATAAAAGTAAATGTAGTGTTTTTAAAAAGAAAAAAACAAAAGACTTTATTGTGATGAAATTACAATATATTGAAGGAAGTGATTTTATGGATTATTTAATTAATCAAAAAAATAGTGTTCAGTTAGTAAGTAATATAATTTTTAGTTATAATCATATTTTGAAATCAATAACAATGCTAGTAAGTAAAGATATAGTCCATTATGATATTAAGGGTACAAACATTCTTTTTGATGATAATAAAGAGATACCTTTATTGATTGATTTTGGATTATCTACAGAAATAAATAAAATAAATGCAACAAATTTGAAAGACATGTTTTATGTATTTGCACCAGAATATTATATATGGTCACTAGAGATTCATTATTTGTGTTACTTGGAAAATAAAAATAAAGAACCAACAAATCAAGAATTAAAAGAGATAGCAAAAAAATATGTAGCAGGAAATAAGGCATTACAACGAAATTTCTCTCCAACTTTTTTAAAAAAATATGAAAACAAATGTGTAAAACAGTTAGAAAAATATAATGCAATGTCTTTTACAGAAAGAGTAACGAAGATACTTTCTTACTGGAAAACCTTTGATAATTATTCTTTATCTATAATGTATTTGAAGTTTTTACACTATATAAATATTAATGGATTTATTGACAATGGATTTATAATATTTTTTAGTAAATTATTATTAAGAAATATAGATCCAAATCCTGATAATAGATTGAATTTAGTTGAAACACTTCATACATTCAATACATTTTTATATCAAAAAAATATTAATAATATAAAAACTTTTGAACAACTGACTGATTCTTTTATTGAAAACAAAATAGAAATAGATAAAGAAATAACAATAGATAAAAAAAAGGGATTATATCAAACAAAAACAATGCGAATAAAACGCAAAAAGTCAACTTAATTTTTTTTATTTTTACCTTTGTGTTTTCCTTTTCTTTTTCTACGAGTTTTTCTAGTCTTACTTTTTTTCTTCTTCTTATTTTTTTTACCACCCTTTTTATTTTTTCTATATGTTTTATTGGCTCTTTTTAACATAAGTGTAAAAGATTGACCAGGATGTTCTCTCATTGTTTTCTTTACATGTGCTAACCAGGGATTTGTCATATAACTAATAATAAGAAAATAAAATTGAATAATATTTTTATTTACATAATAGTAAGTAAAATTATGACCTTAACATTTACAAGATATTTGTATAATGCAGATGAAGTAGTATTAACCCTAATTGAATGTTTGCTAAAACAGAATAGTTTAGAAGAATGTTATTATTGGTTATACGAATATTACAAGACTGGTTATGTAGAGGAAAGTTGGCAATTACTATATAAAATATACTATGACTTTTATATGTTAAAAAATCCAAAAATGGAAGAAAAGATTAATGATAAATATATAAAATGGAAAAAAACAAATGATATTAAGAATATATTATGGATAGTAAAGAATTTATTTAGATTCGATAGTTGTTATACTATATTCTTATTGAGAGTATATCATAGTAATAGAAATACCGAAGTATTGGGAAAAACAACAACAAAAGTTATATATAAAGACAAAAATGAGATAATGTTAGCAACTGCTATAAAAGAAAAAAAGAGAATTTCAATATCATATTACTTAAAAAGAGTAAAAGACGATAGAAAATTATTTGTCATTAATAGTTGTTTTGATGAAAAAATAAATTTAAATGATAATTATAGTGATAATTATCATTATTTATTGGCCAAATTGGTAGATAAATTTAAAATAACTCCGAAAAAGAAGGTTTATTATAAAATGGTTATGAAAAAAGAAATAGAAAATGTATTGGAAAGTGATGTAAATTGTAGAAATAATGGAAAACATGAAGATGTTAGTTATGTTTATAAAACATTAAAAACTCATAGAATTTATGGAATATCATCAAATATAGGTTGTTTTAAGTTGGAAAGAGAAGATAAAGATTTGAATCATTGCTTTTGGTATCATTGGGAATATTATGCATATAAATCCCCATTATGGAAAGAAAGATTTAATAAGTATAAGATAAAGGTAAGTGATAAAAAACAATTAATAGAATTTGATAACGAAGATGATTATGAAAAATTTTATGAAGAATACGGATATGAACCAGATGAACAATCTGAAGAAGTCCAACAGAAAAGTAGTATAGAAATTGGTAGAACAAACTTAAAATTATGGGTGAATAGTATATTTAAAAAACAGTTGACAAAGAATATAAGAGTAAAAATTATCTATTAATACAAAATTGAAATTTAAATAATTTTTTATAATATTTATTATTATAAGCAGAATGGTGAAAAATAAGAAAGGAGGAAGCAGTCATAAACGAATGGCAAGAAAAAATGTAGCTCCAAAAGGGGGTTATACTAGAAAATTACGTCTTCCAAAAGAGGATGGTGAAATTATAGCACGTGTAACAGCTATGAGTGGAGGTGGTCATGCTGTTATTATGTGCACAGATGGGAAAGAGAGAACTCTAGTAATTAGAGGTAAATTTCGAGGGCGAAATAAAAGAGATAATACAATAAGATTAAATAGTATGGTATTAGCTGGATTGAGAAGTGTAAGTATGGGTGAAGTAGTAAATGGTAAAAAAAAAGAAAAGGCAGATATATTAGAAGTATATCCTGATAGTGCAAAAAAAGAGCTACTGGCAATTCCAGAAGTGTATGCAATATTAGATGATGTAAAGAAAAAGGAGTTGAATGAAGATAGTGTATTTGAATTTACAAATCAAATATTAGATACTACTCAAGAAGAAGTTAGTAAAAAAGATGAGAAAAAGGACTCATTATTCAAGGATGGAGAAGGTGATATTAGTTGGGATGATATTTAAAAATCATCGTCGCTAAAATCTTCTAGAACAATATCGTTATCTTCGGTGTCACTCATAACACCATTTTGTTCATATATACTTGCAATTATAGCATTTTGTATATGTCTATTTTCTATAAATTGTTCTTCAATACTAATAATTTCATTTACAAATTCTCTTTGATTAATTAAATTTCTTCTTGGAGGTCTATATAAATTTTCTATTGGATTATTAATAAATCCTATAGTATTAAATAATTGATTATATTGATGATCAATATGTATTGTATTACTTGAAATATCTGGTTCTTGTTCTGAAACTGGTATATATTCATCTTTTACTTCTTTATTATCTAATTCAAATCTACAAATAGGACATTTTGCTTGTTCTTCTTTTAACCAAGTTTTAATTCCCTCTGGATCAAATATATGTTTACATGGTAGTTGAATAACATCTTGACCTTCTTCAAAATCATAAAACATAATACAACAAGATTCTTGATCAAACTTATCTTTACTATATTTTACAGTTTTTAATTGATCATTGCCTTTATCCGATAAAATTTTTTTATATGGTGTTTTATCTAATAAAGAATCATTTAGTATTCGATTTAAGGTGTTTCTTTGACCTCTTTGTGCACCAACAAAATTATTAGCTATTGGTAACATAGCTAAGTTAGAATTAAGAGAATTTTCATTTAATAAATTTACTAACATACCAAGAAATTGTGCTCTTGGATTATTAGATAAATCTCTTATGCGATTATCGATTACATCGTGTAAAAAAGTATTTGATATATCTATATTCATATTAGTAAATTATATTATAATATATTTAACTTTTTTACTTAATAATTAAGTAAAAAATTTATTAATTAATTAACAATTACCATTTCCATGGCTTGATTGCTTCCAATTCACCATCTAGTGGGAGATATCTATCAACATTAAGCATATCTTGCAACATTGTATAAGGGGTTACCTCTCTAAGAGCATCAATTCCCTTGTTACAAAACACATTTAGTAGTGTGGAACTATATCCACTTAAGAATGTAATATTCTTTGTATATGTTGTAGCGGGAAATCCAGTAGTCTTTCTAAGATTCCAAAATAGAAGATGAGGTGGGTCATAAGGGGACTGCCAAGTAGTTCGCATACCAGCTTCAGCAAACTTCCTCTTAATTTGAAGATAAGCATCATCGAAAATATTACCATTCGTATAACTACAATCAAATTGCATATCACTAAACACTGCTAGAACCATCTTTCTAACATCGTTAGGATTGATATTATTTTCTACGAGAGCACTAATCATTTCATCCATTGCAAGATGGAAATCGGTATTCATTCCCCATGCACTTCGTCTCACTGTTTGAGCCTTTTCTACAAAATCTTTGCATCCACTCGTCTTGATCCATTTTGGAATAGCATCAAATGTCAAAATTCTATCTCTAAATGCAGGATGACACAGTTCACTAATCCTGATAGACAAACCAATAGCATTATTAAGTGGAACACCATCATCACATTCCATAGAACCTGATGTATCGCACATAGCTACAATTGGAACATTTTCTAGACCCTTATTATTCTCTGCCTGACTTTTCCATTGAAGATTAATAGTTTTACGCAATGTTTCCTCATCATCGCCCATTCCACGATAAGAATAACCGTCCTTTGCCAGCTGACCAACATCTAGTCTCTTTCCGTGAACCTTTGCACTTTTATCACCTGCAATAGCCTTTTCAACATGTTTTGTATAATTTGCAGCACACTGAATTCTATCCTCCTCCCCAGAACGCTGCTGACCTCTCTTATCTTTATTAAGAATTGCCATCTTCTGCTTTCTAAGAGTAACAGAAGTGACTTTATTAAATTCTATCTTGCTCCATTCTTTTCCAGCCATCTTTACCTGTGGAGTGTCACTTCCACCATCTGCTCCCGATAGCTTGACAATAAGTTTCTTTAGATGAATCTTACACTTTTTTCTAGCACTCATTAGATGATTTCGATCTCTCCAACCACCTTCGGGCAATACAATAAACTGAGGATACATCAGTTCAGCAAGACGATGGAAAATCCAATTAAATTTTTTACTAGACTTCTCACGAGGAATCCATCGTCCTAGAAGACTGACAGGCTCTTCATTTTCCAATTTATTCTCATCTTCTCGAAGAGAAGGCACAACAATTCGTTCTAGGATAATATAAACTAAAGGATGATTTTCTCCGGCTTCAGTATTACTTTTCAGGTAAGCTAGAAAATATTTTACGTCCTTCCAAGACCCATACTGATGACCGTTTAGAGCAGGATGTTTTGAACTAACAATGTGCACAAAAGCTGCATATGCAAGGTCAACACTAAAACGGCTCCAAACCTCTAGTTGCATCCAGGTAAGGTCCATTTCCCCTTTTCCTGAAACAATATCTCGAGTTTGTCCGATAAGTTTGTAAAGTGTAGTAAATTGAATCCTATGATCCCTCCAATTCATACTATTCAGCATATTATATAAACGCTTACTAAGGTCACTAGTATCTTTACTACGGACTAGTTGAAAGAAGAACTGCACAATTTCTTGGTCAACATCAGCTGACCAACTGTGCTCAACATGTCCATTTTCGCCAATTTGCTTGGCTGATAGTTTGGTGTCAAATGCGGATACGATACTACTCATGGTATACAGATATAAGATGCTCTCTTTAAGTATGTTTACGTCTAGTTTTACGTTTATTCAATTTTCGGATATAAACCTTTTTAGTACTTGCATTTTTTTTCTTGATATCTTCATAATAAATAATATGTAAACTGTTCAAGTCCTTGAATAGATTTATTGTATCATCCCATTTTATATCTGTCAAGCTTGATTTTATAGTTAAAAAATTATAATTTTCTTCTTTTTTTAAATAATTTCCTATTTCTTCAGGAGAAAGATCAATATTATATTGTAGTATACTTATTAATTTATGATTTGTTTTATTATATAATTTATTATTTTTCAATAAAAATAATAGTTTTGTTTTGTCTAATTTTTTATCACTTAAAATAATATTATCTTTTTTAATATAATATATCTTGTTTTGTCTATTGATA
>Ga0315315_10007418_pt1 | contig 10156 bp, 9 predicted proteins | sample M140m3416metaG_FD_203699 | JGI IMG/M metagenome (GOLD analysis project Ga0315315, IMG submission 203699) | Ammonia-oxidizing marine archaeal communities from Monterey Bay, California, United States - M1 40m 3416 | ecosystem: Environmental > Aquatic > Marine > Intertidal zone | place: USA... | reverse complement strand
TGATGAAGAAAAAAAGGTGGTTGAAGATTACGGCGTTTGGGGATTAAAGAAATTTATGGGAAGAGAGTATATGGGAATTTCAAGAACTACTTTTATTATTGATGAAAAGGGAATTATTGAGGAGGTGGTTACTAAAGTAGATACTAAAAATCATACCAATCAGATTTTATAATAACATAATAATATTATTGTTTCTGCTGATTACTAGTGCTGTTTATTCACAAGAAAACAACATTAAAAATAATAAAATAAGGATTACTCCTTATTTTATTATTCCTGATTTTCAGGGCTATAGTTTTGCTGGATTTGTAATTGGATATAATCGTGATAGATTTATGTCATTTGACAAATATTGTGCTGATTTTGAATTTACATATTCAAGACTTAAAGTTTCGGATATAGATAAAGCAAGTTGTTATCTTGAGGATGATCATCCATTTTTTCAAACAGACATAACAGATCCTAAAGATGATTTTAGAAAAGGAAATATGATTAGCATGAGATTTGGTTACAGATATATTATTACAAAAAATTTTTATTACTCTCTTGGCTTTAGAATAACATCAATTACTGATCCGTTATATGTGCATAATTATAACAGAGAACATGATTATCCTATGAGGGAAACTCTAGGAATTGGGCCAGAATTAATATTTGGCTCTAGGTTAAATTTTACTGAGAGTTTATTTTTTGATTTAGGCTTTGGGGGGACTTATAACTATACATCACATCGCGTTACATATGGGCAGGCAGGTGGTATGTTTGGTGCCTGGGAGCAAAAAAGAGAATCGTATAATTGGATTAAATTTTGGCCTAAAATAAATTTACAAATAGGGTATACATTTGGTGATATTGACTTTTAAAATAAAAGTCTAAATACTTCTTCAATCTTGCCACATTTGATAACATCAATTTTAAAGCCTTTAGCACTGAACTTATTGTATTTAGAGATGATAATTTTTTTATAACCTAATTTTTCTGCTTCAGCAATTCTGCTTTCAATTCTATTTACAGCCCTAATTTCTCCTGACAATCCTATTTCTCCAGCAAAGCAAGTAAGCGTATCTAAAGCAACATCTCTATCAGAGGATAATATAGAACAGACTACTGCTAGATCGATAGCGGTATCATCAATTTTTATGCCTCCAGTAATGTTTAAGAAAACATCTTTTGCTCCCAATCTAAATCCACATCTTTTTTCTAAAACAGCTAAGAGCATATTCATTCTTCTAGTGTCATAGCCCGTAGCAGATCTTTGTGGCGTTCCATATACAGCTGTGCTTACTAGAGATTGTATTTCAACAAGCAAGGGTCTAGCACCTTCAATTGTCGCTGCAATCCCTACGCCACTTGTGGCTTCATCTCTTTCAGAGATTAGAATTTCAGAAGGATTACTTACTTCTCTTAATCCCTCTTGATTCATTTCATAAACACCAAGTTCAGATGCTGAGCCAAATCTGTTTTTTATTGTCCTTAGAATCCGATACACATAATTCCTGTCTCCTTCAAATTGTAGTACCGTATCTACCATGTGCTCTAAAATTTTTGGTCCTGCTATTGCTCCATCTTTATTTATATGTCCAATTAAGAAAACTGCGGTTCCAGTTTCTTTAGCAAATTTTATAAGTTCTGCAGTACATTCTCTTATTTGAGAAACGCTACCTGGAGAGGACTCAATATGTGCAGTATGCAGAGTTTGTATAGAGTCAACAACTAATATGTCTGGTTGTACTTGTTCAATTTGTTGAAAGATGTTTTGTGTGGAAGTTTCAGTAAGGATATAACAATGTTCAGAATCCTTATTGATGCGTTGAGCACGCATTTTTATTTGTTTTTCACTTTCCTCTCCTGAGATATAGAGAATTTTTTTATTCTTTGAGCTTAATGCAAATTGCAGTAGTAGAGTTGATTTTCCTATTCCAGGGTCACCACCTAATAATATCATTGACCCAGGGACAATCCCTCCTCCTAACACCCTGTTGAGCTCCTTGTCATTGCTTGCTATTCTTTTCTCATTGGTATAATCAATTTCACTTATTAACGATGGTTTATTTACTTTACTACTTTTAAAACCTCCTCGCGGTTCATTTGCTTTTGTAATTATTTCCTCAACAAAGGTATTCCACTCATTACATTGCGGACATTTTCCTAGCCATTTAGGTGACTGAGTGCCACAGCTCTGGCAAAAGAATGCAGACTGTACCTTCTTCGCCATTAGGAGTTCTTGATTTTAGTAATAATATTTGAGCTGGAAAATCCGTCAACAAAAGGGATAAGGATTACTTCTCCTCCATTTTCTTGAATCATTTCATGGCCAACTATTGTGCTAATTTCATAATCCCCACCCTTAGCTAATACGTCAGGCATTAAATTGCTAATCAAATTTAAGGGGTTTTCTTCAGGAAATATAATAATCGCATCAACAAAATTTAGTGCAGATAATAATATAGCTCTTGATTGTTCATTGATAATTGGCCGGTTTTCTCCTTTGATTTTTTCTATAGAACTATCTGAATTTAGCCCAACAATCAATTTATCTCCTAAATCAGCAGTTCTAGCTAACACTTCAATATGTCCTCTATGTATAATATCAAAGCAGCCGTTAGTAAAGACTATTTTCTCTCCAGAATTTTTCCAGCGATTTACTTTTATTTTTGCATCTTCAAGAGAAATTATCTTATTTTTTATCTTTTTAAGCTGTGACATTAGTTTTCTTTTTTGATAAAAATAAAATTAATAGGCCAATTAATCCCATAATAATTGCCATTAATGTTTGGCCTGCATGTATTATCGTTGGAAATAGCAAAGCAGGATTTGAAGACGGGTCGCCTTCTCCAAAAAACATTGTTCCTACCCCTAGCACATATAGACCCATCATTACAATTGCATGATAAGAACCAATTCCTCCTGGAGTTGGGATTACCATCCCAATACCTCCTAAAACCAGCAGGAAAAGTCCGTCTGAAGTTGTTAAATGAGAGGTTTCCTGTATGCTAAAAAAACAAATATATGTCATTAAGAAATACATGATCCAGATGCAGAGGGTATGTAGCCAAAAAGTAGATTTCTGCTTCATTTTTTTTATGCTTTTAACCCCTTCTCGTAGGCCTTCAGTGAAAGTTAGAATTTTTTCATATAAAGAAGAATTCTTTATCCATCTTTTTATGAGAATAAAAGCGATAATAAGTGTTGAAATTAGCGCTATTATTACGATAGTATTTTTGTCATTAACAGTATCTTTTTGTTGTAATTGAATAGTTAGATAAAAGTTTATAATATCATTGAATTTTAGAATAATGGTGAAAATAATTAAACCGAATAGAAAGATGAAATCGATTACTCTTTCTACAATTATAGTGCCAAGTAGTTTGTCAATAGGAATTTTTTCTGCTTGATTAAGAGAGGTGCATCTTGTTATTTCTCCGGCTCTAGGAATAAAAAGATTTGTAAAATATAATACTGAAACTGCTGCAATTGCATTCCGTTTGGATGATTTATGTCCAAGAGTTTCAATTAAAACTATCCATCTTAGGCCTCTATTTACTATAGCCACCCCTCCAAATAGCATTGATAGAAAAACCCATTTTACATCAACGTTTTTTATTTCTTCAATTAGTTTTATTGGGTCTTGGTTTTTAAAAAGAAAGTATAGCATTCCGAAAGCAAAAGCTATAGAGATGGTATATTTTAAGGTTTTCAAAATAAAGGTTTTAGTTATTGCCGTAAAACTATAAAATTATATTATCAATCAATCTTACTCCGTTAATATATGCAGCAATACAAATTGCATTTTTGTTTTTTGCTTGCCACTTTTTAATAGGCTGCATATTTTTTAGAGAAACAAATTCTACATATTCAAGACTTAAGTTCTTTTCTTTTTTAAATTGTTGTTGGATAAAGATGTTTAATTCTGGTATTCCTTTTTCTTTGTGTTTGGCGCAATAGCTAAGACATTTGTAAATCAGAGTTGCTTCATTTATTGCTCTTTTTGAGAGTCGTTTATTTCTTGAGCTTTTTGCTAGACCATTTTTTTCTCTAATTGTTTGACCTCCGATGATTTTTATTGAGGCTCTACTTTGTTTTGCTAATTCCTTTACTATTTGTAATTGTTGCAAATCTTTTTGCCCAAAAAATGCTTTTGTAGGCCTTATGATTTGAAAGAGTTTCTCGACAATAGTTGCCATGCCATTAAAGTGCTCTGGCCGAAATTTTCCTTCCATGCCACTTGATAGTTCGCCAAAGTTAAACTTTTTAGCACCTTCATTTTTTTCATATAAATCACAAACTTCAGGGATATATGTGATATCACATTTTGAGGCATCTAATTTTTCTAAATCGCGCTTTAAATTTTTTGGGTAGTTTTGAAGATCATTAGCATTATTAAATTGTGTTGGGTTTATAAATATGCTGCAAATCGTTATGTCACATTCATTCTTAGATTTTTTAATAAGGCTTAAATGGCCATCATGTAACGCTCCCATTGTTGGCGTAAAGCCAATTGACTTACCAGCCCTGCAGATGTTTAGATGTGACAACATCTCTATTTTATTTTTGAAAACCTTCATAAATCAAGTGTCATAATTATAGTCAGCAAAACTAACTGAAAAGCTTTGATGTTACGCTTTTTTTTCTATATTTTTGCATAATATAAATTCACGTTATTATGGATAAAAAGAGGGTTTTATACGTTTCCCAAGAGATTACCCCTTACACTGGTGAAACTGAAATGGGAAGTGTTGCAAGCTTCTTGCCTCAAAAGACACAAGAAAGTGGCAAGGATATTAGAATGTTCTTGCCTCGTTTTGGCACAATCAACGAAAGAAGGCATCAATTACATGAAGTTATTCGGTTGTCTGGAATGAATCTTATTATTGATGACTTTGACCATCAGCTTATTATTAAAGTTGCTTCCATCCAAAAATTACGATTACAAGTCTATTTTATTGATAATGAGGAGTACTTCCCATCGAAACAGATGTTTCATGATAAAGAAGGTAATTTAATTCTTAATAATGATGAGCGCATGATTTTTTATTGCAAAGGAGTAATTGAGACTGTCAGAAAATTAGGATGGGCTCCGGATATTATTCATTGTCAAGGATGGTTTTCATCATTAATACCTATGTATATTAAGAAGGTTTATGCTGAAGAGCCCTTATTTGAAAATGTAAAGGTTATTTATTCAGTTTTTGCCAATGATTTTGATGGCATAAAAGGAGGGGATCTTGCAAATAAATTATTGTTTGAGAATATAGAAAAAGAGGATGTTTCAAAGGTTCAGCTTCCAACTACTAACAATCTACACAAGTTTGCTATTGATTATGCTGACGCTATAGTGCAAGCAAGTGACAATATCGACAAGGATTTGCTTTCTTATATTGATTCTTCAGAGAAGCCATTTATGACATATCCAGGAGCAGAAGATTATGTTGATGCGTATCAAAATTTTTATAATGAACTTATAGATCAGGAGGAAGCTGCAATAATAGAAAATTAAAAAATGAATAAAATTATATCATTAGGCCTGATTTTAGGCTTGATTTTAGCAGCTTGTAAGGAGCCTAATACAATAGGCCTAGAGGTTCAGCCTGAATCAGATATAATAATAATTAGTAGTGCTAATTTTGCAGAGTTTACTTTTCAAACAGAATCAGAAGACTCTTTGGTAACAGATCAAGCTAAAACATTGCTCTTGGGTGAAATTAATGATAATGTTTTTGGCCAAAACAGAGCGGCTTTCTATACTCAATTATTATTAACTGAGAACAATATACAATTGGGGGATAATCCTGAAGTTGACTCAGTGATATTAACATATTCTCTTGCTACAAATGGTCAGACAGATTTTGTAGAATACTACGGCAATCTAAATGAAGGAGATTTCAGTTTAGATGTTTTCGTTATTGAAGAGCCACTGTATAAAGATACTACTTATTATTATTCATCATTTCCGGTCTCTTCTGGAAATGGGAATTCATATGTTAATTCCGAGGCTGAACCAGAGATTTGTTTAACTTCTGATTCTATTTTGCGCGTTAAGTTGAATAATGATTTTGGGGAAATATTTTTAGAAGATTTAGGCAATGAATTATTGTCAGATAATGAAACTTTATTGGAGAATTTTAATGGAGTCAGTGTTCATGCAAGTGCTCAGAACACTATGCTTTATCTAGACCCGGAAGGCCTGAATTCTGCTCTTAAGATTTATTATCATAATGACCAGAGTGAATCAGACACATTGTCGCTAGATTTTGACTTAGGAGGTGATGCAGCTAGAGTTACTCTTTTTAATGAAAAAAATGAAAATAGTATTATTGATGACCAGGAACGTATCTATCTTCAATCGATGGCAGGTTATAAAGCTAAAATTTCGATTAATAATATAGATTCGATTAAATCATTATTAGATCGTAAGGTAATTAATAAAGCAACTATTAGCTTTGATGTTGAGCCTGGCTCACAATCAGAATATGAAGCTCATGAAAAATTAGTTTTAGTACGTGTGAATAGCGATTCTAATAATGTTTTTTTATCTGACTTTATCATTGAAGGAGAAGCATATTTTGGAGGAAATTTAGAGAATGATGGATATGAATTTAATATTACACGTTATTTATATCAGTTGTTAAATGACGACCCGTCTTATACTAACCACCTTTATTTATTACCTGCAGGGGCAGTTGTAAATGCAAATAGAACAATCCTTAAGAAAGAGATTAAATTAGAAATTCATTATTCAGAATTGTAAAATATGTGTGGAATTGTAGGCTATGTTGGGAAAAGAGAGGCATATCCCATTATTGTCAAGGGCCTTAAGCGTTTAGAGTATAGAGGATATGATTCTGCTGGCATGGCTATTGGTCAGGCTGGTCAAATTACTATTTTTAAACAAAAAGGAAAAGTATCTGATTTAGAAGATTATATTTCTAACAATGATAGTGGAGGCACTATTGCTATTGGTCATACAAGATGGGCCACACATGGACCACCTAACCAAATTAATGCACATCCTCACACTTCTGGAGATGGTAAATTGTCGTTGATTCATAATGGCATTATTGAAAATTATAATGTAATTAAAAAAGCACTTGTAAAAAAAGGTCATGTTTTTCAAAGCGATACAGATACAGAGGTATTAGTCCATTTAATCGAGGAGATTAAAAATCATGAGAAAACAACACTTTTTGAGGCTGTAAGGATGGCCTTATCTGAAGTGGTTGGTGCTTATGCAATTGTTGTTATGGAAGAGGGGTCAAATAATGAATTAATTGCAGCAAGAAAGGGTAGCCCTTTGTTAATTGGAGTTGGAAGAGATGAGTATTATATTGCATCAGATGCAACTCCAATTATTGAATATACTAATGAGGTAGTTTATTTGGAAGATGGTGAAATAGCTAGAGTAAACTCTAATGAGTCTCTTGAGGTTAAAACTATCACAAATGAACAAATAACTCCTTATATCCACGAATTACAGCTTAGTCTAGATAATATTGAGAAGGGAGGATTCCCTCACTTTATGTTAAAAGAGATTTATGAACAACCTACTAGTGTTTTGGATACTCTCCGAGGTAGAGTTGGGATTCAAGATAAAGAGGTTAAACTAGGAGGGATTTCAGATTATGAGAAAAAAATTATAAATGCAGATCGTATAATTATTGTTGCTTGCGGGACGTCATGGCATGCAGCTTTAATTGGAGAATATCTTTTTGAAGATTTAGCAAGAATACCTGTTGAGGTAGAGTATGCATCTGAGTTCAGATATCGCAATCCAATTATTAAAGAAAATGATGTTGTCTTAGCTATTTCACAATCAGGAGAAACAGCTGATACTTTAGCTGCATTAGAGCTTGCAAAAGATAAAGGGGCGATTATATTAGGCATCTGTAACGTTGTGGGATCTTCTATCCCAAGATTGACACATGCAGGCAGTTATACACACGCAGGGCCAGAGATTGGAGTAGCTTCTACAAAAGCATTTACAACTCAGGTAGTCGTTTTGATTTTAATGGCCCTAAGGATAGGGAAGCAAAAAGGAGTGCTGTCTAATACAGATTATCATCAAATCATTACTGAGCTAGAACTTATTCCACAGAAAATAGAGCAAGTTTTAGAAACAAATAATAAAATTGAAATAATTGCAAAGCAATTTAAAGATGCAAATAATTTTTTATATTTGGGGAGAGGCTATAATTTTCCTGTTGCATTAGAAGGAGCTCTAAAACTTAAGGAAATTTCTTATATACATGCAGAAGGATATCCTGCTGCCGAAATGAAGCATGGCCCTATTGCTCTTATTGATGATAAAATGCCTATTGTGGTGATAGCAACAAGGAAGGGGAATTATGAAAAGATAGTGAGCAATATACAAGAAGTAAAAGCAAGAGGAGGGAGATTGATTGCGGTAGTTACTAAAGGAGATAAAACTGTTAAAGATTTAGCAGATTACTGTATTGAGATTCCTAATTGTTTTGAGGAGCTAAGCCCTCTTCTTACTAATATTCCTTTGCAATTACTTTCTTATCATATTGCTGTTCTAAGAGGATGTAATGTAGACCAGCCAAGAAATTTAGCAAAGTCTGTCACGGTCGAGTAATTTCATAACACCGTTTTGGTTTCGAAAACTTCCTTAATCAAATTGTAAATTCCTGTTATTGATTTTCAAGTGTTATAAGTCACTTTCAATTTTCCATCAAACACTATGAATTGGTTTCAATGTTGAATGTTAGAATACAACGATTCCAACAAGTACTATCTTTCTAATAGTACTACATAAATACATGTAATATTTCCGTGAGTATATTCGATTTAATACACTAAACCCAAACTTATGGGGGAGTTGTCGATTAGTAAATCAATACGTTAAAATCAAATATTTTTTGGACTTAGACCGTGACCGTGTTTAGTGTCTAATTCATCAATTATTATTATTCTGAAATCTTATAGTTATTTGGTTCGCCGTACCCGAAACACCTGTAACATATCCTTGATTTCCAATATAATTTGTGTTCATAGTACCAAAACTTCTACTACGATCCATTTCATTAATCACTTCAAATCCATATGATGTGAAAAAATTAATAACATCATTTTCAGTTTTTAATACTACTTTTTCACCATCATATATAACATTAGATTTTTTTCTAAATACTTTTAGTTTTTTATCAAAACCATAGTTAATCTTAATCGGGAAAAGGAGTCCGTATAAGTTTGGATTACCTTTAAAAACCACCTCAATAAATTCAGATTTTATTTCTCTAATATCGACATCATCAATTGTTTGAGAAAATGTAGTGATATTAAAACTACATATCATTAATAGGATTAATGTTTTTTTCATGGGTCTTTATTTTATTTTCACAAACATACAAAAGAATTTTCTTAGTCCGATTTATTGTCTCTAAACATAGTCCGTCACTGTTGAATAGGGATAGACCCAACTTTTAGATTAGAAAACTTCCTTCATCAAATTTTATATTCCTGTTATTGATTTTTAAGTGTTACAAGTCACTTTGAATTTTCTATCAAACACTATGAATTGGTTTCAATGTTGAATGTTAGAATACAACAATTCCAACAAGTACTATCTTTCTAATAGTACTACATTAATACATGTGATTTTTCCGTGAGAATATTCGATTTAATCGACTAACATCAAAAACATGGAGGAGATGTCGATTAGTAAATCAAGATGTGTAAATCGTAAGTTTTATTGGACATTAGACAATGACCGTAGTTGAGGTCTACTTCTCAATTATTACTTTCTTCTCTACACTACCATCATCATATATTTCAATGAATGGAGTATTCTTTGGAGGTTTAGTTTCTCTTCCTAATATATCAACTACCTTTTCTAATTTTCTGTTTGTTGGTGGATTTGGTATATTGAATGTTGAGGTTACATTTCCATTTCCATCTGTTTTTATTATGTAGATATCTATATCTCCATTTCCAAAAGAACTTGTATAACCAGTTATAATATATCCTCCGTCATTGGTTTGTTGAACAGAAGAACCACCATCATCATCAATTCCTCCATAAGTTTTAGTCCATAGAGAATCTCCATTTCCATCTGTTTTTATTAACCAAACATCATAACCACCATTTCCAAAAGATTGTGTAGAACCCGTAATTATATATCCTCCATCGTTAGTTTGTT
>Ga0315315_10007415_pt1 | contig 10156 bp, 10 predicted proteins | sample M140m3416metaG_FD_203699 | JGI IMG/M metagenome (GOLD analysis project Ga0315315, IMG submission 203699) | Ammonia-oxidizing marine archaeal communities from Monterey Bay, California, United States - M1 40m 3416 | ecosystem: Environmental > Aquatic > Marine > Intertidal zone | place: USA... | reverse complement strand
AAAATAAGGTTGTACCGTTACGACAGTAGTCTGCTGTAACATAATTTCAGATAGCCAAATAAAATAGGGATTTGATACTTTATTAGAGTTGGGAGGCACTCGCCATGGCAAGACCCTGGCATTTCTATCATACCATTTAAGCAAATTTTCTGAAAAATTAACTTCTTTATTCATAAAGCTTTTTCAATTTACATGAAAATTAACAATAATATTATACTTGCATAGAAACAAATTATTAAAATGCTTTAAATGTCAAAGTGGTCAATGTTCGCTTTATACCTTTTATATTCAACAGATTATCATTTATAAACTCACCAACATCTTCCTCTGTAGGTATATATAATTTCAATAAAAGATCAAAAGTGCCACTAGTCGAATATAACTCTGATTGAATCTCTTTTAGCGTTATTTCCTCAGCAACCTGAAATATTTTACCTGGCTTGCATCTAATTTGAACAAATACGCAATTCATAAACTTTCTCCCAACACATCCAGCCGAACTCTATTAATCTTTACATAAATGATAAATTACGTAAAAAAAACAAAATTGTCCACAATCCCAATAAATTAGATATATAATATTGATAAAATCTCTTTTACTTTATTGGCGCTTTGGCTATCACAAAAACAACCAAACTTGGAGTGTTTAAAATGGGTTACAATATAGTAATTGTTGGCGCCACTGGAAATGTGGGTAGAGAAATGCTCAATATCCTTTCTGAACGGGAGTTTCCGGTTGATAAAATTGCTGTTTTAGCTTCAAGAAAATCCATTGGTACGGAGATCACCTTCTCCGATAGTATTTTAAAAACACAAGATCTCGAAACATTTGATTTTTCTTCTTGGGATATTGCATTATTCGCTATTGGATCCGAAGCAACCAAAATTTTCGCCCCAAAAGCAGCAAAGACTGGCTGCATAGTCATTGATAACTCGTCACTTTATAGATATGACCCAGACGTTCCATTGATTGTCCCGGAAGTTAATCCTGAAGATATATTTGGATACACAAAAAAAAATATCATAGCAAATCCAAACTGCTCAACCGCACAAATGGTGGTTGCTTTAAAGCCATTACATGATCGAGCTCGAATTAAACGCGTTGTAGTTAGTACTTATCAATCCGTTTCAGGCTCTGGAAAAGAAGCAATTGATGAGCTCTGGAATCAGACAAAAGGTATCTATGTCCCCGGTCAAGAAGTAGCGCCTAAAATATATCCAAAGCAAATTGCCTTTAACGTAATACCCCATATTGATAATTTCATGGAAGATGGAACCACCAAAGAAGAATGGAAAATGGTAGCTGAAACTAAAAAAATAATTGATAAATCAATCAAAGTTACTGCTACATGCGTTCGAGTTCCTGTTTTTGTTGGTCACTCTGAAGCTGTAAATATAGAATTTGAGGAGTTCTTAGATGAGGACGAAGCAAGAAATATTTTAAGAGAAGCCCCAGGTATTCTGGTTGTAGATACACGCGAGAATGGCGGATATATTACACCGATTGAGTGTGTGGGAGAATTTGCTACCTACATAAGTAGAATAAGACAAGACAGTACAATAGAAAATGGTTTAAATTTATGGTGCGTTTCTGATAATTTAAGAAAAGGCGCTGCACTCAACGCAGTACAAATAGCAGAGACTTTAGGACAAAAGGTATTAAAAAAAGGTTAACAACTTAATATCCAATAGCACAACCATCTTTTCGTGGATCCGAACCCCCCTCCAAAAAGCCATTCTTCCAATCAATTTTAATCGCTTGTCCTCCTCCTATGGGAGATGTTGGAGTTTTAATGTTGTGACCCATATCTAATAAACCGGCTCTTACTTTCTTATCATAACCCCTTTCCAACATAAGATTTCCATTCTCAAAAAATGATCTAGGACCGTCTATCGCTTCTTGAATATTCATATTAAAGTCAACAAAATTTGACATAAATCGCATGTGACCATTGGGTTGATAAGCACCCCCCATGACACCAAAAGGTATAGTCAGCTGATCCTTATAATTTAGAATCGCTGGAATAATGGTATGCATTGGCCTTTTGGCCCCTGACACTTCATTTGGATGCCCTTTTTCAAGAGTAAAGCCAGCACCTCTATTTTGAAAATTTACACCATATTTTTTTGAAGCCAAGCCTGATCCAAAACTATGAAAAATTGAATATATCATTGAAACAGCCATTTGGTCTTTATCAACAACTGTTAAGTAAACTGTATCTTTATGAATTGCGCCAAGTGTATTATCGTCAAAATAAGTAGCCTTATCCATATTAATCAAGGAGGCCAATTTTTTAGCTACATCTACGGACATCATGTGCTGAAGCCGTTCTGTAAAATCAAAATCTGCTATGAACCGGTTTCGCGCATCATACGCCAGTTTTGCAGCTTCGGTTTCAATATGCGTTCTTTTTATTCCAAACGGATCTAAATTCTTGATATCAAAATTTGATAATATATTGGCCATCAATAAAGCTGTAGCACCTTGCCCATTTGGGGGGTGCTCGAAAAGATTATGGTCACCATAAACACCACTTAATGCCTCACAATAATTACACTTCGTATTAGAAAAATCTTCTAAAGTATGTACTCCCCCTAATTTATTTAATGATTGCACCATATCATTAGCTACATCACCCTCATAAAAGCCTGCCCTTCCATTCTTGGAAACTAGTCTAAGAATCTCAGCCTGCATGGGTGCTTTAAATAGTTGCCCAGCTGAAAGTGCTTTACCATTTAAAAGGTAATGTTCTCTTGCATCTCCTTTTAAGATAGAGGCAGCACCAGTCCAATCAAAAGCCGTACGTGGGCCGATAGAAACTCCCTCCTCAGCATATTTAATCGCAGGTAAAAGACTAAACCCAAGCCCCTTTCTGCCCAAGTCATCTGATAGCTGACAAAAAGCATCTATTGCTCCAGGAACAGTTACAGACTCTACTCCATGAAGTGGCATTGAGCTTAAACCTGCATTTCTTAATTTTTCAGAACTTAATTTACGGGGTGATCGTCCTGAACCATTTAACGCTATGATTTCTTTTTCTCCAGGAGGTTTGACCAAAACAAAACAATCGCCTCCTATACCAGTCGATTGAGGTTCACAAAGTCCCAACAACACAGCTGCTCCAATTGCCGCATCAATAGCGTTGCCGCCTGACTCTAAAAGTTGAACTGCAACCTTCGCTGCTAATGGCGTCGAAGTAGCACACATACCATTTTCAGAAAAAACTGAAGAACGACCACCAAGTTGAAAATCACGCATTATATATTCCTAAAAAATGATCATATACCTTTGTGCATAAACCTAATTACCAATAATTACAAAATCAAAATTTTTTCTTTAATGTCTTGATAAATTACTTAAAAACCCTAAGCTACTTGTATGAATATTCACTACGTTTCAGATAGAAAAATATCAAAAAATATACCTCACATTGTCAGCTTTCATCGAACTGAACTCACCCCAATACTATCGATATATGGAAAGATGGTGGCTGCAGGAAAATGGCGAGACTATGGTATTTCTGCTCTAAAAGATGTAGCAGTTTTTTCAGTTTTCAGGAGGACTTCTGAAAATCCTATTTATCGGATAGAAAAACGCCCACAGCTGTTTAAAAAACAAAGCAAGTACTTAATAATTGGAATTGATAATCAAATATTAAAAAGGGGTAATGACTTAAATTTGTTATTAAGATATTTTAATAATAAACTGATTAGATCTGTTAACCTTGCCTAGTTAACATAATATCTACATAATCGAAATTTATCATTCTGATCAAACTGAATCCTTTTGCAGACAGTTTTAATTGGTTCCAATGTAACAGACATATGAAACGCATTCGCATGAATTAAATTATTAGAATCGATAACAAGTGCGACATGCCCATCCCAAAATATTAAATCATTTCGTTTGATATCATGCATATCTGGTAGTTTTATACATGCGGCTTCCTGCTGATCACTATCGGCAGGAAGATCAATACCACAACCCCTAAAAGCAGCTTGAATTAATCCAGAACAATCGATGCCCCAACAAGTATTCCCACCCCACACATAAGGTATTCCTAAAAAAATCTTTGCAACCATCACTGGGTCAGAATAAAAATGCTCCCTTTTTCTCAAATGTTGTCTTGGCACAAAACTCCCATCAATTGTTTCACAAAAATCTTTTTCTACATTAACAATTTCCACTCGCGAACCAAAAGATAGAGAGCTTAAATATTCTTTCTTTATATCTGGTTGCTTATAAATTTGAGTTGATAATGATGAAACCCAATGAGTGGTTTTTGCACTTCTTTTCTTTAGTTTTTCATTTTGAATATAACCGACGTAGCCATCAAATTTGTTAAAACCAAAAGAAAAACCGTCATTTTCCTCTAAAACCCTAAATGTATCCCCATAAACCAATTGACGAACTCTGTCCCCTTTTGGCTTAGATAGCAAATTTGCATACTGACTGATTACTCTTTTTAACTCCCCATCAACTAAATTCGGAGCATTGCATCCTGGATAACTCTTTATCCAACCAATTCTTTTATTGGCAGGGATTAATCTCTTATCACGTATGCTTTCCATACTCACCTCTAATCAGATAATATAATGCTCTTGATGCCATTCCAACTCCACCCTTTGACCGCGCAATTCTATCATCGTCGGACCATCCATAAATATCAAAGTGTATGAAATTTTTTGATTTTGTTACAAATCGCCTTAGAAAGAGTGCTGCCGTGAGAGAGCCAGCGAAGCTTGTCCGTGGAGCATTATCTAAATCCGCGATAGTTGGCTCTATCATTCGTTCATAAGGATTCCAGAAAGGCATTCTCCAGGTTGGATCAAAATATTCTTCCCCAAAATCAAAAACCTTTTTTGCAAGATCATCGTCATCAGTATAAAACGGAGCAATATCAGATCCTAATGCAATACGAGCTGCACCTGTAAGGGTTGCCATGCAAATCAAAAGTTCTGGAGCTTCTTCATCAGCTAACGATATTGCATCGGCTAAAATTAAACGACCTTCTGCATCAGTATTATTAATCTCTACAGTAAGACCTTTTCTTGATTTAAGGATATCTTGGGGTCTAAAAGAACTTGATGAAATTGAATTTTCAACGGCAGGTATTAAAACCCGTAATCTTATATCTAGCTGAGCTTCCAGTAGCATCAAAGCCAGGCCCAAGACTGTAGCCGCACCTCCCATATCCTTTTTCATTAGTCCCATAGATTTCCCAGGTTTAATATTTAGTCCTCCCGTATCAAAGCAGACACCTTTTCCCACAAGTGTAACTTTTGGGGCTTTTTCATTTCCCCATGTCAGATCAATCAATCTTGGTTCTTGTGTTGAAGATCTACCCACCGCATGGATCATTGGAAAATTTTGCTCAATGAGAGATTGCCCCGTAATAACTGATACATCAGCACTAAATCTCTTAGCTAAATTTCTAGTCTCTTGCTCTAATTCCTTAGGTCCAAGATCTGAAGCAGGTCTGTTAATGAGATCTCTTGTCCAAAATTCACCAGAAACCAAAGAATTCAAAACATTATTATTGAATTTCTTTTTAACTACTAAACTACACTCACTAGATTTTTTATTTTTATAGTTTGCAAACCTATATCCGCTTAATGCCCAACCTAAATAAGCTTCAAGAAAATTAAAATCATTCGGTGCTATTGTTATCTTATATGTACCGTTTGGAATTAAATCTCTAATTTTTGCGAAATGAAAACGGTCTCGAGTACGATCAATTTCCGTTCCCCAACCAAACACCACTTTTTCAACTTTACCTACCGGCGAGGGAATTATTAAAAAATCAAAAAGATTTCCTTGGAATTTATTTTCACTTACCCAAGATTTAATATAGGTAGATTGAGAAACCAGCCAACTATTAAACCCTTCTTTATCGATGACTTCAATTGGACAGGCGGATTCTATGTCTGATGCAAAATGGGCCATCTATCTTTCCTTACAAAACTTTCCTATTATCGCAATGAAACGATATATTTATGTAAACCCTATTTTAAAAATTGTTAATAACAATTATATCGTAAGAAAAATATAACTTTTGGTAAAAACATATGTCTTTAATATCACCCCTGCCAAACTATTTAACAAAACGTTACCAAAATTGGAAAGATAACGGTTTCATAAAAAATAAATCTAGGTTTGAGCATTTAGCAGATCACGGACAAAATCCAAAAGCTATGGTTATATCTTGTTGTGATAGTCGAGTGCATGTCACATCAATATTTGGCGCAGAAACTGGAGAGTTTTTCATTCATCGCAATATTGCAAATATAGTTCCTCCGTACTCTCCAAATAAAGATTATCATGGATCATCAGCAGCAATAGAATACGCAGTAAAAAACTTAAAAGTTTCACACATTATAATTTTAGGGCATTCAAATTGTGGCGGGGTTAAATTATGCCACGATATTTGCTCAAATCCAGGTAATATAAATACTCATGAAAATGAATTTGTTTCACAATGGATTGATATATTAAAGCCCGGTTACGAAAAGATAAATAAATCAAAACCAATAAATGAACAGATAAGAAACCTTGAAAAAGAGGGGGTTTTAATATCATTAAATAACTTAATTGGATTTCCATTTGTTAAAAATGCGATGGACGCCGGGGAACTTGCTATTCATGGCTTATGGAACGATATACGTGAAGGAAATGTCGAATTTTTTGACAGTCAGAAAAATAAGTTTCTACCTATGTCCGAAGATTAATTCATCTGCACTTCTATATTGTAATAATTGCCATGAAATTGGCCAAATAGCGAGGCTATGTCTGGGTGCTCAACAGGCTCCCCAGTATCATCCACCAGCAAATTTTGTTCTGACACATAAGCAGTATAATATGTGGTATCATTTTCAGCTAACAAATGATAATAGGGTTGCTCTTTTGCTGGTCGACTATCTTCTGGAATAGAATGCCACCACTCTTCCGTATTTGAAAAGATAGGATCAATATCAAAGATAACACCCCTGAATGGATGTTTTTTATGTTTTACAACCTGTCCTATATTGTATTTAGCGTCTGTCTTAATCATCATTATTCCCTTATACTTGGAGATCATGATAGTCTCTACTTCTACCGGAGTCTATGCGTCAATGGAATGAAATTAAAATTTTTTGGGAAAAATTATGATTTTAATTTTAACACTATTTAAAATCATTTTTCCTATTTTTTTCCTTGGTGCTATTGGATTTTTTTGGGAAAAATTAAATAAAGATTACCCTGTAGAATTTGTAACAAAACTTACAATGAACATCGCACTACCTTGTTTGATTTTTACTTCCCTAATGAATACTAACATTCAATCTGAGATACTAAATCTGCTGATTGTTTCAACTTTGGTTTCATATTTTCTAATAACATTTTTATGTTTTCTTTTTGTAAGGTTAAAACAAATAAGTATACCAACTTTTTTATCGCCAATGGTTTTTGGCAATACTGGAAACCTTGGACTTCCATTAGCTTTTTTTGCATTTGGCAATGATGGCTTAAGTTATGCTGTAATAATATTTGCTGTAATGGCCATCTTTTCCTCAACATTTGGGATATGGGTTGTAAGTGGCGAAAAAAACCTCTTAAAATTATTGAAAGAACCGATTGCATGGGGAGCCCTATTGGGGTCTCTATTATTGTATTTCAATATTCAAACACCAGTTTTTTTAACTAGATCTTTAGAATTAACAGGACAAATTGCTATTCCAGTAATGTTAATAACATTAGGGGTTTCTGTAGCTAGATTACGCCCTATAAATTTGTCTCAAGGCTTTATCATCGTAGGTTATCGAACCTTAGTATGCCTCTTAATAGCTACATGCATCTCATTGATATTGAATTTACCTAGTATGGCAAAGGCTATCTTAATTTTACAGCTATCCACACCAGTTTCAGTTACTTCATATTTAATTTCTGAACGCTTTAACCGGGATCCCAATGAGGTTGCGAGCCTGGTGATAATATCCACCTTACTATCAATTCTCTACATACCAGTAATTTTAAGTATCCTGATTTAATTATGGTTTATTTGTGCTTTTATTAAACTCAAAAACTGGATCAAATAAGCTATCCTTGAACTCATCACCAACTAAAATATTACTCAAATGAACGACAATTTTTTCATTCAATGAATTTGTTATCAACCATTTTTCAAAACTTAACGGCTTATTATTAAATATAATTTCAACAGTACCTTGATTAGTATTTTTTTGATCTGAAACAATAATGGTAGTTTTTAAATTATTAGAATTAAAATCGACAATCGAGTCATCAGTGTTCAATTCAAGCTCTGAAGACAGTAAAAGCCTTAATGGATTTTTTGAAATTGACAACTTCTGACGGGAAGCACTATTTTTTGCATCTAAAATCGTGACAAATTCGTCATTTACAATTACAACAATAGTGTCTGGTGAAGCGTAGGCCATTCGTAATCTTCCAGGTTTCTTTATATACAAAGCACCTTTAGAAATGGAACCGTCGTGGTTTACTTGCCTAAAATCTGCACCCAATGTTTCTATACTGTTGAGATAAGAAATAACCTGATCTAATTCTATCGGCTCAGCGCTAGCATATAAAGGCATAGTGGACACAAATAGCAAATATTGAAATACTTTCTTCATAATGAGTCGTTATTTCTAGGAATTTTGCTCTGGAACCAAAACAATTCTTTTTCCAACATGATTGGCTTGACTTACAAGCCCTTCCTCTTCCATTCGCTCAACTAATCTTGCAGCTTTATTATAGCCTATGGCCATTTTTCTTTGAATATAGCTCGTGGAGCATTTGCGGTCTTTAAGTAAAATGGCAACAGCTTGGTCGTACTCAGCATCTTCACCATCAGAACCATTTGACAAACCCAAAACTTGATCGATAGCACTATCTTTATCAGTTGGGTTTCCCTCAACCACGCCATTGACATAAACAGGTGGTCCGAAAGCTTTTAAATGATTTACGACTTCCTCTACCTCTTCATCGGAAACAAAAGGAGCATGCACACGAATAATTTTTCCACCCCCAGCCATATATAGCATATCACCCATACCTAACAACTGCTCTGCTCCTTGCTCACCCAAAATAGTCCTACTATCTATCTTAGACGTGACTTGAAAGGAAATCCGAGTTGGAAAATTTGCCTTAATTGTGCCAGTTATCACATCAACAGAAGGTCTCTGTGTAGCCATAATTAGATGAATTCCAGAAGCACGGGCCATTTGAGCCAACCTTTGAATACAAGCTTCTATTTCCTTACCTGCTACCATCATCAGATCCGCCATCTCATCCACAACCACCACGATAAACGGTAACTTTGTAGGTAAAAATTCTTCAGTTTCGAAAATAGGTTCACCGGTTTGATCATCAAATCCTGTTTGAACTGTTCTGGTAAACATTTCCCCTTTATCTAAGGTTTCCTTTATACGACTATTGTATCCTTCAATATTTCGAACGCCCATTTTAGACATTTTTCTGTAGCGCTCTTCCATTTCACCAACAACCCATTTAAGAGCGACTACTGCTTTTTTTGGATCAGTCACAACGGGTGACAGAAGATGCGGTATGCCATCATAAACACTCAGTTCTAACATTTTGGGGTCAATCATAATTAATCTACAATCGTCAGGTGTTAATTTATAAAGTAACGACAAAATCATTGTATTAATCGCTACCGACTTACCTGACCCAGTTGTTCCTGCAATCAACAAATGAGGCATCTTTGATAAATTTGTTACAATAGCTTCGCCACCAATATCCTTTCCAAGGGCCAAGGGTAATTTAACGTTGCTATCACCATAATCTCGTGCTGCTAAGATTTCTCTTAAAACTACTTTTTCTCGTTGGGCGTTTGGAAGCTCAATACCAATCACACTTCTACCAGGTAAAGTTGAAACTCGAGCTGACAAAGCGGACATCGAACGCGCTATATCCTCAGACAACCCTATCACCCGACTTGCTTTTAATCCGGGTGCGGGCTCAAGTTCATACATTGTTACAACTGGACCAGGACGAACAGAAACAATATCTCCTCTAACACCATAATCATCTAATACATTTTCAAGCATTCTAGCATTTTCTTCCAAAGCTTCATCAGATAAATGGTGCCTTATAATTTCGGTGGGGTTAGACAAAAGTGATAAAGGGGGAGTTTCA
>Ga0315315_10007412_pt1 | contig 10157 bp, 18 predicted proteins | sample M140m3416metaG_FD_203699 | JGI IMG/M metagenome (GOLD analysis project Ga0315315, IMG submission 203699) | Ammonia-oxidizing marine archaeal communities from Monterey Bay, California, United States - M1 40m 3416 | ecosystem: Environmental > Aquatic > Marine > Intertidal zone | place: USA... | reverse complement strand
GGATAATTAAAAAAATATTAGTACAAAGACATTATTCCATACCTAATTGGGATGAGGTTTGAAAAGAGTTATAAAAAAATTTTTCTTATGGTTATCTTATAAATGGCCAAAAAGAAAAAGAAAATCCGTTTGGGATTTAAATGAGTAAAATAATAAAAATTAAAAACAAAAAAAAATGAGTATTAGAAAACGTTTTTTTGAATTGTTTAAAAATGGTTACCCAGAGTTTGACCAAGAAAAAGACACAGTAGAAATTGAATTTGAAGGTGGTGGAGACTCCTTTGGTTCATTTCATTACATTGACATTTGGCCTAGTAGAGAAGGTGAGTTAGATTTAAATGAGAGTGATAATATGAACCTCCTTTTGGAGGTTATTGATGCGGCAGGAGTCTCTTATAATTGGAATAATGCTGGTACTACTGGTAACATTAAGTATAATGAGGAAGATGAACAAGAATTAGCTGTGTTTACTTTGGTTAGTAATGAGGATTGGGGTACTATTTATGCTGAAGATGAAGATGAAGGAGAAGAAACTGAAAACACAAAAGAGGAAGTAAATGGCTAACCCTAGAGCACATTCTAAATCATCAGTAAGGTTGTGGGGTGGTAAGATAGAGGACTATCTTCCACTCCATAACAAAATGGACTGTTCAAAGAAATATTTCTCTGACAATCGACATAGAACGTTAACACACAATATGTTTTTTATTTTCGAGGTTATGCTACCTTTATTTGGTGAATATATAACCAATTCAGACGATAAAGTTGTGTCAGTTAAAGATATATGTGAGTATCACATATTAGAGGATTATGGTAAAAAGTTTATCCCAAACGTATCAGATTTTTTATCTGAAATGGAGATTAAATCTTGGATGGCTAATGGTTATGGTGAGAATCCGGACTCCATTAAGAAAAGCCCATCCGAAGATAAAAAAGTTTTAAAAAGAATATTAATAGATTAATTTGGTTTCTTTAGGTTTTATCGTTATTTGTGCATTAATAGCAGCCTTCTTTTGGTCTATTGGTAATAATAGAAATTAATTATTATTAATATTTAAAAATAAAGGACAAATGGAAAATTTAATAAAGTGGGAAGGCTATGAATGGCAAATTGGAGAAAGATGGGGAATAATTCACCCAGAAAAACCAATATGCTACTATGATAAAGATGCTGTTAAAATCAGCGAAGATGGTGAATTAGAACTATATACACATTATAACCCTAGAAAATTCAAAGATAAAACTGTAAATACAGGAGTAGGTCTTATTAATTGTAAAGAAAGGTTTGAATATGGCAGATTCGATATTGATATTAAACTACCTAAAGGACCCCTTTTATGGCCAGCATTTTGGATGTGGTCTTATGAATCTTGGCCACCTGAAATAGATGTATTTGAAGGATATTCTAATAAAAAGGGGAGTTACTTTAATTGGAACATTGATGCTCTTTGGGGTAACTTTTGGAATGTCAAAAGTAACTTACATTTAGGTGTACAACCAGACAACTACCAATATGGAGCGAAACGTCATTGGTTAGGTTGGGAATGTCCAAGTGAAGATTTTCATAAATATACAGTAGAGTGGTTCCCACATGAAGTTAATATATTATTTAACGACAAACTTGTAAGAACCATTAAAGATGAAAAAACCTTAATGCAATTAAGAGACACACATATGAATCTTATTATTAACACGCACGTACAACCAGGATACCCTTCAGAGGATGAAGAATTGGTAACAAAAATGGTTTGTAAAAACTTTAGATATTCAAAATATATAAAATAAAAATTATGAGAAGAGGTAAAAATAAGTTACACACAAAAACATTAGATTTACATGGTACTAAACATGAAGATGTTTCTAGAAAAGTAGATACTTTCATCGGTGAACACCTACAAAAAGGTAGTAATACTGTTGAGATAATAACTGGTTATAGCCAAAAGATGAAGACAATAATAGCGAACACATTGGTAGACTACAACTTAGAATTAACTGAAGAACCTATAAATGCTGGTCGAGTGATAATAAGGTTAAAATGATAAATAAAATTAAAGAATACTTTTGGTATGGTTTGACGATTTTGGGTGTTTCCATTTTGTTTGTAATTATGTTCCCATACGCAATATATAAATCATTCAAACACCAAGACAATAGTAAATAACTTCTGATTAAATCCATAATATTTATTTATGTGGGTGATGTCATAAAAATAATAGAAATAATAGTCGTTTATGAAGCGATTAAATTTTTAGTTAAATGGATTTTAAATGAGTAAAGAAAATGTAGATGATTTAAAATTGTTGGTCGATAGAATCTCTTTTAGATTATTAGCGACTAGGAATCACCCTGACCACGAATGGTTAAGTGAGGAGATTAAAAAATATTTAGATAAAAAAAATAGAGGTGAAAGTAAAAAAAGCTAAGTTATTGATAAAAGAGGTTTTTATGGAACACATAGACCAATTAGTTTATTCAGAAAAAACAAAGAAAAAACATAAAAAAAAGATGGGTAGGGAATTAAAATTTTTTAAAGATTTCCCCATCAAAAAATTTATGAACATCCCACCACCAAAAAACGAATCTACAGAAACAGAAGAAGAAATTGAATACTTAGAAAGTATACCTGTAAATAAAAAGTTTGTTAATACTGCTGATGAGTTTGAAGATTATTTCGGTGAATTTTTAAAAGAAAAAGGTTTAGAATATCCTAAAGATAAATTAGATAAATTAATTAAAGAAACACAAACAATAATATTAAAACTTAAATACCACTACAATAGACCAAGACCCTACCAAATAGCTAATGAAAAAGATATGGATTTAAACGCAGAAAATTTAAGTTCAGCTAAAACACCATCATACCCTTCTGGTCACGCAACACAAGGTGCTTTTGTTAGCCGTTATTTAGCTGACTTATATCCAAAATATGAAAAAGAACTTTTAGCTATGGGTGAAGATATAGCTTTTAGTAGGAACATGGCCAAAGTACACTACCCAAGTGATACAGAAGTGGGTAAGTTATTGGGTAATGATTTATACGACCATTTACAAAAATAAACTTTCCTTTTATAAAAAAATGTTTTATTATTATAATCATGAATAAAAACTTAGAAGAAGCTCTTAAAATATTAACAAAACTAGAGGGTAATATTGGTGGAAGAAGTAGTGGAAGAAATATCGATGAGATGGAATTATCAAGAAATATTTTATTGGTAAAAGATTTAATAGAAGGCCAACTTGTAGTTAATAAATTAAGAAGTGAGTACGTCATATCAACAACAGAGATGGGTATGGTTAATAATAAAAATCTAAATAATTAAAAATGAAAAAGTGGATTTGTATGATAATTAGTAAACTAACTTTTAATAAAGTTTGTTTCAATTGGTGTGGTTCTAAAACATCTAACGTTGATGAGGTTGTAATGGAAAGAAGGCCAGCTAAAGCTGAGGTTATTAAACCTTCAGTGGTAGAAAAAAAACCAACTAAGAAAAAACCAGTTAAGAAAACAAACAAAAAGGGTAAAACTATTATCACAGAAGATATGAAAAAGTCTTTCGTAAAAGATAGAAAATCTGGAATGAGTTTTAAAGCTATAGGTGAAAAACACAACATACCAACTAGTACTATCACTTACCATATCAAAAACAAAAAGTAGTTAATTAAAAAAAATAAAACTCCATTTTAATGGTGTTTTATTGTGCCTAATAGTATTGTTTTATTGAAAAAAAAGTAATATACTTAAAATAAAATATGAAAAAAATAATCACAATATTAATTTTATTATTAATTTCCCTAAGAATTTTAGGTCAACAATATATGGGTGAAGACCCTTCACCGAATCTAAAATTTAAAGATATACCAGTTAAGGTATTTAGTTCAACACCATACCTAGAATTAAATGGTGGTTTCGCTAGTTTTAATAATACAAGTCTTTATCCAGGTGGGTCTTTTTTATTGGGTTCTACCCTTAAGTTTTATGAAAGATTTTTAATAGACATTGAGGGCGGTATAGCTTTCCCAACAGTATTAACAGCTAAGTTAGGTTTAGGTTTTACTATCGATAGTAAAGATGGTGATTTAAATGTAATTGGTGGTGTTAGACCGTACCCATTCACCATATATATCCAAAGTACTATTGTAAACAAAAAACATGGACAATGGATTGTGTCAATAGAGTCTGGTAGAGAATCGTTAGGTTTTGGTTTCCAAGATGGTTGGGATACTAAATTGTTGATTAACTTTGGTAGGAGATTTAATATAAAATAAAATAAATAAAAATGAAAAGTAATTGGGATGTTAAAAAAGCGGAAGACGCTTGGCAAGTATTAAGAATACAAGGAGAATTTGTTAAAGGATTTGACCAACTATCTGAATTGGGTCCTTGTATTTCAATATTTGGTTCAGCTAGAACAAATAAAGATAATAAGTATTATAAAAACGCTGAAAAACTAGCTGAATTGTGTACTAAAAATGGTTTTGGTGTTATAACAGGTGGTGGTCCTGGTATCATGGAAGCAGCGAATAAAGGAGCTTATCAATCTGAAAAACCTTCGGTTGGTTTATCAATACAATTACCCTTTGAAGCCACAGAAAATGATTACATAGATAATCTTGTGGATTGTAGGTACTTTTTCACCAGAAAAGTATTCTTTTTAAAATACGCACAAGCGTTTGTCGGTTATCCAGGTGGTTTTGGTACATTGGATGAATTATTTGAAACTTTAACCCTTATTCAATGTGGACATATGAGAAAAGTTCCAGTAGTTCTTGTCGGTGTAAGTTATTGGAGGCCTCTTATATATTGGTTACGAGATACTATGTATGAAAAAGAGGGTAATATATCTGAAAAAGATTTTGATTTATTCACGATTGTAGACACTCCAGAGGAAGCTATAGCATATATATTAGAAGGGTTAGATAAAAACGAAACCAATTTTTAATATGGATGAAAAAGAAATACATAACAAGTGGAAAAAAATACTAAGAGGTATATCCCAAGAAGACGCTATTAGGTGTGAGGGTTATCATGAAGACCTTGAGTTTGGTATTTTAACCAAAAAAGAAGTTCAAGAATTAATATATCAAATATCACTTAAATATAGTTAAAATGACTAGTAATTTACCACATACAGTAGAAGTTTGGTTACAAGATGTTTACGACCAACTAGAATCAGATGGGTTTTTCAATGAAAACGATTTAGCTTTTCTAACAAAAGAAGAAAGTACTGAAATTTTTAGAGAAATAATAGGTGGTGCAGCACTAAATGTTTGGATGGATAGTGGAGATGTTAATTTAAGTCCTGATGATTTAACTAGATTACTTTTTGAAATTATGTTAAGAGCACACGTAGAGGTTCTTAAAAAAGAAGGTTTTATAGATTCTATGTTTGATGATGAAGGTAATGAACACTTATGGATGACAGAAAAGGGTAAGAAAAAGATGGAGGAATTACAAGAAGAATTTCATAGTTTACTGATGGATAGTGGCATGGAAGATGACCTTACTGATGATGATGTCGGTGATGACGACCTTTTTATTGATGAAGATGAGGTTTAATCTAGAGTAGAAAACTATTTATCTAGTAAAACACCCAATGAAAAACCTAGAAAAGATTTACAAAGATTTTTGTGAGAAAAAAAACATAAGATTTCAGTTAGACACAAATGTTAAAAGTTATGATGAGACAACACTATTTTGTCCAGCTGGTATGCAACAATTTAAAGATAAGTTTAAAGACCCAGATAACACAACCGTGGCTAATATCCAATCATGTATTAGATTAAATGATATAGATGAGATTGGTGATGGGACCCACATGTTACATTTTAAAATGATTGGTTTGTTTTCTTTTGGTGAGTTATCACTGAAAGAAACTATAGCTTTTTGGTTTGAATTTATAAACAAAGAACTGGGTATTGTGATTGACTACGTAACCATACACCCAGATAAAATAAAAGAATGGTCCAAATTATATGATGATTATTCAGTAGAGATTAGAGAAGACGAAGAATGTATATGGAGTGATGGTGAGATGGGTGGTTATTGTACTGAATTCTACCATAAAGATGTGGAGATTGGTAACATAGTGAACACAATGGATAAATTTATAGATGTTGGTTTTGGGTACAGTAGGGTAGATGATATTATTAATGAAAACCCTTCACCCACAAAAGTAGAAATACTAGAGGATGCTATAATTAAAATAATAGAATCTGGTTTTAAACCAGGACCACAAAAACAAGGTTATATACTTAGAAAATTATTAAGAAAGTTTTATCTTTTAGGTGGTAAAATGGAGCACCCATTTTTTGAGAGAGAGGTTGATAGACAAAAAAAGGCTAAATCTAGATACGAAAGACTCAAAGATAAACACCAAAACAAACCAAAGGAATGGTGGTTCGATACACATGGTATAGATTTAGATGAAATGGATTAATATTTGACAATTAGTTTTATTTTTACTATCATTAGTTTAAAATAAAATTATGGATACTGGAGTATTAATATCTTTAATGGTGTTTGTGACGTTGGCGGTTATAATATGTCGTTCAGCTTATATATGGCATAAAAGAAGAAGATAAGATGGAAAATAAAAATATTGAGGTAAGATTCCCTAACGAATCTTTTTACGATAAAATTAATATTGAAAACGTTGTAGATTTTAAGGCATCTAAAAAATTTAGTGATGAAGTTTTTGGGTATTTAAACTCATCTTACGTTGCAATTAAAAGAGAGGATTATGAAAAACTTGTTGAAGAGGGGAAAGCCAAAAAGTAAATTAACTTATATTGTTAAAGGTAGGAATATCTTTATTTTAGACCCACACCCATTTGAGACTGTTGAGTCAGTGATTGAAGATTTAAAAAAGGATTCTGATTACAGTGGTTACCAATTAGTTATAGCTAACAGTTATAGTTTTAATAATGGTGAAACATTTAAATGTATTATAGATTAAATGCGTAAAGATAAAGAAATATATCACTTACCTTTAATAATAAGTAAACATGATATGGAGATAGAGAAGTTTTACGCTAATTTTTATAATGAGGAGTACTGGAAGAAATATGATAAAAAGAAAAATAATAAATTAAGAAAAATATTAAAAAATGGTTTTAACTGAAATGGAAAAATTGATTCTAATGGACACAACATTAGATAATCTTAAAGAAGGTGGTGATGGTGTTATGATTTCTGAAGAAGAATATGAGTGGATATTAAACTACCTAATCAACGATGAAGAAAGATATGAGGATTGTGTTATCTTCAGAGATAATAAAGATAAGATAGTTGGTGAAGTAAATTTTTAAATATAACCAAATGAACAACCTCATTTATTTGAGGTTTTTTTTATGCCTAATCGATATTTATCTAAAGATGAAAGATGTAATCAAAAAACTTTTAAAGGAAGACAACCTAGATTGGATTGGTAATGTTAGTAATGACTACTGGGATTATTATGATGCTGTTGTTTTCACAAAAACATTGTTTGATGATGAATTTAAGAAGTTTATTAAACAAGCCCTAAAATCCGTACAACCAACCAACGCTTCAGATTGGGAAGAAGATGATGAAATGAGTGATTTAGAGTACTTAAATTATAGGATTAGAAGACATGGCCAAGCTTTTATCGGAAAATACAAAGATGAAAAAGGTCGGAATGTTTTAATTTTTGGTCAGGACCCAGATTATGAACTATACCCCCAAGTAAAGGATGCTAAAACTATAAATTACGAAGATATAAAAAAAGGTTTGTTTGAATCTGATGATTTTGATTGGATTAAAGATGTTAAATCAAGACTGCCTTTAAGAGTTGGTACTTGTTTAACTTTTAAACACTCAAAAGAGGAAGAAGAATGGGTAGAAGATGAATACGGTAACATGATTGACCACGGTAAAATGAACTGGCATATCACAAGTAAGTTTATAGATGTGTATAATGACGATAAACCAACCTTTTCAATGGTAGCCACAGATAGAATGGGTGAAAGTCGTCAAATTTTTATGGAAGTGGAAAAGGTTAAAGAATTGTATGAGGAAGGTGTTTATGAACCTTGTAAAAAACAACCATACCTAAAAAGAGTAATGAAAGAAGAATCTGATGATTTTGATTGGATTAAAGATACAAAAGTTGATGTAGACATGGAATATTTACATGGTTATTACTTTAGATGGGTTGGTGACTTCAACCTTAAAGGTAATGTAGATTTCGACAGAAAATTTTGGGTGGATGATATATCAAAAAATAGGGTTTATTATAGTTGGGAAGAAAGAGGAGAAAAATTATCTAATGGATTAACTGTAAGTGATATGTACAATAGATTTGAAAGTGGTGAATATATTTTATATGATAAAAACGATAATAAAATGGACCCTAAAAATATAACTTGGTTTAATGAGGGTAATGATGATGAGATAGGACCTAAAGATATAACCGAATCTTCAGATGATTGGAACTGGACTAAATCACCAACAGTAATAATAGGTGGTGAAGGTGGTTATCCAAAAGTAGAGGTTAAGTTAGGTGATAAGATTATTGATAGTCAAGGAGGTGTTTGGGTAATAGAAGATATTACACCCAGTGAGGATAAATGGGTTTGGGGTAGTGGTATGAAAACACCGTGGTTGGGACCTAAAAACGATGAAGATAATAAAAATTGGCATAACCCTATGTGGTTAAGAAAATACGATGAAAACATCAATGAATCAGGCGACTTTGATTGGGCTAGAGATACAATACCTGTTGAACTAGAAGACCCTAAAGATTGGGTTGGTAGGTCCTTTGGTTATGGTCCAGAAATAATAGATGAAATGTCTAGTATGGAAATAGAAATGGGTGACGATGAGGAATATTATACCATAGATGGTATTGATAGAAATGGTAATTTACCTTTAACGAGGTACCACCCTAATAGGGCACCTAATAGTGAGAGCACCACTTCAGTTAATTTTTTAAGAGATTATATTAGTAATGGTAGATGGGTATGGGTTTAAGAGATAAAATAAAAGAAGCTATAGAAGAGTTTGATTGGATTAATGATATTGATTCTAAGGTAGAAGAAGAAACTATTGATGTTTTATACAACAAACCATTTTATTGGTATAGTCCCCTTGAAAAAAGCAAATGGGTTTCGTTTCAAGGAATGCCGAAAATATTTTGGTTGGAGGATGGAATTGATTCAACTGAAGTTAATGTTTGTACACACCAACATAGTAAACAAGATTTCTATGGTAAAGATTGTTCTCCATTCTTTAAATCAACAGTAGTTAAAAAATTTGACAGAGGTGTATTTGTTTTACAACCACAACTAACCGATATCAACGAGTCTAAAAATGACTTCGGTTGGTTAGAAGATGTTGTACCGGAAGAATATAAATTTTTTGAGGTTAACGTTGATTTTGGTACGGAAGGTGGTAGTTATTTTATTAAAATGCCTAATTTAAAATTTTTAGAATATGATTTGGATGATTGTTGTCCAGTTGATATCCCCTTAACAAAAGAGGAGGCGGAAGATTTCTTAGATTGGGCAGCATCAGAAAAAGAGATTGAGAATAGGGATTATAATTATATAGAATATGTACAACAAATTAGTAGAGAAGAATATTGTAGAGCTTTTGGTAACTATAGGGATGAGGATAAAAACAACATGAATATTTGTGGTAGAAATAAAGAAACCATCTCAGAAAATAATGACTTTAATTGGATAGAGGACACAAACCCAAAAGAACTGAAGAGTCCTTATGATTTCATTTTAGAATACTTCACAGAAAACACTAATAACAAATTTAAAGGTTATGAATACGGTTTAGATAATTTTATGGGTACTGTTGAGTGGGTCCCTACTAAGGAGGGGATGTTAGATTTTTATATTTACGCAACACCTTTTTGGGGGGAGGCATATAGTTTACCCATTGATGCTGTAGATGCGGATGGTAATCACGAATCGTTAGTTGAGATAGAGGTACCAAAATTTAAATATGAAATGGAGTTGGTTGATTGGTTGGAAAACGAATACCCTAAAATAGTTTATAAACAAATAGAAGAGTTTTCATCAGAAGTATTAACTGAAGATATGGATAGGGTTTGTTATAAACCTAGAGGTTATAAAAATTTAGAAGAATTTAAAAAGGTTATCGAAAAATCAGCTAAAAAATATAA
>Ga0315315_10007406_pt1 | contig 10161 bp, 6 predicted proteins | sample M140m3416metaG_FD_203699 | JGI IMG/M metagenome (GOLD analysis project Ga0315315, IMG submission 203699) | Ammonia-oxidizing marine archaeal communities from Monterey Bay, California, United States - M1 40m 3416 | ecosystem: Environmental > Aquatic > Marine > Intertidal zone | place: USA... | reverse complement strand
TCAACTGGACCTGTTAGAGAAGCTACAGTTCATCATTCAATCAACGGTTCATTTGCAATCCGTCAAGGTCAGTGGAAACTCTGCTTATGCAGAGGCTCAGGCGGTTGGAGTGCTCCGAGGCCTGCTCAGGCAAAGCAGGACAACCTGCCGGAGATTCAATTGTTTGATTTATCCGCGGATGTCACAGAAACCAACAGCGTCCATACCGAACATCCTGAAATCGTTAAAGAGCTCACGGAAGTTCTGAAGCGATATGTTATGGAAGGACGCAGTACTCCCGGTGAGTTGCAACCAAACGATCGGGATGTGAATTTCACAGCACATTGACGATACCGGACCACGACTGTGCCTCACAAGTGACCAACAGTTCATAGTAAAATTGACCGGAATAGTCAGGTACATCATCAACATCAGCACAGGAAGTACAGTGTGAACGAGTTCTGCCACAGCACAAAAAACGCCGCATGCTGCCGGGAGAAGTAAAAGAAACTTGTACTCCCGGTTGAATTTGCTGAAACTGTAACGTCGACCGCTTCTGATCATCAGTGAAGCAATTAATAAAAACTCGACTTCCTGATCTCGTGAGGATTCTTTGTGATCTCGCCGATTCAAGGCAAAGACGTATATCGCTGTTTGGTACCGAAGAATATCACTGTTTTTCTGGGCTGGGTGATTCACCTTTCTTTTCTGCAGGCATCCGCCCTGGGCGCACCTGTTGATTACGAACGCGATATCAGGCCGATTCTCTCGAAGCACTGTTATGCGTGCCACGGTGCACTGCGTCAACAGTCTGGCTTGAGGCTCGATGCCGTTCAGCTAATCCGTGAAGGAGGTGACCGCGGGCCTTCGATTAGTCCAGGAAATATCGAAGAGAGCACACTCATTGCGGCAATCCGGGAAACAGGCGACATCGAAAGAATGCCGCCAGCCGACGAAAGTGCACCACTCAGCGAAGAACAAATCTCGCTTCTTGAAAACTGGATACGCCAAGGAGCCGAAGCCGCAGATGAGCCAGTCCCACCCGATCCTGGCAGTCACTGGGCTTATCAGAGTCCGGCGAAAGCAGGTGTTCCGGACGTCAACCGACCTTTGTGGCAGAAATCCCCCGTCGATGCGTTTCTGTGCGCGACTCACGAAAGCAAAGGCTTAGTCGCCGCACCGGCGGCGACTAAAGAAATTCAGATCCGTCGGCTGTATTTCGATCTTGTCGGACTCCCGCCTACACGTGATGAGCTGCGCGCCTTTCTAAACGACACGTCCGATGACAGTTATGAGCAACTGGTTGATCAACTGCTGGCGAGTCCCCGCTATGGCGAACGCTGGGGACGGCACTGGATGGATGTTTGGCGATACACTGACTGGTCCGGCCTGGACAACAAGATGCGGCATAGCCAGAAACACATCTGGCGCTGGCGTGACTGGATTGTCGAATCCCTGAATGAAGACAAGAGCTATGACCGCATGATTCTGGAAATGCTGGCCGGTGATGAACTCGATCCAGGAAATGCAGACACTGTGCGTGCAACCGGATTCCTGGCGCGCAACTGGTACCTCTACAACCGCAATTTCTGGCTGGACGATATCATCGAACACACCGCCAAAGGGTTTCTTGGTGTGACGCTGAATTGCGCACGTTGCCACGCACATAAGTACGACCCGATCTCACATGAGGACTACTATCGCTTCCGTGCTTTCTTTGAGCCGCACGACGTTCGGCTCGACCACGTCGATCGGGAAAAAGACCTTGAGAAGGATGGTCTGCCACGCGTGTACGATGCGGACCTGCAGGCCGTGACGTATCGATTTATCCGCGGTGAAGAGACACGGCCGGACAAAGATCAACCGCACGAGCCGGCGATTCCAGCTGTCTTAGGGACGATCGAGGGCACGATTCAATCGGTGCCATTACCTATGCAAGCATGGTTTCCCGATCTGTGCCCGGATGCTCGCGAAGAGGCCACCGCGGAAGCTGATGATGCGATCCGGATTGCGAACGAGGCATTGGAGCAGGCGAGACGGGCGACTACCGATGCGGCCCGGAATCTCGGCACTGTAAAGGAAAAAGAACTCAATGATGCTCGAATCCACGACAACCAGCTGAGTGCAGGGGACCGAGGTCTGCAGTTTGCCAAACGGAAGCTGGCGGCAGCGCAGGCGAAAGCGATTGCAGCCATGGAGGAGCGGAACGCACTGCAGGCAGTCCTTGACGCTGACCTTGCCAGATACGTCGACAAGAATCACACTGCATCTGCTTTGGAAGACCTCTCTCAGGAAGCACGGCATGCCAGAAATCAGGCCCTGATTCGACGGGCCGAAGCTGATCTCATCGTTGCACAGAACGTACTTACTGCGGCGAAGACATCGCCCGACCCCGACAGCGAAAAGGCAGAAGCCGCCATCGCGGCGGCGCAGGCGGGTGTTTCGACAGCGACTCAGGAACTTGAGACGTTAAAATCACCACCGGATAGTCAAGACAGCCTCCCCGAGATCCATGCCGGAAAAGTGTATCCTTCAACATCGACGGGCCGTCGGCTCGCGCTCGCCCGGTGGATCGTCGACAGAAAAAATCCGCTCACAGCCCGTGTCGCTGTCAATCACATATGGACTCGACACTTCGGCGCTCCGCTGGTGAATTCCATGTTTGACTTCGGGCTCAGAACCAAACAACCTGTGAATCATGAACTTCTGGACTGGCTGGCTGTCGAGTTTATGGAGCATTCGTGGAGCATGAAACATCTGCACAGGCTCATCGTGACGTCGAACGCCTATCGAATGCAGTCCAATGCCTCAAATACTGATTCTCCCAATACAACGATTGACCCGGACAATCTTCTTATGTGGAGAATGAATGCACGTCGAATGGAAGCGGAAGTCGTACGTGACACCCTGATCTACCTGACCGAACAACTCGATTCGACCGTCGGTGGTCCTGACCTTCCGATTACCGATGGAGATCAGGGAACACGGCGTTCGATCTATTACAAATACTCACGCGATCATCAGATCCCTTTTCTCAAGATGTTCAATCCAGCGAGCGTCGAAGAATGTTATGTTCGGCAGCACGGTATTGCTCCACAGCAGGCTCTGGCCATGAGCAACAGCAAAATGGTGCTCCAATCGGGTCGAAAGCTGGCTGCCCTGATCACCGTGCAGATGGATAGCAAAACTTCAGAAGAAACAGCCGAAGTCTTCATCGAAGCAGCTTTTGAGACCGTGCTCGGTCGCCACCCGCTGCCAGCCGAGCAAACTCTCTGTGCGGCCGCGTTAACAGACTTTACGACAGCCGCATCATCGGATTCCGGCTTGTCAACTGCGGCACTGCGTCGAGCGCGCGAAAATCTGGTGCACATCCTTCTCAATCACAATGACTTTATCACAGTTCGGTAGTTGCGCAATGCGGAAAGCACAGCACGAAATAATGACTCATGCTCCACTGCGCAGTAATCGCCGCAGGCTGGTGGCCGATGGAATGAATCTGGCGGGCATTGCTCTGACCTCGATGTTGCATCGTGAATCTCTCGCAGAATCAACCGGTGGCGTATCACCTCAGCCATCCTCGCCCCATTTCGCGCCCAGTGCCAAACGAGTGATCTGGCTAATGATGCGTGGTGGAGTCAGCCACATTGAAAGTTTCGACCCAAAACCGATGTTAAATCGATATGCGGGCAGGACGATTCGTGACACTCCCTTTGAGAAACAGGTATTTGACTCTCCGTTCACCCGGAACGTTCGTGAACAACTGGCAAACAATGTCATCAAGGGCGATGAGGCGAAGATCTGGCCGATGCAAATTGGTTATCGAAAATGCGGTGCCAGCGGAGTCGAGGTCAGCGACTGGTGGCCACATGTACGCCAACATGTCGACGACATCTCGATCATTCGCTCCATGTGGACAACCGACAACAACCACGGTGCTCAGATGCAGTTTCTGTCCGGCCGGCACTTGCTCGACGGATGTTTTCCGACAATTGGAGCCTGGATTCGATATGGACTCAGCTCACTGAATGACAACCTGCCGCAATTCATTTCTATTGGCCCCACATTGCATCGGCAGTGCTTCGAAGGGATCGGTTCCTCATATCTGGGACCCGAATACGCCGGTGTCCGACTGAATATTGATCCTGGCGACCCGCTCCCGTACGCCCAGCCGGAACTCGATGTCACACCACAGGAGCAGGCGATTGGAGCCAGACTGCTGGGTCAGTTGAATCAGCTGACACAAAAACAGCGTACCAATGATGCAGAACTTCGGGCACGTATCCAGTCCTACGAACTCGCGTTTAGAATGCAGAAGACCGTCCCCGACCTGCTGCGATTCGACCAGGAGACTCCCGCCACGCAGCAAATGTATGGACTCGATCGAGAGATCACACGTCCGTTCGGTGAACAGTTACTGGCCACGCGTCGCCTGATCGAAAACGGTGTTCGCTTCGTTCAGGTGTTTCATGGAGACGGAGCATCAGGGTCATGGGATGCTCATGCCAAGCTGGCGGAGCAGCATTCGAAGTCGAGTGAGCAGGTGGATCAACCCATCGCAGCACTCCTGCAGGATCTCAAACAGCGAGGTCTGCTGAGCGACACCATTGTCGTCTGGTGTACAGAGTTCGGGCGAACCCCAGGGGTGCAGGGCGCCGATGGACGGGATCACCACAACTACGGTTTTTCAATTTGGATGGCTGGTGGAGGAATCAAGTCCGGTATCGTACATGGAGCGACAGACGAACTTGGTTATCACGCCGTTGAAAATCGTCACTACGTTACTGACGTCCACGCAACAATTTATCGGCTGCTTGGTCTGGATCCGAGACAACTGGAGATCCCAGGACGAAAGCGACTGGAGGTCGATTATGGACACCCGATTTCAGACATCATCGCGTAACAGGATATTCGGCAACCGTATTTCCTGGCAGAAATCGTCGAGGCTTCACATTCACTGAACACGGATGGAAACATTTTCCCGTCAAAGGCACATCCAATGACGCATATCGAAAAACCTATCGCCGCAGTCGGCAATACTCCTCATTCACCTTTCGGCCGAAGAGGCTTTCTCAGCTCAATGGTTGTAGCGGGAGTTGCTGGAGCGAATTCAACGGTAGCCGCAGACAATGCGATGTCCCATGCTGGATCAAAAGCAGACGACCTCCTTTCAGGGATGAAGATCACTCGAGTCCGCTTTTATCAGGCACCGTCCCGAACCATGTTCAACCAGAGTGCACATGTCTGCACCATTGAAACGGACGCCGGAATTACGGGCATCGGCGAGGGAGGGTCACCGGACACCATCCAGCAAACTGCCGGTCTGCTCATTGGAGAATCCCCGTCACGAATCGAGCACTTGTGGCAGCTGATGTACCGCGGGTACTTTTATCCCCCCGGACGGGAAAAGATTCATGCCGTGGGCGCGTTGGATCTCGCATTGTGGGACATCAAAGGCAAAGCTCTGGGAATTCCCGTACATCAACTCCTGGGCGGACCTGTCAGAAATTATGTGGAATGCTATTCGACAGGGTTCCCCGGACACAAAACACTGAGAGATGCCGCACGCGGCTGTATGGATGCCGGCTTTCGGGCGTTTCGGACGAGCACAACCGGATCCGGCGACCAATACAATTCACGGCACTCGGTCAAAGCGACCTGGAAGAACTGCATCCAAATCCGCGAGGGTGTCGGTCCGGATGGAGACTGGGCCATCGACTACCACACGAGACTTGACATGCCCGACGCCGTGCGACTGTCAACGCTCATCGAAGAGCTGGAACCCTACTTCTGCGAGGATCTCGTGCGGAGCGAGAATCGGGGCGTTTACGAACAGCTACGGGAACAGGTAAGAGTTCCCATTGCCGTTGGAGAGCAGTTCGGCGATCGTTGGGACATCAATGAACTCATGGAAAACAGACTGATTGACTATTCCCGCGTGTCACTGCCGAACGCAGGTGGCATCACAGAGTTCATGAAGATCGCGGCAATCGCAGAAACGCACTACATCGGACTGGTCCCTCATTTCACAGGCCCGATTGCCACGGCATCACTCGTCCACGCCTGCAGCGCGTTTCCTGGACCAACCCTGATGGAAATGACAGGTGACGGGATGAAGCAGATTCCTCACCTGCCGGAATGCTACGACTTCAAAGAAGGAAAACTCTGGCCGAACCAACGGCCGGGACTGGGTGTGAAGCTGGACACCAGAGAACTGAAACTCATCCTGGAGGTCACGGAAAACCAACAAGGCGCACCCGTAAATCGCCGGCCGGATGGCTCGATCACAAACTGGTAGATCCGCGTCAACTCTGCAGTTCACTTCAATGCCGTCGTCAGACACAGTTCGTTCTTACGGCGTTAACACGTCAGCAATAGCCTTGAGATCCTGTTCTCCGGACCGGGAGTGGGCTGCACCCATATGTCGCTTCCAGCACTGATGGAAATCGATACTGTGGTGTTTAACGCACCTTTCACGGGAAACAGTATTCTCCGAATGACCGGGATTCTCTGCCCGTTTCAGCTCAGACTTCCTTCTTGCGCACGGACCAGATAAAACCGTCGTACCAAAAGTGAAGAATTGAAACGAGCGTGATTAATGCAAATGCCGCGTTACTTCCTTGGGCGAACTCGCTCCAAAGCCCAAAGCCAGCAGCGATGGCGAGGAAACCAACAAGGGTCGGCAACCAACCCCAGGTCACCCTGCCGAGTCCCAAACGCTTCTGCAGGTTGTTTCCTTCCATTTTCCAGACGATCACGAAGTACTGCAGGGCATGAAAAAAGTTCATGATGAAAAAAGCCTGCCCGACTGAGTTGAATCCCCACGTATAGATTGAGCAGTACCCAGTCGATACCAGCAGGGCCACTTTCTCAAAGGACACATGGTAGCCCTGACGAGACAGCCGCCAATAGCTCAGGACATACCACGCCAGGTAAGGGACTCCGACGCCTATCATCAGCCAGGTCAATGTGCGCTGGAGTTGCGATGACGCAGCAGGGATCGCAGTGAAGAAGAATGACCTGCTGGCATGAATGTTGATTTGGTCGACATGCAGCATCAGTGTGGCCCCGCCCAGGATCGGTCCCACATAGAGCAAAAGATTTAAGCCAAGATCCAGATGGCGACCGACAGTTGGGTTGTTTCCGGCCTTGGCGTCGTAGATTCTGCCAAGACCGAATGTCTGCATACCTGAATGGTAGACGTCCCAGACAATTGCGACTGCAGCCACTCCGGCGAGAAAATAGTTTGAGTACAACATGCTGCCAAGGAGCACGATGGGGACAATTCTGAATTGTACAGGATGCTGCCGGAACACGGCTGTATTGCCGTGACTGCGAAAAAAAACAATGAACAGGTGAGCAAAGATAAAACTTGCAATGAATGAATCCGAAATCTGACCCCGATAAGACCCAAATTGGACCTGCATGTACTCCAGCGGCGAGGCTGAGATGAACATTCCAATCGCCAGCGCGACAAGTGGCGCATAGATGATCCCGATCCTGTCGATCACAGGTCCGGCAATGAATACGGAGGGTGTCGAGGAAGAGTTTTTCAATGGAACGCATTCCTGTTCTTACAACTATGGACGCATAAGCCGGAACACACCGAACAGTTTACGGCCACATGACACGCAGTTTCCCGATCCGTTTGGCACAGCAGATCAGCCAGGTCATTTGATCCCTGCAGTACGAGCGAAGTCTGACAAACACACGGTCGCGATCAATCGATGCTACGATGTTCGGCAGCGTCAGGCCCATCTGCATATTGGTGTGATAGAAGAGTAAGTGAGTTGCTGTCCTCATCAATCTGGTGGATGACGAGAAGAATCTGTACCTATTGAGAATTGTCATGAAAAGGCATTTGCAGTCAACTATGGATACTCCTGTTTATTAGACAGACGACTTCAGACTGCAACAGATACCGGATGCGATCCAACGCTGTATGAGACAGTTGTGCAGCTTTGCCATGTCTGAGACAAACGTATACGCTACAGGGCCTAGTCCTCATAGAGTACGCAATATATCCGAAATCGTACACCTGTATGCAAATTAGACCTACAATTGGTGCGCGACAAACGGTGTCATTGCGATCATCGGCACGTCAAAGACCCTCTGAGTTGCCAAGGCTAATCGGACATGCGGACATGCCGAGAGAGGCTCATACGGACCCATCCGCTGCCACTCTTCTGATCAATCCGTCGGCGTTGCGAGACTGCGGAAAGTTAGATATCTTGCCAGAAACGTTGACAGCGTGAGTCCGCTGCGTGCTTATATCCAGACAATGAGCGAATTGGCCTGCACTCACCGCATTCGAATCCATGAACTGCCACGACAGGCTAAGGTTACCCAGAAGTGGTGAAAAGAAAGACTGAACTAGCCTGCCTGGCTGCGGTGCTGATCTGCATTTCAGGAATTGACGTGGTCCAGACGATTACCGCGCCGCCCCCGCCAACCGTCGAAAAGAACGACAATGGCTACATCAAAGTAATCCGCGGGCTTTACATACTGGGCAGTCTTTACGATGTGAAGTTTGCATATCAACAATCCTTTGACCAGGTTTTCAGTACAGAAGAAACACCTGCCGAGGACACACCGCATGTACTGCCCTTATACGATGTACTGCCATTCTTTGCAGAGGGCGAAAACGGCGCATCCGCAGCGACTTTTGCAATTGGCGAAGTACTTAATCTGCAGGATGTGATGAACAACGGCGAGCGTCTCAACATGCTGTATGTTCCTTACCATGCTAGAGAAACACAGACATCAGCTAAGGGTGTTCCGGTGAAGGCGGCGGGCGCTGATCCTGGAAGCAATATCTGGAACATGTTTGACATCGAACGTAGAATTTCACGATCTTTTGAACACCCTAATAGTCATGCCTGGGCAACATTCACGATCTCAGAGGACACAGAGAATGACCGTCGCTAATGTTCACCATTACCGGTCATTGCTGGACTGCAAATAAATCCGGCGGCAATTGCACCTGATCAGCTCGAATAGAATCGTCATTGTTGTGAAGATTTTCACACGCCTGTTAGTTGATTCTGGCTGTATCACCAAAATATTGAGAATGTGTTACGGAACTCAACGCGTTGGCGTTGGTCTTGGCAGACCTTCGTAGGTGATTTCAAATAGCGACGGCCACAGTTTGCCGGTAACATAGAGACGGTTGCTTTGATCGTCCCAGGCGATGCCGTTAAGCACGGCTTCACGATTGCGACGAATGCTTTGCGGGAACAGATGTTTAAGTTCCAGCCAACCCGTTACCCGACCTGATTTGGGATTGATACGGGCGATACGCGACGAATACCACACGTTAGCCAGAATCTCGCCGTTCACGAATTCCAGTTCGTTGAGCTTCGAAACCGACTGAGTTCCTTTTCGAACTTTAAGTCGGCGGACGACTCTCCATGTTTTCGGATCAACGAATCTCAGGACAGCCGTACCATCGCTGATAATCAGATGTTGGCCATTGTGAGTAATCCCCCAGCCCTGCCGCAGGGATGTATCAATCTCTCGGTAGCTCACTGTTCCTAACTGAATCAACTTGTCTGAGTCGTAGACTGTCAGGTAACCGTTCTCCCAGGTAAGCTGAATGATGCGGTTTTCCCAGACTGTCAGTCCTTCGCCAAAAACATTATTTGCAAGTCGAACGTGTTCCGTGACGTTTCCACTGGTAATATCCACCCGCCGCAGTGTTGACTGCTGATATCGGCCAGTCCCTTCGTACATTCGGCCTTTGTCCATGGCCAGCCCCTGAATGAATGCGTTTTGATCGTGGGGGTATTCGGCCACCTTGGTTACCGAAACAATCGGTAGTGCGGCAGCTGACGTTTCAGTTGACGTGAACAAAACGATTGCGACAACTGCCACTGCAAGCAGTAATGTGCAGGCTGGTACAAGACGCTTCCATGTCGAGCTGCGTTTGAGGGGATTGTCGCTGGTGTTCGTCAAAATCAAGCGCGCCTCACCGTGGCAAAATGCAAGATGGCCGAGGGCGGGTTGAAGTGACAATCAGGAAAACATTCCATGACGCCCATTCGTCCCGGCCTCGACCACCGAAGATGGTGCTCCAGCCGCTTCTTGCTTGCAGCTGAGATGACTCCGTTGATTATTCTTCAGCGGATTCTTCTTCGCCATCGTGGTCGTGTTCATCGTGGTCGTGTTCATCATGGTCGTGTCCAT
>Ga0315315_10007405_pt1 | contig 10161 bp, 7 predicted proteins | sample M140m3416metaG_FD_203699 | JGI IMG/M metagenome (GOLD analysis project Ga0315315, IMG submission 203699) | Ammonia-oxidizing marine archaeal communities from Monterey Bay, California, United States - M1 40m 3416 | ecosystem: Environmental > Aquatic > Marine > Intertidal zone | place: USA... | reverse complement strand
ACTTGAAAAAAGAAAATCTAAATAAAAATTAAATTGATATATAATAATACTTGAAAGATTAATTACAAAAATTGAACCTACAAAAAAAATAATACTAAATTTTGGCTTAATTTTCATTGGGATAAAAATTAAGAATATTAATAATAATAAAAAGATAATATTTTCTGCTGATTGAGTATAAATATTTCTAATGATGCTCTCATTCTTTAAAATATTATCAATAATGTGAGCATGAATTTCAACTCCAGGAACATAATTTCCATTAGAGATTTTAACAATATCAAAGAGTGCTTGAGCAGAAGAACCTATAAGAATTATATTATTTTCAATTCTTTTTTGGTCAAAATCATTGTTTATTACATCAACAGCAGAGACATAATTATCTTTAGAAAATTTCTTAAACTTAACGTTAATTACTGCATTTTGATCGCTTGGAATTGTATTTTTTCTAGTCTTAATTAATTCAATTCCATTTTTATTGCTTTTTATTAGCAAATTTTTTTGACCCGTCGCCACTCTAACCGTCTCAAGTGCTAGAGAAGGCCATATTCTTTTATCTATATTGTAGAGAACAGGAACATTACGAATTACACCATCGATACTAGGTATTAATGAAATTGAACCGATACCAGTTGCAGCACTACTTATTTCTTCAAGAGAAATTATTTTATTTTTAAATTTATATATAAAATTTTTTGGGTTTTCTCCTTTAGCTATTATTCTAGCTTTAGGTTTAGAATCATTTTTAACAAAATTATCATTAGGTTCTCCCAATATAGGTAAAATTATTTTTGAATTTTTTATACTTTCTACAAAGATTTTATTCGTGTCTGATACCTCTACATCTATTAATTGATTGCTCTCTTTTTGTAGTTGTAATAATAAATCTTTTGGATTTTGCTTGTCCTCTTCACTAAATACTATGTCAAATGCAATAGCTTTAGGATTATGTTGATTTAAGTTTTTTAAAATTTTTGAATATACATCTCTTCGCCAAGGAAACTGGCCAACCTTAGCTATACTTTTTTCATCAATATCAACAATGGTGACATTTTTTACTTCACCTCTGTTAAACACTTTTTGATAAAAATCATGATTAATAAATGAAATTTTTTGAATAATAGGAGGATTAATAAATTTGATTATTATCAAAAATAAAAAAACACCACTTAAATAAATATACTTTTTATCAATCATCCAAATAATAAATTTTTATACTGTTCTATAAATATTATATATAAAATGCACCCTATAATAATGAAAGGACCAAATGGGATTTCTGATGAAAACTTTTTACTTTTATTTATTAAGCTAGGCAAAACAGCAATCAATGCTACGATTGAAGAGCTAAATATTACAAATGGTATTGCAATCCAGCCAAACCAAAATCCTATTGCAGCTAATAATTTTGCATCTCCTAATCCCATTCCCTCTTTATTTCTTAAAACTTTATATAAAAAGATAATTGACCAAATAATTCCGTAACCAAATACTCCTCCAATTAAAGAGTTGATATAATTTGGAAATAATTCATTTAAATTTGGATCAAATGATTTTACAAAACCCAAAATCATTAAAGGGAAAGTAAGACTATTTGGAATTATGTAATGTTTTAAATCAATAAAAAAGATTATTATAAATGTTATGGCTAAAATTATAAACAAAAGTGTTGTAATTGTTATTCCATAAAAAAAGTAAGCTACAACAAAAGATAAAACACTTAAAAGCTCAACAATAAGATATTGTATTGATATTTGCTTTTTACATTTTCTGCATTTTCCTTGGATAAATAAATAAGAGAGAATTGGTATATTATCATACCAAGAAATCTGTTTTTTACATTTAGGACAATATGATCTTCCAGCAACCACCCCTTTATCTTGAGGAAGTCTATAAATACAAACATTAGCAAAACTTCCCCATAATCCTCCCATTACAATGATGAAAATAAAATCCACTGAAGAAATAATGTTAATTAAATTTTAAATTGGCCCGCTATTTCAATGAAACCATCAAATAACATTTGAACCACAACAACTGCGTCATGTAAATGAACATACAAATTTGGCGTATATAATATGATTTCCATATTTGATAAATTTACCAAAAACAGGTTAAAATACTAGCGAATAAAATGCTCTTTTTTAAAACAAAAAAACCCATTCTTAAAGAAACAAGAAATGAAGCTCAGGATAACGTTGATTTACAAATTATAAATAAAATGAATCAAGAGTTTGCAATTTCTCTTGATTTAAAAGAAACCTTAAACACTGCACTACAGATAATTATTACAAGATTAAATGCACAAGCGGCAAATGTTTTTTTAATTAATAATAAAACAAAAAAATTTGAATGTATTGCGTCTCTAAATCAAGATCACCTAGATGAATATCAGCTTGATTTAAAAGATGGGGTAATGGGTAAAGCTGTTGATCAAAGAAAATGTGTTCGCGTAGGAAATGTTAGAAAAGATGTAAGAGAAATTGCTGAGTTTTATTTTGATCTTGATAACAAAACTAATTTTACTACATATTCTGTGTTGTGTGCTCCCTTAATTGCAGCAAATGATTGTATTGGTGTTATTCACTGTTTAAATAAAAAAACAGATGAAAAATTATTTATAGAAGATGATCGAAAACTTCTAGAATTACTATCCACTCCTGCAGCCCTTGCTATTAGAAATGCAAAAATGGCTCAAGAAATGGTTGAGCAAAATAAAATGCAAAAAGAAGTAGAAATTGTTGGAGAAATTCAAAAATCTCTTTTGTCCTCAAACAAAAATGAATCGTTTCCTCTTGCGGGCATAAATATTCCTGCAAAAGTTGTATCTGGAGATTTTTATAATTTTAATGATTTAGGAGATAGCAAATACGGATTTGGTGTAGCAGATGTTTCAGGTAAAGGAATAAAATCATCTTTATTAATGTCTAAAGCTTCTAGTTTATATAGTTGTTTAAGTAAAACTAATTTATCTCCAGCAAGTTTATTGACACAACTAAATAATGAAATATGTGAAACAATTTCAAGAGGGATGTTTGTAACGATGTTAATTGGAGTTTATGATAAAAGTACTAAAGAATTATTATTAGCTAATGCTGGTCATGAGCCTCCTGTTATATTAAATGATAAAAATGAATTTTCAAATTTTAATGAGGCAGGACCTCCTTTGGGTATAATACCAAAAACTCCTTATAAAGAATATAAGATTAAATTTGAAAACTCATCTATGTATATTTTTACAGATGGAATTACAGAAATTAAAAATCCTCAGGGAGAAGAATTGGGCTCAAAGGGATTTCAAAATTATATCACAAAGTTTAAAGACAAAACTAATAATGAAAGACTTAAACTAATTATCGATAACGTTCTGGGGTCTAAATATGTTCAAAAAGATGATTTAACTATTGTTGTTTTAGATTCTTAAAGCTTAAGAAAATCTAAGAGAACTATAGGGTTTTAAATCTAAGTTGGTATTTTCGTTTGCAATCATGCCGGAAACTATTTTTCCTGAGATAGGTCCTAAAGTCCAACCTAGGTGATGATGACCAAAGCAATAAAATATATTTTTATGGTTTTTTGATGGACCCATTACTGGAAGGAAATCTGGGAGAGATGGTCTAAATCCTAACCATTCATCTTCATGCTCAGGTAAATCCCCTAACATGTATTTTGCATTATTTATTAAGTTTTTAATTCTTGATTTTGATAATGGATTATCTAATCCACCAAATTCAACTGTTCCAACCACTCTTAAACCCTGTTCCATTGGAGTTATTCCAAAACCTCTATTAGAAAATATTACCGGCCTATTAAGCAAGTGATCACACCCTTTAAAGTGAACATGGTATCCTCTTTCAGTATCAAGAGGTATTTTTTCACCTAGATTGTCTGTCAATTTTTTTGAAAATGCTCCACAAGCAATTACTGCTTTATCAAAAACATAGCTTTGAGTTTCGGTTTTAAAAACTGGTTTTTCTTCATCAAAATTAATATCTTTAATATTTACTTTTTTAAATGTTCCACCTTTGTTTAAAAACAAATCAAAAAGTTTTAGAAGAATTTTTTTTGGATTACGAGCATGTCTTGCATATGGGTAATAAACACCTGCATGATAAATTGGCTTTATATGAGGTTCTAAATCATGAATTTCTGATTTATTAACTAATTGTTGTTCAACACCTAACTCATCTCTAATTTTTATTTCTAACTCTCTACTTTTTAAATCTTTATCATTCCAAATATAAAGAATACCTTTATTTTCAACTAAACCCTCTAGATCAATCTCATCAAATAATTCATCATATGCCGGTAAAGCTAAATCTAAAATTTGATGCATATTTTTAGCAGTATGCATCATATTTTTATTAGTTGAGTTCATAATAAATTTGAAAAACCAAGGAATCATTTTAGGAACATAATTCCATTTTAAAGCTAAAGGTCCAGATGAACTCAAAAACATTTCAGGAACATCAGCTAAAACATCGGGTCGATTTAATGGAACTGACGCGTATGGGGAAAAATGACCTGCATTTCCATATGATGCGGCGTGACTACCGGGTAAATCTCTATCAAAGATAGTTACATCAAATCCTTTTTTTTGTAAAAAAAGTGCGTTGGATACTCCTTGTATTCCAGCACCTACTATACCAATTTTAATATTTTTGTTCACGTAACCTTATACAATTATTAAATTAATAATTTAGAGCGACAAATTATACCTAATTTTATCGTATTCAATTATATTATTGTTTGGTTACTATGTATTTTAGCACTCATAACAATACCAAAACCTATCATGGTCGCCAACATTGAAGATCCTCCATATGACATTATTGGTAAAGGTGATCCAACTATAGGTAGCAGCCCTAAAACCATAGATAAATTTACAGTGATATAGACAAAAATTGCGAAAGCAAATCCAAAACAAAATAATTTTGCAAAAATACTTTTTACAAAAGCTCCTATACTAACAATTCTTATAATGATTATAGTGTATAAAAATAAAAGTAATATAGATCCAATAAATCCGAATTCTTCAGAAAATAATGTAAAAATAAAATCAGTATGTTTTTCAGGTAGAAAATCTAAATAACTTTGAGTGCCTTGTAAAAAACCTTTTCCAAAAAACCCTCCAGATCCAATTGCAATTTTAGATTGGATAATTTGATAACCTGCACCTAATGGATCTCTATCAGGGTTTAAAAAGGTTAAAATTCTAAGTTTTTGATAAGGTTGTAAAAAAGAAATTATAAAAGGTAATGAAATCAAAAAAGTTATAAAAGATACAAAAAAATATTTAATCTTTACACCCCCTAACCATAGAATAATTAGCCCACTAGAGACGATTAATATTGAAGTTCCTAAATCTGGTTGTGCTAAAACTAGAATAAAAGGAATCAATATTAGAGTTAAAGCTAGAAATATACTTATGAATGAATTTATTTTTTCAACACTTACTCTGTGATAGTATTTAGCTAAACATAATATTACCGCTATTTTCATCAGTTCTGAGGGCTGTAAGACAATATAGTATAAATCTATCCATCTTTGAGATCCTGAAATTTTTATTCCAAAAATAGATACATAAATTAAAAGTAAAGTCGTTATGAAATAAAAAAAATAAGAAAGATGGTGCCAGAATTTTATATTAAAAAAAGAAATCATTAACATCATTATAAAAAATACTAAAAGTTTGGTCGCATGACTTTTAGTATGATAAAGAAATTCTCCTCCATCGGTAGAATACATTACTAATGTACTTGTTATTGAAAGGAGAATAATACAAACTAGCAAAACATAGTCTAGATTTTTCAGTTTTTGAAAAAAGTTTAAATCTGAGTTTATTCTTGTATGTTGAAACATCTATATATTAAATTCTTTAAAGTCGGAAACTTGTTTTCTAAGTTCATGTCGATCAATTATTAATTTAAACAACTTTGTCGCCATCGGTGCTGCAGCTGAACTTCCAGACCCTCCATGCTCTACAATGATACTCAAAGAATATCTTGGATTTTTATATGGACCAAATGCAACATATAATGCGTGATCTCTTTCTTCATAGGGTATTTGTGAAGTTTTTAAATCTAGTTCACGTTCTCTTTTGCTAATTCTTTTAACTTGAGCAGTTCCTGTTTTTCCGGCAAATTGATATTTTGGATCATCAATTCGAGATTTATATGAAGTTCCTCTTAGTTCATTTGTTGAACCAAACATCGAGTCTTGAACTATTTTAATATTTTTTTGTTCCTTAAATAATTTTTCAAAAGGTTTTTCATTGTTATTGTTCAACATGACCCTTTTAACTTGTTCTGATGTAAGCTGGTTATCATCAGTCAAAATTTTTGGGGTTATCTTATATCCACCATTTGCAATTTGAGCTGTCATTAAACATAGCTGAATAGGTGTGGTTTGTGTATATCCTTGACCAATTCCAGTAATTAGAGTTTCACCTAACACCCACCCTCTACCTAAGTTATTTATTTTCCACTTTGTATCTGGGAACTGACCAGATTTTTCATTTTCAAAATATTCTCCTAATACTTTTTTTCCTAATCCAAATTTATCTGCTGTTTTTTTTAATCGATCAACACCTAGTAGTCTTGCAATCTCATAAAAATAAGTATCACAGGACTGTTTCATTGCATTTCTTAACGACATAAAACCATGTCCTTTTTCTTTCCAACAATGAAATGTTTGTCCATGAAGTTCCATCTTTCCTTTGCAACGAACTTTAAATTTTGGATCAATTATATTATTTTCTAATGCAGATAGAGCCACTATTGGCTTAATTGTAGAGCCTGGCGAATATAAACCTGAAAGTGTTTTATTAATTAAAGGTTTAAGTGGATTATTTCTAATCAGTTGCCATTCATCTTGACTTATTCCGAATAAAAATGAATTTGGATTATAAGAAGGTGATGAATACATCGCTATTACTTCACCAGTATAAATATCCATAACGCTTATTGATCCGGCTTTACCCTCTAATAGCTTAGCACTTAATTTTTGAACTTCTGTATCAAGTGTTATACGAATTTTTGAACCCTGTTTACCTTTTTGATACTCTAATTGATTAATTCTTTTTCCGTATGCATTAACTTCATATCGCTGAATATCGTTCACACCAATTAAGTCGTTTTCTAATGTTTTTTCTAAACCTAATTTGCCAATTTTAATTCCTGGAACAAACTTTTCCTGTATCACTTCATTTGCTAATATGTCTTCTTCATTTGGCTGACTCACATATCCTAAAACATGGGTATAGATATCATCAAAAGGATAGTCTCGTGATATTGTCATCACTGGTTTTACACCTACCAACTCGTAAAGATAATTATTTATCTTTAAAAATTCACTCCAACTTAAATTCTCAGAAACAATCAAAGTCTCCCAAGGTTTGAGTTGTGATTTCTTTTTTTTTATTTTTTCAACTCTTTTATTACTTAACTGTAAGATTGTCTGTAATCTTGAAATTAGATAAGCAAAGTTTTCAACTTGTTCTGGAATCACATGCAGCTGATAAACCTTTAAATTTCCAGCAACAGTATTTCCAAAATAATCAACAATATTTCCTCTTGTTGGTGGAAGTTTCCATTCTCTTATTCTATTTTTATCTGATAATGTTAAATATTTTTTATTTTCATTTATTTGTAATGAAAATAATCGAGCAATTAATCCACCAAAAATTATCAATTTCGCAGCACCAATTATAAACATTCGACGATTTATTATATCTGATTTTCTTATTCCAAGATTTTTTTTAATCATTTGTTTGAAATTTAATTTTTATTTCCAAAATATTAAATAATATCAAAATAAAAGGATAAAAAATAAAAGTGAATCCTGAATTGATAAAATATTTCATATAATTTACCTCAAATGAAAAGATTATATCTAAAGTTACAACTTGAATTGAATTAACTAATAAAATTGTAATCAATAAAGATATCCAATCATTTATAAAATTTGGAGTAATTGTAATATTTCTTAAATATGCAGTTGCAGTACAAATTAGTAAATAACAAAAACTACTTATACCTATCGGCATTCCAATGACTACATCATTCATCAATCCTGCAATAAAAATAGATCCATAACCTAATAAATTTGGGTTTTTTAAAGTCCAGTAAAAAATCAAAATATAAACGAAATTAAAAGAAAAATATTCTATCTCTAAAAAATTAAGGTCAACCTCATTTAATACAGATATGAATAAAATTAAAACAGGAAAATAAGATAGAATTGAATTAAAAAAAGTTTTTTTATTAAGTGATGACATTAATCTTCTCCCTGCAATTCAAAAGAAACGATTTTGACATAATCCATTTGTTGAAAATCTGAAAAAAAATTAATAATTTTTTTATTTTCTGTAATTTCACCAACTGGTAAACCTGGTTTAAACAAACCTCCATACCCTGATGTATAAACGACGATTTTATCCTCAATATCCAGTTTATTATTATGTTCTTCTTTAGTGTATTCTATGACACCATAGTTTTTACCAGAACCTGATAGAACGGCATGTAAACTTTGAGGCTCCAATAATACAGGGATTTTACTATTTAAATCAGATAATAATAATACCCTTGAATTTGTGTAATTAACCTCAATTATTTTGCCAACAAGATAGCTATCATCTAAGACCGCCATACCGAGTTTTACATTGTCTTTTGAGCCCTTATTTAGGATTATAGATTTTAAATATGGACTATTCCTATCAATTAGAACTTTGGCATAAATATCTTTAGATTGAATGCTTTCATTTATTAGCTCTCTTAACCTATTATTCTCTGAAATTAAAAACTCATTTGATAATTGTTTTTTTTTCAGTTCATCAAATAATAATTCTTTCTTTTTATAATTTTTATAGACTTTCATATGTTCTTTAAATTGGATGTTTAATTTTTGAATATAATTTTCAGGAATAGAAGCTATAAAAGAGGATCGATATGCAACCTCATTAATACCCATTTTTAAATATTGAACTGCTTTAAAATTAAATGTGCCCAGCACAAGCACTATTAAAGATAAAAATAATAAAGTTAATAAAGAAAATTTTTGCTTGTAACTTTTACTTAAAAAAGCAGATCGGATTGCTATTACAAAATCATCTCTGCTTGATGCCATTATTCTTAATATTCAGATAGCATAGTAGAAAAAGTTTCTTCTTGATCAAGAGCTTTACCGGTACCAACAGCAACACATGATAATGGATCATCTGCAACATGAACAGGTAAACCTGTTTCCTTAGAAAATCTCTTATCAATGTTTTTTAATAAAGCTCCACCACCTGTTAAAGTTAATCCCATATCTACTAAATCAGCAGATAGCTCTGGCGGTGTATTTTCTAAAGCTTGTTTGATAGAATTAATCATCTCCTTCATAATATCATTTAAAGCTTCAGCAGTATCTTCCTCTGTTATATTAACTTCTTTAGGAGTTCCAGATCTTAGATCTCTACCTTTAACCGGATATGTATTTTTCCCAGTTGGTATTGCAGTCCCCATTTCTTTTTTGATTTTTTCTGCTGTACTATCACCAATTAATAAATTGTATTCTTTTCTCATATAATTAACAATTGCAGTATCCATTGCATCACCTGCAACCCTTAATGATTTAGAATAAACTAAACCACCTAATGACATCACAGCAATTTCACTTGTACCACCACCAATATCAACAATCATAGATCCAGTCGCCTCAGAGATAGGTAGTCCCGCACCAATTGCGGCTGCGATTGGCTCTTCAATTAATTGCACTCTTCTTGCTCCCGCTGCAAGTGCACTATCTTGAATGGCTTTTCTCTCTACTGGAGTTGATCCAGTTGGTACACAAATTAAAATTCTTGGATTTGCAAACGTACTTCCTTTATGACATTTTCTAATAAAATGTTTAATCATTTCTTCAGTCACAATAAAGTCTGCAATCACTCCATCTCTTAATGGCCTAATAGCACTTATATTTCCAGGAGTTCTACCAAGCATAGTTTTTGCTTCATCCCCAACCGCTAAAACATTTTTCTTTCCACCTTGATCGACAATTGCAACAACAGATGGTTCATTTAAAACTACACCTTGTCCTTTTAAAACAACTAATGTGTTTGCTGTTCCAAGATCTATTGCCATATCTTGGCTCCAAATTTTTTTAACTCTATCGAATAAT
>Ga0315315_10007400_pt1 | contig 10163 bp, 2 predicted proteins | sample M140m3416metaG_FD_203699 | JGI IMG/M metagenome (GOLD analysis project Ga0315315, IMG submission 203699) | Ammonia-oxidizing marine archaeal communities from Monterey Bay, California, United States - M1 40m 3416 | ecosystem: Environmental > Aquatic > Marine > Intertidal zone | place: USA... | reverse complement strand
AAAGGGAACTGAGAGCATGTTGAAGGGATCGAAATTGCGGCTCTCGTATTTACATTTTGGGCACATGACGCGGTTGAGCACCTGCCCCATAGCAACGTCAGCAATCACAGAACGATTACGTCGGAGGAAGCGGCGCCAGGCCTCCAACCCAACTCTCGGAAGACCTGTGCGCTCAACCCATTCATCCTCTGAGGCTTCCACGTAAGGCTTCTTGATAACTTTGTTGCTGTCTTCGTGAAGGCAGTCGAACATATCATTAAGGAACTCTTGTGCATCCTGCTGATCAGCGCCAGAGTATTGGGATCGTGCTTTACTTAGCTGTCCCTTAAGCTTCATTGGGGCCCGAAATTCAAATTTTCCACTGTACATCAGTCGAAGAAGGTCCGCGAATTCTTCCAGGACTTTTCCACCCGTCCCAAGGAAGTTAGTCTTGTTGAGATCACCATTGATTTTGTACTGCCCACTGATAAAGTAGGATCGGAGCAAGGGTATGTAGCTTATGCACTGGAGAGCAGAATTGGCGTAGCATGTATTGCCGATATTACTCAATCCGCATGCGCCATACCCTGGAAACGGACAACCCTTGCCTGCAGCGAGATCCTTGGACAACTGGTTGGGCCCGGGCTTCTTGGCGCCTTGAGCCTCCGAAAGTGAATTTGCATCATTGGCGTCCTCAGGATTTGGTTCATCAACACTAGGAATGGATAAGCGCCCAGCACTCGCGAGACGATCGGATCTAACATCGATCCATTCCTCGTGCCCTCCGAAAGGCGTAAAGTCGACACGGACAGAACGAATCTCCCCTGGAATGAAATGATTACCGCCCTCGTTTTGCTCCTTCTCCGACGAAGCCACGTCATTATCCTCATCTTCATCATCTGTATCCCCTCTGTTGTCTACTTCAAGAATTTCGGTCTTGAACCAACGACCGGAAACGTTCATTGCATCGATACTCTTTTTAATGAGGGAATGGCGTCCTAAACGAGGCTTCCCTTCAGCGTCAAGCCCTCGCAATTCGAGGCGGAAGGCAGCATCCTCGTCAGCAAGGCGGCGAACTCGGCCTGCCTTCGCTGCCGCTTCTCTTGGCCATGCAAAAGTGCCATCCTTGGCGACAAGTGCGTACTCGAACATGAGTCTGCATCCGTCCGATAGACCTGCGCTCTCGACCGTACTCTTCTGGGTGTAATCAAGCCAATCCAAAGTCATAAATTCAATAGAATCATAAGTAGACGGTGCTGCACTGTCTCCAACAGGGATAGAAGCAGATCCATTTTTACATAGAAGTGTCCACGGGCCATATCGTCCACCACCAGGAGAAGTATCGTTATCGCCTCCATTTGCCCCAGGTGCCGACACATCATCCGCCCGTATCCACAGACGAGCTCGACCGAGGCCGGATGCATCTCGCGCCTTCTGATGACGAACAGGGAGACGCGCAACTATCTCGCCCAATAGACGCCACAAAGTTTGTTCCGGTGCAGCCATGACGCGAATAGACAGGGGACCCGCGTCACCGCGACGATATGGTTGATATGGATCACAAATGTTACAATGAATAACCCATGGATTTGTCTCCACTGAGACGTGAGGGGGAATCTTTGTAGGACGAGAGTCCTTAGATCCGCTGAATTCAGTTTGTCCGGAAAGTGATAATCCGCTTTCCTCTCCAGGAGGTGATACCATGCGAGGTAAAGGCGGTCCTCCACCGTAAATTTCATAAAAAATATCCCAAATAGGAGGAGGCACCAATGCATAGTCTCTTCCGCGCACTAGATTGGGTAACATGGGCTCGAATGAACCCATCTCTCCTGGTAGGCTGGAACCCCATGTAGAAGCCTTGTTAGCGAGAAGCGAATCCGTTGCTATTTCGCTTGGCCGTTTCGATTTGCTAACTAGGGGATGGATGTCGGCATCTCCCCACGTCCATCCGACGTAGGCGGCCCACTCGTCCCACCACTTACGGTCGATGCAGTAAAGAATACCAAATCCTAACCCACCCCAACCATCTATTCCACCAAGTCCTCCCCACGGAAGACTTGATGGTGCAAGGAGGGGTGATTCTGGTGATGCATTGTCGCTCCGTTTAGATCCAATAGACAGAGAGTCCCACCCTCTGGCTTTCTTCATTCCAGAACAAACTTTTCCGTCCAGACTTTGCCATTGGACCCAAGCGTTGGATACAATGGTCCTCTCGATATTTGGAGTGGGCAAAATACCTGTACCAAATAGACGGTGAGTAATCATGTCCAGGACCAGATCACCAACAGAACTCTGGCTCCCTTTGCCGCACAGCGCTCGTTCCGCCCATTCGTGAAACTCGTCCGGCGTCCAGCAAACACCTGACGTATCCGGATTGTCGTAAAGCGAGTGCGAATTGGACCAAAATCCATCCATAATGGCCTCCTTATCTTTCGTCGACAGTCCCCGCCGAAAGGATTTGGGCTTTTTGGTGTCTCGGTCCTCCGTCAGACCCTTTGAGACACTCGATCTCGAGTCCGTCAAATCTACCACCGACGTCTCAACGGCCTCGGCTCCGTTTGATTTCCCTGTAGCGCCCAAGGAGTCCATGAGGAGCGATGCGATAGCCCCGATAGCGCGGGGGGCTGACAAAACCAGGCGACGGGAAGATGGTTTGGGTTTGGGCGAAGAAGCCGACGCTGTATTGGCAGCGTTATAGTTCATAGCAGTGTTGCCATCGTCCGCTAAGCGTCCGCCGTAGTAGTAGTAGTGTGACAGGCTAGCGTAACTAACTATGCTCCCCCTAGCGCCGGACTCGAGCAGCCAGGTGGGAACTCCGCCAGCGCAATGCCCGTCGAGGAGGTCGCGAAGCTGATCCGCCGGGAGGAGCAAGTAGTACAGCAGGGTCAGCCTCTGAAAGCGCGTTCCACGCAGAGCCGACGATATAAGGTAGCAAACAGAAGCGAGGCTTACTCCCGACGGGAGTGGTTGCACCGACGACGGGGAGAGCTCATTTGGATCCACTCCGTAAGCCTCGGGAGTGGCAGGCTGAGGGGCTGGATACGGGTGCAACTCCCGAAGAGAGTTTCCGGAGCCATCAAGCTTTGAGCCAGATCGCACTCCCCGCTTATTGATATCAAGCTCCAACTTCGCCCGGGAAGCGCTCAGAGCTGCGACGGTGGCAACCCGTTCCCACCGTTTTTCCGAGAGATGCCGCATTAGGACATGTGCGCTTCCAATCATATCAGCGCGACCATTCGCAGCCCAGCCAGCCGCGGGGGCGCTCAACTTTGACATAGCTTCGCCCTTCCTCTGAACGTATACGCTCCGGCTAGTCCGGGCGATGTCTTCCTCGTACACCCTGTCCAGCATGCGCTCCCCCCCAGCGAACACCTTCCGGACGAGGTTTAGGTCAAGGCCGTTCTCCATCCGACACACGTTGCGGGACCGCTCGTCGGCAGCGGCAGGGACAAGGGGCGCATCCTCCCAATCCGTCCCCCCTCTGCTTCCACCCTTTGTTCTTGATCCCAGCTTGCTGGGCTTCACCTTCGAACCGGCGGAGGACCCTCCTCCGACGGACCGGACTGCATCCCTTATCCTCCTCTGGACGAGGGTGATCTCGGAGGGGGTTAGCAGGTCCACAGTGGCGCTGACAAGCTCGTCGAGAACGGAGGGGACATCGGCGGGATCTGAGATGTTTGCTTCGTGGGATCGCACCAGGGCTTCCCAGGACGGATCCTGCACGTACGGCACCGGGGTGGCGAAGCGCATTCCCGCCGGGACTTCTGACAGGCCCGTCCCGCCGCCGCCGCCACCGGCGATGCGGTTCGACGACAGAACCCTTGGGATCCTCAGGGATTTCGGCACCCATCCACCGCCAATAGAAGAGGCGCTGGGTGGCCGAGAGCGTGGTAAATTGGAGGACGCCGAACCTTCGTCGCCAGTGAGGTCCACACCGCCGCCCTCCACGCCCCCTGCCCTCGGCGGCGAGCCCGAGACAGGAGGACGGCGGGCAGAGGGCACAAGCACTTGTTGCGGCGGCCGGGGCTGGGCTGCCTCTCCCCTCCTGCCTCCGCGGGATTTCTGCACTTGCTGCTCTGCCGATAGCTGCTGCATCTTTGGTGCACTGCTGTCGCCGATGGGGGGAAAATTGCCCGGCCGGTCCGAGGGAACGTCCGCCACAGCCCCTATGGGCTTCGAGCTGCAAGACCCCATGACGGCGACCTATATTGTGTTTCAAGGGCTAAGCGACGAATGGTGTGGCGCCCGGTCCAGGTCTAGGGCCAGGTCTAGGTCCACCAGACCACAGAGCTGCGAACGGATCCAGCCAGATGCGCCGATGGGAACCCGGTCAATGCGTTTACACGATGTATCCAAAACCTAATTTTCGCGGTATCGCGCGCGCTGGACGCTTTCCAGCAAATTGAGGGCTCGTTTCGGTTCCTTTGATCCAGGAAACCGCCGCCGTGCGTCGTTTGCGGGCGTGTAAAGAAGCCCCCTAAGCCCCCTACGACGTGACAGCGAGTGGGGACTTCCCGCCGAATGAGGGTGGGTGTCGGGGTGCGAATGGCAGAGTGGCCGTGCGCCGGCCTGGCAGACAGGGTAGCAGATGACAGACACCTTCCACCGGAAGCCCCAAGAGATGACACGTCAATTATTAATTAATTGGTGCATAATACATTACATACATGGTGTGTGTACGAGCTCGTAGCTAAAAATACGAACCCAATGGTAACAACAATACAACAACGTACTACGAGCTCGTAGATTACATCTGGTATTTTTCTTGTGTAGGACATTCGTAATTTTCAACCACTACAATATACAATAATTATTCAAGCACTAGATCAAGTCCTCAATTCTGCAATAATAATATTTTATGTTGGATCGGTGGATTGGCAAAGTAGTATGTCCTACAGATGCCATGAACGCGAGGTGCGAGTCCTCGAGGGTGTTTTGCTCATCCTTCTATATTTCAACTGCCAAATACCACACACTTGTTCCCGTATACAATTATGCGGTCCTCAAGATGTGCCTTCACCGCTCGAAAGAGAATTTCCCGCTCGAGGACGCGTCCCTTGGCAAGCAAATCATCAACTGTATTTCGATGCGAGATTCTGGCCACATCTTGCTCAATAATCGGTCCTTCGTCGAGGGTTTCAGTGGCGTAGTGTGCCGTGGCACCAACGAGCTTCACGCCACGGGCATGTGCTCGGTGGTACGGTTTGGCCCCGATAAAGGCCGGCAAGAAACTGTGATGGATGTTGATCACAGAGTGCTTAAAGGAATTGCAAAACTCGTCAGTGATAATCTGCATGTATCTGGCCAGAACGACCAGGCTCACGCCAAGGGATTGCATTAGCTCAATCTCCTTATCCTCCTGCTCTCGTTTCGTTTCCTTGGTAATCTTGAAAACCTCGTAGCGAATTCCAAAATCCTCGGCGACTGGACGTAAATCTTCGTGATTCGATATAATGAGCGCAATCTCGCAGGGCAGTTCTCCAGCCTTATGGCGAAGCAGAAGCTCCCAGATGACGTGATCGTACTTCGAAACGAAGATGCAGATCTTCTTCTTCGATTCCGACCAATCAATATTGTGCGCCATACCGAAGCGGGCGCACACCTCCTCAATTCCTTTCGTCAAACTGATCCGATCTGTGTGCATGCTGCCATAATCAAATACGATGCGCTGGAAGAAGCGGTTGGCCTCTACGTCGGTGTGTTGCTCGGCATCGATGATATTGCACCCGTGACCGTAGAGGAGCTGAGCAAAGGCGGCGACGATGCCCTTGCCGTCCGGCCCTTCAATGCGAATGGTAGCCTTTCTTACCTTCGGCTCATCTCCTTCTGCCTTGGCGGGTTCCTCTCCGGTTATGTTCGTTTCGGGCATACTCGTGCGACAGTTGGCGCGTTCCTCTTGACGATGTATTACTTGCGTTTGTCGAGCTGGTATGATATGCATACACAATATATCAATCTTGGAAGGAGTTGACATCGATAACTTACAGCGGCAGCGTGGCAGCCCGTGGCAGGGTGACATCCGACGATCAATTTGGAATCCACGAAGCTAAGCTAACCTTGCAGCGTATGATTCGTTTGAAGCCTGTTCCATGTACAAAGCTCGTATGAATATATAATTGTAGTCCCTTAGTACCTGCATACTAGCTAGTAGAATGCCCATCGTAAAACCCGGAGGTACGCGCTCCGTTGAGACCTAACCCTAATATAACACCCTGCTCCACCTGGAACTGCCTTCGGATTGTCAGTCGTGCAAGTCTTCTATAAATACATACTTTTTGAAATTATATTTCATTAACCATAGTATTTCTAGGGATGAGAAAAAACTCGATAGTGATTTGAATTATTAGATGTCTTTGCTGATTTTGGCTCGCCGATGTCCTCTTCTCATAATTTGATTTTTCGAAGAGCAAGAAGAGCGCCGCTTTGTAACCATGAAGTTAAGTGCCTCCGCTATCCCAGCCATGCCAATCCTCTCCGATTACACGACGTCGGATGAATCGCCCCTCCTACAGCAGCGCACCCGTCCGGATGCCTCTTCCCCTTCCAAGAAGCGGAAGCTCCTCAAGCCAACGGACGCGACCGGAGAAAGTGTCGTCCCCCCCACCAACGCTTCACAAACCACCAACAAGTACAATCTCAGGTACGAGCCCCCTCGGCCCGGCATGACCGAGGATGAAATTGCGCAGTGGCGCCGCGACCAGCGCAAGTCCCGCAACAGGGCAAGCGCTGCCGCCTCCAGGCGGAAGATTCGTGATCGCATTGAAGAGCTCGAGTCTGAGGTCGACAGTTACAAGACCCTCTACGCCGCAGCCATGGAGCGCATCACCGCCCTCGAGTCCGCTCAAACAGCCCCCCTTCCCTTTCCCATCCGACCCGAGGTGTCCTCGCGGGCCCAGTCCAACTCAATAACCCCCCCGTCGACCCCACCCCACCGCTCTCGGCAGGAACAAGCGTCACTCTTTCAAGAGCTTCCCCCGCTTGACCTCAACCTTGATTTCGCCCCCTTCCCGAAGAGGCAGAAGAACCAGAACACGAAGAAGCAGCACGTAATTGAGATACCTTCTCTATCAGCAGCATAGTACCAAAAAAGGAAACCAAAACATTCTCTCCCTTTGTGACTTTTCGTCACAAGGTCGTATCGACACGCGCACAAGCGTTCGCGCGCGCTCGACGATTCGGCCCCTAATTCAATCTTTCAGCAGTAAAGATTACTGGTGCAGCTCCTTCTTGTTCTACTCCTTCCACCCCCTCCGAAAACGGCGACAACAACCGGTTCAAGCTCCTCAGGCTCCCGACGCTGGCTCCGCGTCCCACCGTCAGCTTTGTTAGCGACGGCAGCGAGACCGATGACACCGACGCAACCAACGAGACTGATCTCCAAGAGTTCCTCATGGACTGCTTCGACGGTGGCTTCGATCCCTCGCAGCCGCAGGAGATCGGTGCAGCCGATTTGTGGCTTTAATCCGGACCAGGTCCGAAGTCTATGATAGGCTTACGGATCCATATTCGTCACGGTTGCGTAACATAATTGCGCCGAAGTCATCCATGCGAGGCATGGACGAGTCATATCCATCAATTAGATGAAGGCAAGACACACACCCAACAATTAGTAATACAATTATTTCTCGTTATTTATAGCATGATCTCTTTTCTTTTAGGTACGCTGAGCTGAAACTCAATCTGATCCGTGCTAATTCGTCCCCCCCCATGGAAGTCTGCATGGACCGAACGGTTGAGCGGCGTTTGGGGCGAGTCTCACTTCGGTATCGAGAAGACCTGCTACGAGAAGAAGACTCACGCTGAGGCGGAGCTTATTTGCTCTCAACATGGAGGAAGACTATATCAACGAGTTGAGGGGATCGTGCACAAAAAGGAACTGGCTGCGGCCAGGATAAGGAAATGATTTGGTCGTCGGAGGGAAGGTAGATTGCCTTCTCATGTTGTCTATCATTAACGCTGCATCATTTTCGTGTAACATACAAAGCTACTATCTAGCGCTCGACGGCGTTCAAGGCGTCTGAGCGACTTATTATTGTTGCGATGAATAGAAATAAGTATAATCCCCTTCCCGGACCAAGAGAGGTAATTGAATCGAGTCCCCGCCGCACTCGCGATGCTTGAGCGGCTGTTGCTCATTTCAATAGATTGTGGAATCATAGGCGCCTTGACGAGGAGACACAATCGACGCTCTGGCGTATTGTTGGTAGTTGCGCTCGCCGGTGTCAAACCGTCCGAGCGACCTATTCTTGTCGTACTGGCGGTACTTGCGCTCGCCGGTATCAAACCGTCCGAGCGATTTATTCTTGTCTGTCTTGGATTTGAAAAAAATCAGGGCTCTTTCCCATTCCCCTTCCTCTTCGGAGAATAGGAGAAGGTCGCGCCAGCACCGTTTCTTTCCTGAATGGCAGTTCTCCTCGAGGCTGCACCTCTTCGTGCCGTTGGAGGAAGGAGCCAGTGCTGCACTTTCGTCGAAGCTTGTACGGAGTACTGGCATGGACGCAAAATCATTCGCTGCCTCGCCGGTTCCTAGATTTCCCAGGGCACTAAGAGCATGGCCCTCGCGCCTGATGTCGTCCGTTGGCATTTGAATATGCTCGAGGGAGGCCAGGAACGACTGCCAGAGCCCGCTTGATCTCTCCCTTTCCTCCATCTGCTTTACAGTACCAGTCCCGACCTGGGGGGTGTAGATCCCGTCGACGTGGAGGACGGGAGTGTCGATATCCGTCGGATAGGGTCGCTCGGCGCATCGGTCCCAGACTATGGCCGACCAGTGCCGCACCAGGGACTGGAATCTTCCGCGAAGGCACATCCCCTCGACCTCGAGGCAGGACATGAGATCCCTCTCCTCGGAGGAGGCGAACCCACCGTTGCGGGCGACAGCGTCATCCACCCTGAGAACATCGACGCGGTGGCGGAGGATGTCGATGGTGAGGCTCATGGAGTCCTCGTCGCTGGGACGGACGAGGTGGAAGGGGGGACTGGCCGCGGTGGCCAGGTAGACCTCGAGGCGGCCTGGTCCTCCCGAGCGGTCCCTGCCGAGCCTGTCGTTCTGGCGCTTGATGGAGAGGAGCCTGCGGACCGGATGGGCCTCGATCTCGTGGGCCGGGACGTCGAAGTAGAGCGCCGTGCCGCACCTGACGGAGCTGCTGGCGTCGGACCCGAAGGCGATTTCGAGCGCGGTGACAATCTTGGCCCCTCCTCCTCCTCTTCCTCCGCCTCCTCCCAGGAGCGGCCCATTCTCCGGGGCGGCTCCAGCCCAGGAGGCCAGCTCGGTGGCTCCCCCCCCGGGATCCAGCGCGAACCTTCCCCCCCTGACGACCATCCCCACCTCGCCGAACACGGTGTGGCCGGGGGAGTAGGTGTGCCAGGCCGGGTCCCCCGCGTACACCATGGCGAGGGCGATCTCGATCCTCTGCCGCTCGGTCGGCGCGCCCCTCCCGGGAGATGGGGAGGGGAGACCTGGGGCCGCCGCGTACGACGACGACGACGACGACGACGACGGCGGCGGCGGAGGCCTGACCCTCGCGCGCCTCCTGCCCGCGCCTCGGGGGGCGGGGGTGGCGCGGTAGGCGCCGTCGAGCTCCATCCCGGAGGCCAGGCGGGAGCAGAAGGCCTCCCAGAGGGCGTCGCCGCGGTCCTTGGCGGCGCTGGCGCTGGCGCTGGCGCCGGCCCCTGCGCTGACGTAGGAGGAGTCCGGGCCTTCCGCCTTCCCGGGAGAGGGGCGGGATCCAGCGGCGACCGCGTCGAAGGCGGACTCCAGCCTGGTCCCTCCTCCCCTGGCCGGAAGCCCAAGGGGGGAGGGGCACGCGCCCCCCTCCTCCATTCCCTCGTCCTCGTCCTCGTCCTGCTTCGTGGGCTCCGCCTCGGCGGGGCACGGGCTGAGGATCCGCCCGAAGGGGTTGCCGTGGCTGACGGCGTTGGCCGTGTGATGGTGGAGGTTGGCCACGATGAGATCGGTCGAGGCACCCAAGACTGGCTGCTCGTAGTGGCCGAGCCAGCGGGGATCGAAGGAGGGAGGAGGGGGAGGAGGGGGCGCACCCTCCCCCCTGGCGCCCCTGGGCCTGTGAACGTAGCCTCCCCCCGGGCCGGGCCGGGGTCCATGTCCAGCGGAGGCCGCGGCAGGGACGAAGATCGTGGCGTTTCCGTCGATGGCGGGGCGGCCCAGGAGGAGGAAGGGCGGGGGG